>JAEEGL015216895.1_pt1 | contig 33871 bp, 29 predicted proteins | sample 9134231 | NCBI WGS metagenome assembly JAEEGL01 (sample SAMN16246548, study PRJNA631951) | gut metagenome | biome: gut microbiome; feature: rumen; material: fiber-attached | host: Bos | place: Iran: Karaj | collected 2018-10 | reverse complement strand
CCCATTATCTTGAAACTTACCTGACGCAATCGGTGTTTTTTCAATATTTTGTCCGTCATATTTCCATAACATTGGTTCATCCGACACGTAAGTTGCATATAGACACAGTAAACCAATATCATGAAAATTTTTGTAGAAGTATTTCCAAAATGCTGAGTGTAACGGGTTATCGCATGGACAATATATAATTTTACCGCTTAGGTTATAGTTCGATAATTCGTTTTCCACATCAATATATCTTGTGTAACATTCATCGTCACCACTACCCATCCTGTAATTTTCTCTTAGATAACTATTAATTGTATGTTTTACTATTTCTTCTATCATTTTAATTATAAACCTCTGTTACATCATTTACAATATCAAATTCAAGTATATCTCTATGGTAAATTTCTTCCATATCGTATTTTATTTTCACATCAATGTAATATCTAGATGGAATTAAATCATTCGTATCAAGGTAAAAGAAATTTGAGTTATACATGCGTTCAAGTTTTGTATAATCAATTACATCTATTTCTCTTACACCTTCTTTTGTATAAAGGCGGTACTCCATATTATCTACCGCATAAAGTTTATTTGACGTGTATGGAACCTTGCAGTCTATGGTTAATTTTCTTATATCACCACGCCTAATTTTTTCTTGGTGTGTTATTCCATAGATAGATGGTATGAATTTTAAACCAGATGTTTGCCCTTCTTCAACAGGTAAACCAAAAGAATAATAACCTGTTTGATTTTTAACAATAAAACTCAATTCAACTTCAGGAAATTCTTTTCCTTTATATTTGATGTTTCTCCATATGTCGTAAACCATTGTTTCTTCCTCATAGTTTTCTGAGGAAAGTTCAATATCAATGTAATATGCACCTTTTGTTGTCTGTTTTGCTTCATAAATCACTCCATCAACTTCTACTATCGGCATTTCGTCAAGATTTACGGATTCACTACCAATATTTGTATAGAAATAAAGTTTATTTGGCTTATCTAAATAAAATTGACTTCTGTCATCATTGATGTAGTCATCGTACGTAGTTTCAATATAAGGTTCAAAAAAAGAATTGGTGTGTTGTGTAAAGAAACCAACATATTGTGTATAGTCAGTGGTCGTTTCTTCAAAAATTGGCGAAAACGCTATACCAATTCCATAATTACATAATTCGCCTGTTAAAAATTTATTAACGGTTTCTGTAATATCAAATTCAATTGGTTCATTGCCTTTATCAAAATGTTGATAACCAATAATCACATCAGAAAAATTCCCTTTGAGTGACGTGAATGCATCTAATTCTTTTGAGAGAGTGTCTGTTGAATATATTCCTTCTTCATCCCAAGGACAATAATTACGATATTTGTACCAAGTGGCAGCGTCATCAGACAAACCACGGTGTTTACCATCATATAAATCTTTCCCATAATCAAAGCCGCGTCCTTGGTCCCAATCGCGAGGTATTAGAAAAAATATTATATCAAAAGATATTGCACGTTGTTTTTTGTCATTATATTCGCTATCTATCATAAGACAATTTATTTTACGGTCATTAACTGACGCGGTATTAACCATATGAAGTACGTGTTTAAATTTAGAAAGGTCAGGATATATTTTATCCTCTATCCTTTGTTTTACCTTCTTCATATCGAAGTAAATCATTCCTCTTGTTAACATTTTCCCGTAGTTTAATTCCATTATTGGGTTAAGCGCAAGATTAACGTTAGAACCCTTTACAATTGTATTACTTTTAGATATGTATGTTTTGGTATTTATAGCCATTGTAAACCTTTTTATAATAAATAGTTTGTTTATTGTATTGATAACTTTCTTTAAAGTGTTTATTTTAATGTAGATATGCCTAAAAAAGGTTTTGTATATTTAATATGTGACCCATCTACTGATTTGTTTAAAATCGGTTTAACAAGGGGTAAATTGGAAAACCGCTTGAAAAAACTTCAGACGGGTAATGGTACCGAATTACATTTAGTCGCATTCCACGAAACTGAGTATCCATATAAAATTGAGAAAATGCTTCACAACCATTTTAGTTCTAAAAAAGAAATGAATGAATGGTTTAATCTTAACAGCGAAGACGTTCATTCATTCAATGAAATATGTAATGACAAAGAAATTATAATAAAATCTTTAAAGAATAATCCATTTTTTAATTAATCCTAATAGATTTTGACAACATTTCGTCAAGATTTGTTTCAAGCAGTTTTCTATCTGAGTCTACACAAACAGGCGGGTCCATAGGAAAGGGGTGTGTATGTGTTGTAAAGATTCTAACTAAACCACGCAAAAATTCAACCATAGTATCACCATATGGTAGCGGGTGGGCTGTATTAAAGATGTTTTTAAGTTCATCATCCGAAATCATATTTTCTCTATCCGTCATCTTAAAATATGTTGGTGAATCGTGGGATAAAATATTAATTCTATCGGCAACAATGTTGATTAAACTTGAAAAATCTTTTCCCTTGGCATCTTTCATTTTCTTATATTTCATCTGTATATAAGCCGGGTTTTTACGATTGTAGTGCAGTCTGCTTGTTACGTGCCTTGAAGCGGGGTCTTTTTTAAAACCACATCTTAACCTTATTTCATTCTTTTTTTGGATAATGTCAGTATTTTCTCTTCCTTGTAATACGATATCATCCCTATCTATTAGTGTTCCTTCATTTTCTGGGTCTCTATCGGGATGAACGAGAGGTTTTGCAATACTACCCTGAAACATACTCGTGGCTGAATATTTGTACGGGTCAAAGGGAAGCAGGTATTGCTGTGAAATTACGGGTCCAATAAAAAATCGGTTTCCTTTTGGTGCTCTTGGGTCTTCAAGAATAACGAGCACACATTCGTCTACTTTTGGATTCACGTGAACAAATTTTGGTAGTAAGGGAAAAGCCCAAGGCCAATTTTCATTTAACGGGTCCTTTGTGTCCTCATCTAAGTCTACTGTTGGTATTTTCACCTTTATTCTTAGACCGGCTTGGTCATCCTCTACGTATTCAACTTTTGAAATATAGATGTTGTTAATCGGTGTATTAATCGGATTTATCATTATCTTTTATGTTTTTTCCGTTACGTTTATTTAGTTCTTCATCTATCTTGATGTATCTTTCAGAAAGCATTGTCATGGCAAGATACTCTTCATAACACTTTTCTTTTCTCTTTTCATATTCATCATGAAGAATCACTTGTTCTTTTTCTAATTCATCTTTCGTCATTAATTTTATGTCTTCATCCATATCATCATAATATTAGAAAATTATACCTTTTAGGCCTATAGGTTGCGCATTTGTTGCGAAACCAGTAACATGACCAGATGGGTCAGCCATTCCATTAACAATAAGATTTAGTTCACCGGGTGCTATACCAATTCTTGTGCCACCATATTGTTTAATGTGATTAACGATTTCTTGCGCTTCTACATATGTTTTTCCGGTAATTTTATTAGGCGAACCATCACAGTTTACACCAGTTTCAATTCCAACTTCTGGCAAACGTTGTATTATCGCACTTGCTAATGCAATTGCAGACAGGCCTGGCCGCTGTGATGCTTCACATACCAATAATATTGCCGGTATCATCGGAAATGCAGGTCTTATTGCATTAAAAGTTTTATTTATTCCATTGGCTATATTTTGTATCCAACCCATTTTTATTTAAATTAACAGTTATTATTATTTGGTTCGGTATTTTCTTCTTGTAAAATATCAGCATAATCAATGTTTTCAACATCAAAGTCCATATATTTGCTTCTACCCCACATTTTATAACATTCTATACATCTTTTAATAAGTTCTTTATAATAAAAAATTTGTTCGACTGTCATTTTTCGGCCTATGTTTTCGGCCAATCTTCCGACAATTTTCTGCAAAAATTCTACAAGTAAACTTATTAACTTATCTCTGATAGCCCTTATTATTGAAACTATCATCTGTTTATGCATTTCTACAAATGCCGCTAAATCAAAATTAGTTTCAGACCCTAACATTTGCAGATTAATCCCTAATAGAAGGTATAATTTCGGTGATATGACAGCACTTGTTATAACAAAGGCAAGGTTAGTCAAAAGATTCTCAATGAAATTCATTTGAACATTAAAATTAACATTGCTACTTAAATCATATTCTGTGCTTGATAATGTTTTGCTTATTTCGGTTAATGCTCCGCTTATTATGGTTGTTATTTCCTCTTTTGACGAGTCCTCATTAATTTCATTTAGTCTCGACATTATTTTATCGGCATCAATGTTTACCGCGCTATTCAATTCACCATTTACTGTAAATAGACCTGCTCTGATGAGTTCTGATTTTTGTATCATATTCTCATATTCTTCATTGGAAAATGAGAAAAAACAATCATTTACTTCAATATCGTCAGTTTCATTTATTGCACTAACCATTTTCTTTATTTCGTTTTTCACAAAAAGTTGTTCATATGATAAATCTAAATCAACAGATAAGCAATTCGTTAGTGCATCAATCAATTGTGTTACGACAACTTTGGAATCAAACAATTTTAACGATGTTATATAATCTGTGTTAAATTCCATTATTGTCCGGTTATAGTAATAGTTTTCTCTTGCCGTACGATAATTTTCTTCTGACATTGAATGTATATAGGCATTCAGTTGCTCTTCAGCCCAAACCTTTGCAGCATTTGCGTCTGCAATTTCTTCCTCAAGGCATTTGATGTTGTCATCTATTTCATCTATTTCTTCTTTATAGGCCGCATGTACTTCTTTACCTTCGTCTATGGCTATTTTGCCGGCGATACCGTCTGATTTGTTTTTTTCAACTTCACTTTTATAGAATTTAAGCTTTTCTTTTTCAAGAATTAATTCATTTTTTTTGTCTTCGATTTCTTGTTCTAAATCATAAACCGTTTGTTCTAATCTTGTCAAATCATCTGTTTGAATCGGGGCCGTATTACCTATAAAAACATGCAAACAATTATTATAAGGTGTCTGTAGTGATAAAGACCCAGAACCATCGGCAAGTGTAAGTCCTGAGTTCCGTTCATTATATTCAAGTGTAACAATACCTGCTCTTTTTACACATTTTCCTTTAACGACAATTTCATCAGGTGGAAGCATTGGACGTTGTTGTACGTAACTTTCTCTATTTCCCCAAGTGGAATCGTCAAATGTAGATTGTATTAGATTTACGCCCCTCCAAACTTCTCGTCCCAAAGAATAATTTTTAACATAAAATAAAAAAGCATTAAAATCTCCGGCATCTTTTAATTCTGAAGGATAATCAAAACCATCACAACCAAAATAATAATTTCTCCCTATATTTGGTTTCCATACACCAATCTTATAACTTAAAGGAGAGTATTGCAGTATGTTTAATAAATCAATCTCATATAGATTAAATACAAAGCCATTTAAAATTACGTCTTCTGAAATGATTGGATTTAAGGAACAAGATATAAGATTTCTGAAATTGGTTAAAAGAACTGTTTTAACGGCTATTTCAATGGCGGGTAATTCAATTGCTATAATTTTTGAAATGATATTCAAAAAGGTGTCATAACCAACTGTACTTTTAAATAAATCCATTAGAAACTGAAATGGATTATAGGACTGATTGTATGACAGACTGATATTTGTCTCGTCAAATTCTGGAAGTTTGTCGAGCATGGTTATTGCAGCATCTATTGTTGCAATCGCGTCACTTTTAACTTTTTTTATATCAGGCATTATTTTAGGGTGTATTCTTTAACCTTATTTTCTTCTTCCTCTTTTCCTTCAAGATTATTTGCTTGTGAAATTAGTTCATCCCAATCACCAGGTATTTCGCTTTCATTTTGCATTTTATTTAGATTGCCATTATATTTAATGACTTCTGTCATCAGTTTTGCAATGTCCATCTTAATATTGATTGCTTTGCCTTTGTTGGCAATATAATCATTCATTGCTTTAGCGTATTTTGCTTTGGCATCAACTATTTCATTGTTCAACTGTATTGAATTGGACAACTTATTCATTTCAAGTTGAATCTGTTCAATATTTTTACAAGCCTCATTGTATAATTCCTGTAAAAGTGCTTCTAGACGTGCGGTGTTATTTAACTTTATTTTTAATTTCTTTAATTGTATCATAATTTCAATGTTTTACAATAATAATTACTCTTCAATCATTTTTTGCTTCTCAAAAAAGTAAAGATTCTTGTATTTTTTCATTGCTTCCCTTACTTCTTTTGATGGCAACATTGTAAATTCTTTTATAAAATAATATACTGAGGTTTTATTGAACTTTTTTGTTTCAATTCTTGTAAATATTTCTTCCCAATTAGTCAAAATTTCTAATAGCGCATAACCGACATTACGTTCATTTTCAGTCATTTTTTCAGGGTATTCATCACTGACCATAAACGTAATTTCATCTATGGTCTTGTTAATAAGGTCATAATATAGTTGTGTTTCTTCATTATCATCATTTTGACGATTGTCTTGTTTTGAACCATCAAAAACAGTATCATATGAAAGTGTGTTTTCCATACGTTTCATATCCTGTGTTCTTTTAAGAAGAAGATACCTTTTACATACGGTTCCACAGTATGAATATGCTTTATATCCCTTAGTGAAGTCAAAATTGTTGACTTTTGTCATTAAGAACGACATGGTATCATAAAAGGTATCATTAAAGTCTTCTGATGGTGTATAGAGTCCGTATCTTCTACTTATGGATTCTATCATCTTGGTAAATGCAGGAAACAGTTTTTCTTTAAAAATCTTATTTCTATAATTCTGGTCATCACTTTGGATATAATTTTTAAATGCTTCTTCCTCTTCCTCATAGAAATAACCGGTTCTTTTTTCTGGATTTGGTTTTCTGCCCCTCTTTTTTGGTTTTTTTTCTTCTTTTATCTCTTCATTTTCAATTGTGTTTTCATTATTGGTTTCACACATTTTCTAAAAAGGATTTAAACATTATTTAACAATCTCCTCTTTAATGTTACTAATGTCCTTTTTTCTATCTTCTTTATAAACACATTCTCTTAAAGCAAGATTGAACCATTTTTCCGTTTCTTTTTCAGTTAACTCATTGGTATAAATTTCAGTTAAACTATTTTTTCTGCCAATTCCGTGAATATAGCCTTCTTTAGGTATAACCATAGCCTTCAGACCCATTTTTGTTAGTCTGAGAAGAAATTCATAATTAAATGCAACCTTAATCGATGGTTTATACATTCCGACAGACTTAAAGTCTTTAGTATTAAAGATGCCACCTGTTATATTAAATAGTGAGCACTTTTCAAGTCGCATGTAATTAATTATACCAATTTCATCGGTATCTTTCTCGTCAGGAGTAATAAACATGGGTGATATTGCCATCGTGTTCCCGTACTGCCATTTTTCAAAATAGCCATCATGAAAAAGATTAATCGGCAAGAATACACTTATGCTTTCATTACCATAAAAATATCTATGCGCAATTTCAAACCACTTTGGTACAAATGCATCGTCAAATTCAAGAATCGAAAAATAATCAGTGGTTACATTTTGTACGCCAAAATTAACTTGTGAACAATAATCGGTTTCACCGTCATTTTCAACAAATTTAATTTCTATTTTTCCGTCAAATTCAGCATTCATGTCACTGATAAGTGTTGTCTCGGATAAATTTTTTGCGTATACAATAATGCAACTTAACGTACCGTATGTATATAGTTTCTGTGCTTCAAAAACACTTCCAATTGCAGATGTAAGCATCTTTTTTATTTCTTCATCATATAAATGTACAGGTACTATAATTTCAATGTCTTTCATTTTTCTTCTTCCTTTTTGATTTTATTTTCAACAGTCTGTTTCATGGAGATAAAATAATTTCTTCTTTCTTCAAAAATATCACTAATCATGTTTGTGATGTTCTTATTCCATTTTTCGTATGTATACTTTTCTGCCGTTTTTTCCATTTCGTTGTAAATTTCATTGGGGATTTCATCACGCATCCAAGAACCAATCACTTTTGCAAGAATATCGGGTATCTCATTAATGTCATAAAACCAAACACCATTGTTTAGCACTTCATCATTTTCTTCCATCCATTCAGGTATTGTTTCAGGAACCTTTCCCACAACAATATTACCACAACATATAGCATCAATCGCACTGTATCCAAACGGTGTTTCTGGGTCATACCAAACCGTTATACAGCCTTCCTTAAGAAATTCAGCATATTTGTCAGACGGAAGATTTCTTAAGGTTCTAAAAGTAACAAACTGCATTGCAGGATATTTCCAATAGAAAGTCTTAATGATGTGTTCTATATAACTGTTTCTTGGTGCTGCAACATTTACAATAAGTTTCTTCGCTTTAAGCGGTTTACACAGGTCTTCTTGGATGTATGGATTAACAACTTTTGTTTTAACATATGGAAATATATCAGTTATTAAATCCGCTTGTTTCTGATTTGATGCAATGACATCAGTTATTCCATAATTCATCCACTGGTCACCAAATGGTATAAATTCGCTAATATATCTGTAATTTTGCAGGATGACGTATCTTTTGCAAGGAATACCCTTATCAAAAGTTTCCTTCATTAGACTTGAAAAAACTTCTGGTATAAATAGAAAATCACAAGGAGAAACACGCCACTCACTTACTGCGATGTTTAGATGTTCAAGTGATGAATATTTCTCACCAAGCCATCTGTCAACGCCTTCAAAAACTTTCATTGGGTCAATGGGTTTGCCTAATCTTGTCAAACGGTCTATTTCAGCCTTTGAATATTCATCAGGAAGTTGATATAGCATACATACATTATAACCAAGTTCATGTAGTGTTAGTGCCATTTGATAGATATAAAGCGTATTACTGTTAGGTACATTTTTACAATCACTAACAAAGAAAAATAGTGTAACATCATTTGTTTCTATTCTTTCAATTGCAGCATCTATATTTTTCAAAACGGTAAGTTCTTTTTCTTTTTCCATTTTTAATCTAATTTAATTTTTATTCTTCTATTTTCTTTAAAATACCGTATTTAATTAACGTATTATATGCTAATTTCTGACCCATTGACAGGTTTTCATCATCATCATAGGCATCTGTGCTGTCAGAAGTGTAATATAAAAGAAAATTAATAAGGTCACTTATAATTTTATAACGCGTTTCATGAAAAAATTCATTGCCGCCACCGTTTCCCTTAGTCTCCACAATTTCTTTTGTGACAAGACTCATTTCATCGTCATCTGTTTGTGGGCCTTCACTATATGTCTCGGTTATAACTGAATTTGAAGGTCTTTCTGATACGCTTACATTTGTAATAAATTCGATATATTTTTCTAAATCAAAATAATAAATTCCTCCAAGATTTTTAATCTTTAGCATTTTTCTCTATAATTTGTCTGATTATTTCATCTTCATCATTGATTAATTCTAACATTGAGTTAAAAGAATACTTAGTTTCAATATCTTTATTATATGGTTTATTGATTTTAATGACAATTTTACCTTCTGGAATATTTTCCAAATAAATTGGGTTCGCTGTGATTAGTATATCACATCTTTCCCAAACGGTTTTAGAATCAACAGGAAAATAGACTTCCCTTACTCTTGAACCAAAGGTTGATAAGAACAATAGCGTTGCTTGTATTGATAGATTTGCTTCAAACGGGCTTACTAACATTATTTCAGGTATATCTTCATCGTCAAAGTCTTTCATTGTGTTATATACCCAATCATTAAACTTATATGGCAACATTTTATCAACCGCTTCGGCTCTACCAAAAATCTCATACGCATTATCAATGTATTTAAATTTTTTGTATTCATCTTCAGTTTCAAATGGGAAAATTTCAAAGAAATCCAATGTAGTTATATCATCATCATCAATATCGAAATATGGGTCAATGAATTTCTGATATTGCAACTTAAATTGCCTTGAGTAATCCCTTAAAACATCATTTATGTCTATTGCTATTTTCATAACTTACTCTAAAAAACACTTTATTTCTTCGCCATCTGCACCTATTGCTATTAGCCTTGGGTATGATGAATCTAAAGTATAACGTTTGTGGCAATTAGGACATTCATACCTTGCAATCTTCTTAAACGTAAGCGGATTATAAACGACTGGCATATTACTTACAATTTCATTGTTGCAATTGGGGCAGTACGCCCTTTTTACTTTAAAACTCACATCAATTGTTTGACTTAGATTTTTTTCATCAATTTCTTTTTCTGTTAACGTGGTAAATGAATTATTGAACTCCTTGACTTTATCCATCATTTCTTTCTCAGAATTCCTTAAAGCATCGAGTTTTTCTTTGTAAATTTCTTTCTGTTCATCAGACATGTAGCAGTCCTTTGGCAAATCATAATTTTCATTTTCTTTGTCTTCTTCATATTGTTTCATGTAACTTTCTAAAATGTTTCCCATAAATTTATACAGTTTTTTCTTCTTTATTATTATAAGTTTTTATCTCACGGTTTTCAAGCATAAGCCCCCTGTCTTTCTTGATTTCGTCTATTATTTCTTTAAGCCTTATCACTTTCTTGCTCATTTCCTATCGTTTTTTCCAATTCATTTATATATTTTGTTAAACAGTTTTTGCACAGTTTCTTGCCAAATGTATTTTCTGCAATTTGTAAATCCATAAACTCGGTTAAACCGTTAGGGTCTGTATTTTCTTCATCATATTTGTTAGGATTAATATCAACTATTTTCTGGGGATTATACTCTATTGTTCGCCCACATTCTTCACATTTATAATCTGTTGTTCCATCAACCTTATCATCTATTAAATCGTGTATAACTTCTTTACGCTGCTTATTTTTGTACTTTTCTGCCATTTCCTTATTATAAAATTCATTAACCCTGTCTTGACCATTTACAAGAATATCAGCAAGAAATTTTATTACATAATGTCCATCATATTCAGTTATTCCAATAAATTGTTTCTTCTTAAAGGAGAAATAAAGCATATCCTTAAGTTTATATGCTTGATTGGTTTCAAATGAAATTATGTTAATGTCAAGAATGTCACTTCTTATGTTGTCATTTTTTATTTTTTCTATTTCTTTTACGAAACCCTTTGATTTTAGGTCTTCTTGATTCGGATACTTAGATACATAAAAATCTAAAACTACGGTTTTTCCTGCAGTTTTCTCCTTAATAACAAGTTTTTTTGTGTATTCCTCAATTCTATATCTTGGTATAAAACCAAACTCTCTTTCAATATTAATCCAATATTCAGTTCTTTTACCACGTTCTCCAACTTGTTTCAAGCCTTCTTCAACAGTTTCAATTATAGGAAAATTATTTTGAATTGTAACCACATTTAACCCGTCAGAATCATCATAATAAACAAATTTACTATCTTGCTTTTCCAATTCTTCTTTTCTCATTGCAAGTGTCGGAGAAAAAACTTCATATTCTTTTGCCTCTCTATCAATAATATAAGTCCTATATCTTAATTCCTTAACTTCTTTTGTTTCTTTACCTGCTAATAATGCTGTTGATACGCGTTTGTCATGAACTTCCTGATTAATAGTCATGGATGGATTTAATTCAATGTTTGGCGATTTTAGAATTTCTTCCTCGGTTATTTTCATCGCACCGAAAAGACTGTTCCATAACTCTTTTAGTTTTCTTCTAATTTTTTTCATTATACCTCAGTAAATCTTTCACTTATTATTTCACGAATTGCTTCTTCTGTGTAATATAATTCATCATATTTGTCTTTATAGTGTTGGATACATGGATTTAATTGCCGATATTTCGCATAACTTTCTCTTATCTTTAGAATAGTATCATAATATAAACAAAGAGTTTTACTGTCTTCTTTCTCATATTTCTTTTTTAAATCTCTTTCATTTAACCTAGCCATAACCTTATTATTTTTTTATAAAACTAAAAAAAATTCATAAAATAGTCAATATAATAAAAACAAAAAAGCAGTCATTTCTGACTGCCTTATTCTCATTTATTTTTCATGTCATTTATCGCCTGAATCCCCAAACCCTTGTTCCCCTCGTTCAGTATTATGTAGTTTATCTACCTTAATTAGTTGTACACCTTTACATTTGTTTAGTACAGGACAAATGACACCTTGTGCGATTCGTTCAGCATTTTCTATTACAATATCTTCATTTGATAGATTAATTGCAATAATTCCAATTTCACCTCTATAATTTGAATCTATTGTTCCTGGTGTATTTAAAACACTTAGTCCCCTTTTTAAGGCCATTCCACTCCTTGGCCTAATTTGCATTTCATAACCGGGAGGCAATTCAACATAAAGGCCCGTATGTATTAGTCTTCTCTCTAATGGTTTAAGTGTAATTTTTGGTTCTTTAGAATATTGATTTGTACCCTCTTCTTCTGTAATCCAAACCCTTAAATCAAAACCACTATCTTCTATCTTATTATAATCAGGGTTCTCATTTGGTGATAAGTTTACAAAATAAACGGGTAAACCGATTGGGTTGCTATTATCAGCACATGGTTTACAATTAATATGTTCCATTATTCTTCAATTTTTTCTTTTTTATTTTTATTCTCCCATTCTTTCTTAAGTTCTAACGAGGTTAAAGTATTTACCATTTTTGCCAGTAATGCTAATGGTGACACATAAAAATCACCCTTTGAATCGTCTTTATCAATAATTCTTATTGCTTCATATTCTTCCTCTGTTAGAAATATTCCATATTTTTGACATAGGAAAAGACTTCTTTCGCCAAGTTTCAAATTTGCCACTAAGTCATCACTAAATTTATAATTGATGCCCTTTTTCTTTTTCCATGCTTCATTTTCAACAACAAACATTTGTGCTTTACCAATATGTTGCAATAGTAAAACACGCATTAGCATTTCAAAATTAACACTCAAACAATTATGTTTTCCGGTAAGAGCGTATTCATTAATATCATACGCAAGTTTACATAGTTTGTTTAAAACAACATCAATCAATGACCCTTCATAAGAAGCACCTGAATCTTCGTTCATTGCAAAACTGCATGTTTTAATGCTATCACCCAAGTCATCAATCATCTGTTCAGAGTAACAGCCATATTTTTCAAGCCTTTTTATGAAATTTAGATAATTCGCATTTTGTTTTTCTTTAGATAACATAGTTTTTTTCTACAAATATACTACTTTTTTAAAAAATAAACAAATAAAACACAAAAAAAGCAGCCAATTAATTGACCGCTTTACACTTAAACTAAAATCTAACTTTTTCTTGGAATGGTGTTATTTTTTCCTTTTTTTATTTTTCCCTTTATAAACCATTTGGCATTCATAAATATTGTCATCATCGTCTAAGAACAAGAATTTTTTCCCCATTTTCATTACAGAAAGAGAACTTCCATTCCTTGAAACATTTTCATTTAATTGTCTGTGTTCATTAAATTTTCTGTCAACTACGCTTTCAACAATGTTTTTAATGAGTTCGTAGTCAATTTTAGAATTTCCACCGGTTGGCTCTGTTTGCTTATAGGGGCTTTCATATGTCGCATTTTTTATGGCATCACTTTCCTCAAGTTTTCTTATAATATCGCGTGAACGATTAAAACCTTCGTCATTATTGCCTCCAATTCTTTCTGTAAGTTCATCCATTCTTGAATCAGTCATTGGCTGAATAATTAACGGGTTTTGACGTATAGATTCTTTTATTGCATTCGGAATACGGCACTTTTCGAAATTTGAACCCGGAATCGATGATATATCGGACATGCGTTTCATGTCTTCGTTTGCATCATAAACTTTTTGCTCAGGTTGCTGCAAAATTGGTTCACTACCATATACAAGTCTATCAAGGCTCTCAACAGTGCCATCACCCATTCCGTTCATTACAGGAACACGTTTAGATGAGACTTTTCTTGATTCAACCGACTGTCTGTCATATTTTTCATTATTACCTATGTCTATTACTTCATTTAAGTCCATTTCTTCGTTTTTGTATAAATTAAATTGTTTATCTTTGGTTTGTCAATAGTTATTATCTTTTAGGTATTTTTGATAAATCTATTTTTCTTGGATTATTTAACTGATTTAACAAGTTTGACATACCTCTTTCCGTATCGGTTGTATAAGTATCATCTTTTTGCGGTTCTTCAACCGGCTCTTCTACGGCCTTATTTAAATCAGCCATATTTATCTTATCCTGATTTTGTATGAGGTCTTTTACCCTTTCAATACGCTCTTTGTCTTTTTCAGACTGCTTTTCTTTATCAGAATTGGATTTATCTTTTGGTTTTTCAAACTGTGACAAATCAATTTTTCTTGCATTGGCAAGTTTCTTTTGAAGGTCTGCCAAGCCTCTTTCCGTTGGTGTCTTATATACATCTGATTTTGGTTCTTGAACAGGTTTTGGTTCTTGCTTCTGTACTTGTGGTTCTTTTTGGCTTGCTTTCTGAAGGTCAGCAAGAGTAATTGGGTGGTCAAGTTGTTGTTTAAGACGCTCAAATCCTGTTTGGGTGTTTGTTTTAAACAGTTCTTCTTTTCTTTTGTCACTTACATATGGTGGTGTATCGGAATCAAAATCAGCAATTTTATAAACAATACTCATTGTTTTATCATCTGTTTCATTGAATTTTGGCAAACCCGGATATCTATCAGATGCAGGATTAGAAAATTTTTGTTCAGTGGGTTCCCATTTACTTATTCTATCCAATCTAAAAAATTTCCATGATGGAACAGACGATGTTGTATCACCAAAAGGCTGGAAAGCCCTAATCACGGGATTTCCTGCCTTTGTGAGTCCATAAGCATATACTTCGATAACTCTTGCACCACTCGCAATATCTTTACCGTCACTATGATAGTTGATAATAACTCTGTAATGATTATCCAATGCTGAAATTACTTCATCTGCTGATGCTGACTCTGTTAGCAATATTTCATTCAGAAGTTCTTTTAACATTTCAATTAATGCATTACATATTGTCCTTCACGTACATTCTTGGTTGTATCAACAATCTTTGCTGAATATGCGTATTCTGCATTGAACATACTACGTGCCATAGCAGTTTTACGTGTTTCATTATCTACATCGTTACCCGCACCGCTTGCAGGGTTGGTATCAAAGTTCGAATAGTTGAATACACCCATTTGTCCATTACAATCTGGTAGCCAGAAAGTATGGCCACCGTGACCCGTACCCTTACCTTGTGCATCACCAGTTGCTAATGCATCAGGGTGGGTTGCTGAATATTGATTATCTCTGGTATAGTCACTACGTACTATCTCAACGTGTCTTTCGTCTATACCTCTTTTCTCTAAACATGATTGCATATTACTATATATTTTAAAACTTTATTTTATCATAAATATCTTAACTGGAGAAATTTTGCACAATTTCTCCATCTTTATTTATAGTTGCCGTTTGGCCATTTTGCCTTACTACATACGAATGTTGATTGTCGGGTGATGACCAGAAGTCACTTACATCAACAAACCATTCATCTGATATGATTCTTTTTGTTTCTGCATTAAAGAAATTTTTAAGATATCTGCCGCTATCTTCATCATACTTTACAATAACCGCCATATTATCTTTGTACCTGTCTATTGATGCAAACCACACATTTGGTGAAAAAAGATTACCTTCCGCATCCATTAGATTATAACTTTCTCCAACTTTAACTTTGGCATACCCCCCATAAAAATCCCATAATTCATCAAACCACATATGCGGTGACATTAATTCCCCCTTTGCATTGATGTAATTATGTTTGTAGTTGATTATAACTTCAGCACAAGTTATATTGTCATGACTTTCAAATGAATAGGCGGTATCGAACCATTGTTTACATAATATTTGTCCATCTGGTGTCACGTAGTTGTAACCTTTACCGTCAATTTTGACAAGTGCAGCAGGATACATCACACTATCAGAACACCAATCAAACCATAAATCAGGAGAAACAATTTGCCCATCACGATTTATTAGATTCTTTTTCCCTTTAAGTTCAATTCTTGCTTGGCCACTGTCACCATAAAAACTTTCCGCAGAATCAAACCATTGGTCGGGCGAAAGTAAGTTTCCATTGATGTCTATATAGTTATAGGCATTGAATAATTCAACTTTCGCAAGACCGTAGTTAAAAACGTCACTTCGTGGGCCATACCATGTTTCTGATATTAATTCACCATTTTGATTGACATAGTTAGACTGACCATTTTTTATAACAAGAACAGGTGCATCATCTGGTTCTCCTATATATACGCTCCAATAACGTAAGTATAATGCTCTCCATCCATATTTACTAAAATAAAATTTATATAATCCTTCAGTTGGTTTAAAATCTTTTTCTATATCAATATGTCGGTCATTTTCGTCCATAAATTGACGTGTTTGAAAGTGAAATTGGTATTTTCTTCCTGTTTTTTTGTTTATATTGATATATAGATTACCTTCTGAATTATAATGGTTAAACATGTTATTGCTCGTTGTTGCAGCCGTACACCATTGTGTCCCTTTACCATATTCTATTGCAGCCTCTTTTGTAAGCGGGACAATCACTAACCATTCATTATCCTCATAGACCTTTTCTGCGTTTTGTTTAATTTGCCTAATCTCTTCTTTATGTGATGCGGCTTTGGTATTGTCTGCATAGGGTTCTATGGCATCATATAAATCAGGTAACGACTTATATTGGCCGATATCCTTTCGGTCCAATTTTGCTTTATATCTATGGAATGTAGTTAAATATTCGGTAGCCTTATATAAATCCTCAAGTTTAAGGTTACCACCGGTATATAGGGCAAGCAGCCATTTAGAGTATTTACCCATCTTATCTTCGCCTGACGTTGGGTCGGCAGCAACAATCTGTCTAAATTCGTTTTCGGGTATATTGGAATAATATTTTTGGTACACGTCACCAAGTGACGCTGCTTCAAGCAGTAAATCAAATGCCTGTGACTCGGTTATTACTATACTTCGTGTTTTTCCTTCATTCAAAACATTTCCATCGCAATCGGTTTTAATATAACCCATTTCATCATTATTAGTTAATTTAAATTGGCCATGTAACCAAAGTTCTGCATTATCATACCACGTATCAAATACAAATTCTCCCGTATTTTTAATTATATTCCATTTACCGTCTTCACGTCTTACTGCTGCTGCACAACCTTCGGAAAAACCTTGTGTTTCAACAAACCAAATGGGTGATATTTCTTTGCCATCTAAATTGATAAAGTTGCTCTTATCGCCAATGAAAACTTCAGCAACGCAAAAATCGTTATAATCAGTAATTGTACTATACCATCTATCGCATATAAACTTACCATTTTTATCCGTTAATGTTGTTTTTAAACTTCCGTTGAACGTTTTTTCAACTTGTATTACTTCTATTATATCGGTACGAAGCGGGATTGAAATGTAGTCATACCAATCTTCAAATAGTAATTTACCATCGGTGTTAATGACATTATATCCTAAGTTTTCCATTTTTACAACTGCAATACCCATATCATTTATAAAACCTCTGGCAAAATCAAATTTTGTGTCTGCTAAAATAGTACCATCATCTTTAACAAAACCAACTTTTCCGTCATTAACGACCCTAAGACATCCACAACTAAACCAACTATCGCTTTTATCAAACCACTGTTCAAACAAGTATCTGCCATTACAATCAATAACATTGTATTTTACCCTATTATTGATTTTTTTTGCAATAACAGCACGTCCATTTTCAAACTCGTTGGCATTTTCAAACCATTCATTAGAAAGTAATTCATGATTTCTATTAATAAAATTATATTTACTTTCGCTTTCAGCAAAATATGCCCATCCGTCATGGAAAAATGACAAAGCATACATCCATTGATTGAAGAATAACCTACCGTTTGAATCTAATAAATTATATCCGTGCTTATTTTGGTGCTTATTTGGACTTTCAACAATGGAGTAGCCATCATTAAAGCCTGAAATATTTCCAAACCAAACGTTAGAAACGGGTTTTAATGTTTTATCAATTAAATTACACAGCCTTGTTCCATTTTCATCTCTTTTTTGAACAAATATAAATCCATTCTCTTCCCACCCAATGTAACTATATAACAAGTTTGCTGTTTTTCTTGTGCCATATTTTTGCAAATAAAATTGTATTAAACCATCGGTAAAGTGGAAATCCTCACGGTCAAATGACCTGTTTTGTTCATCATTAAATTCATCCGTTTCGAAGTGAAATTGTAATTTACTGCCGGTTTTTTTATTAATGTTGATATAGAGTGGGCCTTTCTTATTGTATGCATCAAAATAGTTTGTGCTTTCTGTTGCTGCAGTACACCATTTTGTGCCTTTACCGTAGAATATTGATGCTTCTTTTGTGTGTGGAACTATTACCAACCATTCGTCATCTTCATATACCCTTTCTCCACCCTCTTTCATTTGTCTTATTTCTTCATTGTGGGACGCTGCCTTTGTTTTGCCGGCATACGGTTTTATTGCGTTGTATAAATCATCTAATGATTCGTATTGCCCAATATCTTTACGTTCCAATCTTGATTTGTATGTATGGAAAACCGACAAATATTCACTTGCATTTTGCAAATCTTCTAATCTTAAGTGGCCATTTGTATAAAGTGCAAGAAGCCATTTGGAATACTTGCCCATCTTGTCTTCACCCGATGTCGGGTCAGCTGAGACAATCTGTCTAAATTCTTCCTCAGGAATTTGATTATAGTATTTTTGGTATACATCTGACAGTGATGCTGCTTCAAGAAGTAAATCAAAAGCTTGTGATTCTGTTATAATGATGGACATTCTCTTTGCCTCATTTGTTACTTCATACCAATCACCATCTTTTTTTACAAAATATACTTTATTAATACCACGATTCATAAGTGCAAAAGGTGCATCTGTCCCTTTTGTCGTTAAACCTAAATCAAACCATTCGTTAAAAACGAAAGTTGAACTTCCATCGTCAAGAAGACGAATAACGTTATATTTGTCATTTGCATTAACTAAGAAAATATGATGTTGTCCCCACGAATCAAACTCATCACCATTGTTTATTGTGTCAAACCATATTTCAGAAACCAATTTTCTTTCTGGGACACTTAAAAAATTAAATTTACCGTTAACCTCAACACCAAAGAAAATCAAATCATCATCACACTCATCTATTCTATTACACCATCGGTCTGTTAAAAACTCACCATTTTTATCTGCCAATTGTCTCATTGAATTTTTTACGAGGATAATCATTTTAACATCCCCCGCATGAAAATCATCGTAAAAAGCAATCCAATCATACCATTCTTCGAATAAAACGGTACCATCTTGTCTCATTACATTATATGTAATTTTATTTGTTTCATTTTTTAAACCAACCATAAAATAATTACCACATTCAACATAGGCGTAATCAAACCAATTTTCTCCTATATATTTGCCAGTATCAAAATTAAAGAAATTCCATTTGTCACCTACTTTTACTGAGCAAAATGAAGTCTTATTATTTTGGGAAAGTTGGATTTTGTCAAACCCTTCTTCTGAAACAAATGTACCGTTGTTTCTTATTAAGTATTCTTTTTTATTAATATCAACGGTTGCAATGCCTTTTCCATCAAAAAATGTTAGCCCATCAAACCATAGGTCGGGTGATAAAAATTCACCTTTCTGATTAACATAATTATATTTCCGTTTATATTCACCTACATTAACAGCCACAATACCAAAACCATTACGAAAAGTAATGCATTCATCATAACCTTTATCTAGTAATATATTACCGTTTTTGTCAATGAAATTAGATTTATTGTCAATTCCGACAACAGCAATACCTTCACTAAACTCGTTTGCCCAATCAAACCATTGTTTAGAAATTAATTCATTTTTATCGTTTATGAAATTGACCTTATCTCTTCCACTATTGTCAACTTTACGCGTTACATATCTCAAACCTTCATGAACATTACCAACAAAGGAATATATAAGTTTGAGTGCTTTATCACCATATTTTTTATAATAAAAGTTATATAAACCTTCGGTTATATTATATTCAGAATAATTAAATCGTGCATCAGTTTCATCCATAAACTGATTAGTTTCAAAATGAAACTGTAATTTTTTACCTGTTTTTTTATCTATGTTGACATAAAGCGGGCCTTCTGAATTATAATAATTAAACATATTGTAACTACCTGTAGCAGCAGTACACCATTTTGTGCCTTTACCGTATTCAATAGCCGCCTCTTTGGTTTCGGGGACAACTACTAACCATTCATCATCTTCATAGACTTTCTTTGCACCCTTTTTAATTTGACGTAATTCTTCTTTATGCGAAGCAGCAATTGTACTATCCTCATAGGGTTCAATGGCATTATATAAATCTGGCAAAGATTTGTATTGTCCAATATCTTTACGTTGTAATTTCTGTTTGTATTTATGGAATACCGTTAAATAATCGGTTGCTTTGTATAAATCTTCTAATGGCATTTCACCATTAATATACAAAGCAAGCAACCACTTGGAATACTTACCCATCTTATCTTCACCCGATGTCGGGTCAGCAGCAACAATCTGCCTAAATTCTTCTTCGGGAATTTGGTTATAATATTTCTGATAAACATCACCAAGTGACGCTGCTTCAAGCAGTAAATCAAATGCCTGTGATTCTGTAATCACGTTTTTCTTATGCAATTTGTTTTCATACTTTATTGCATTATTGCTATCAATATCCTTTGCAGCATTTTTAACCTGAATTTTTGCGGTTGTGGGCTTACTTGTTTTAGTTTGTCTATTTTTTTCATGTGGGCGTATAAAAGCATTATCAATACCCGCTTCTTTTTTTGCTGTTTTAAAATCCTTTACTGCTTGTGTTGCTCTGTTAAGTGTTGCATTGACCCATAACATCATTGGTTGCCCACCATTTAATATAAATTCAATTGAATTTGGTGAACCTTTAAAATTGTCAAAGAAATTTTTTATGCGTTTCATTTCATTGTACGCAATACCGTTTTCCATAGACAATATATTAACAAGACGTTTATAACCATCAACGTCTTTATCTCCATTATAATTGTTCAAAGTTCTTTGAAGGTGTTTTCTTAGATTAACACCAAGAGGAAAAAATCTATTTTTAAGTTGTGAGTTACCGTCTTCTGTTAAAATGTGCAGCATAATAAAATTAATTGATTGTATTTCTTAAATCCTTTTTATAACTTGGTGGGAGGCTGTGTAATCCAAAAACTCTCAAAATATGTGACAAAATGATATATTTCTTTCTTTCAGTCAAATTATGTTTTGCAACCTCTTCAAGGAATAATTTTAATTTCTGAATGACCATAGGTGGTATTCTAACGATATCATTATTGAAATCATTGTCATTCAACAAATCTTTATCTGGCTTTTGATAGAAATCTTTAGCACCATCGCCATTTTCATCTTCTTCAGATTCACCTAAACGTCTTATACCGTTTCCACCGTGATATTTGTCAAAGTACCTTAGATATGATTGTGGACATTCCGTATCTGCAACATCATCAGATGTTTCTGGTACACCATATCCATCATCATTTAGCCTTCCATCAGCAGAAATTGAACGTTGTCCATCACAATGTGGTTCGCTTGTTCCGTTAAGAAAATTAAATGTGTCAGCCTCTTTTAGTTGCTGTTCGGTTATTCTTATTAAACGCTTTTTTGTTTGCATCTTTTATTTCAGTTTATCTATTTATATAATAAATAGCCGTAATTTTCACAATGAGTAATATTTACAACCACAATAGGACACCTTTTCAGTTTAAAATAGACCGTAGTGAGTGTTGGGATTTTTTCCTTAGCATTGACGAAATGTATGGGTATGGTGATTATAGTGGTGAACTTACTGAAAGATGCTTGAGTTCTTATTTTGATTTTCAGAATGGTGAATGTATTGACAATGATACATTTAAATCTGATTTTGTGTGGGAAGATGCTTATAACAAAGGGTTTACTTTAAGTAATATTGGTTATACAGGTGTTGACAACGGTTTAATTCATTACGATAAAACAAGAATAAGTAATGCAGAGTTTATTGAATTGTTTACCGATTCAAATTTATCATTCAAAGAAGGTGACAATAGTTTTATATTAAATAAGGTATACGGAAATAATGACATATTCTATTATGGTAATACGATAATGCCTGTTGATGAAGTATGCGCTGCACGTCTTAATGGTGGGTTTTTTCAAGGATTTTACAAAAGCGGATGTGATTATCAAGTGTTACCAAATAACGTAGGGCACGGAATTTCATTGGAATTTACATTAAAGAAAACAGACGATGTAATAGAAACGGATAAATACACATTAAATGACAGATATCCAGAAAACAAGGGGTTATTCTTTTATTGGGGAACCCGTTCAGAAAATAAATGGTGGACAAAATATGATACCACCGAACAATTTGAAGAAATTTTTAACGAGTATTTTAGTGATGATTATTTTACTGATGGCTATATAAATACCTGTAATGAGAGTAACTATTTCATAGAAAGCATCCCAACTATCATTACGTATAACACAGATGATTATTTCATTGATGATTATCCGACAGATGACTGTTCTGATAAATGTAAATGTGATTGCGGTTGTGGTAATGAACCGAAGACAACGGGTAAATTCCCTTATAAAAGAACCTATCCCGAATTATTAAATTGTTATCAAGAAAATACAAGATGGTTTAACGATAATGGCGGTTATTGGGTGAACAATGAAAAATGGACACGGATGAGAACTTCCTCATCAACCCAGAACTGTAAAAAGAAATGTAATTGTGGTGATTATTTCACTGACGGGTTTCTTTCAGAGGATTTACCACAGTGTAATTGTAACATTTATTCTAATGATGAATATTATCAACCTGACGTTGCAATTAACCCAAACACAGAATTGTCAACTCGTGATGGCAATGAATTATCTCAACCAAATATTGTTGAAATTGAAACTGATAATAAGTTTATCATTTTTGATAGGACCTGTGATGGTTATACGGTGGATACTTGGCAAGATGGTGATGTTATGGTGCTAAAAGACATTAAAATGTCAACAAAAGAGAATTATTTCCTGTTATTTGACAGGACTTGTAATGGTTTAACCATAGATACTGCCAAATTTAACAATAAATCTTATAATGTTAAATCTGATTTGTATAGAAACGCATTTGGATTGCAAATAAAAGATGATGGCAGTATAGGTTACAAATATCTTGTTCAGGATTGTGATTCGGAAGAACAAGACTACAAGATAGAGTCTGAATTCTCGTCAGAAGGTGTTATACCTGAAAATGAGTGGGTTACTGTTCATATCAAAATTGAACCACTCGGTAAAATTTACAAAATTACCGACACAATTACATCATCAGAACAAAAAATTAGGATATATTTCTATGTTAATGGAAAACTCGTTTTCATATCAAAAGAACTGCCTACATTTAACTTCAGGGAACTTAATGATATGGCAGATAAACAAGAAGGTGTACCATTTAATATATCAGTAGGTGGTGGAACACAGGGTTTGGCTGATACTGTATCATACGGTATGTGTGAAAAACCAAAATATGTTTTACCTCTTGAAAAAGAATTTGCGGGAACGTTTTTTGGATACTTAAAATCATTTAAATTTTATGATTGCCCGTTAACTTTCACTGAAATAACCAAAAATTATCTTTTTGAGAGAATATTTGACCAATAAAATAACTATTTATTATAAATTAACAATCATTATGATAAAAGGTATAACATATTATAAATTAAATTCTGATTATGAAGGTGCTATCCCACCTAAGGATTGTGGTCTTAAAGGAGAAGAAATAGACAACAACTTCTATGTTCTTGAAGGACGTGACATTAAAAGCGTTACAGTTGAGGATAACAAGATAGTAATCACATTAGTTAATGGCGAAACAATTTCGTCAGGTGAGGTTTTCAACGATTTTGTTAAAGACCTTTCTTTTGATTTTGATAGTGAAACAGGCACATTGTACATTACACAAAACGGTCAGACAACAGAAATAACAGGTTTTGGTGTAAATGACGAATGCTGTTTTAAAGGTGTTTATACGGATGAAAGCCTTACAGGAAAAGGAACTATCGATGACCCGTTAAGTATTTCACCAGCATACCGTCCAGGTTCTTTTGCACCCGTCCACGGCTTAATCGATAAAACACAGGGTGAAACACTTCCTGATACAACAGGTTTGGCTATCGGTACACGTTACTTAGTAAAGGACTACATGAATGAGTTTGGAATGCTTTACTGTTATAAAGGTGTACAGGAAATTTGTTGTGAATTAGACCTTATTAATTCAGAATGGCGTATTCCAAGAAAAGAAGATTGGGATGATATGCTTAATGCAGTTGAACCATTCGAGGAAGATAGAAACCACGGTGATAGGAGAGGTAACCAATGGCTTGGAAAATATGCAGGTAAATTATTAAAGTCACTCCATACGGAAGATTTTGATTATTGGACTTATGAAGAACCAGAAGAAGATGATGAACCAGAGGATGACCCTTGCAGTCATTGCTGCGATGAGGATGACCCTTGCAGACCATGCCATTGTGGTGAACATAGCGGATGCCACGATAAACCAACCGTCATCACACCCGAAGGAACTGACCAATACGGTTTTGATATCGTTCCTACAGGCTATGGTGTAGATGTTGCAGGAAGAATCAACTGTGCAGGTTTTGGTGATATTGCTACTTTCTGGACATCAGAGGTGACACGCGATAAAGCGGTTGCTTATATTAAAGGTTTCCAATGGAATGAAACACGTGTACAACAGGATATTGTTCCAACAAATCAATATCACGCTTTACGTTTGGTGAAGGATTATAATGGACATAATTACTATGGCAGAGAAGAAATACTTGGTAACGAATATGACACAGTATTAATGCCATCTTTAAGTGGTGGAAGCAAAGTATGGACTGCTGTAAACTTTGCAAAAACCGGTGAAGATTTATGTGCTATTGAACCTGGCTGCGGTAATGAGGATTTACCAAAAACAATCGTATATTATATTGTTGAATGGACAGGTGAACGTTGGGTAAGTACTGCGGTTAAAGAGGGTTATACTGTTACAATAATAGTAAATGGTACACCTATTGACTACCATATTGTGATTAACCAAGAAACAGGTGATGCTGAACTTGTTCCAAATAGTGAAGGTATTGCAGATGAAGTTTTAGACCAAATCGGTGAAAGACTTGATGACCTTGAAGCAAAGATTGATGCTGAACACGCTAAGAATGAGGAACAAGACGGGAGACTTGATAGCATTGAGGGTGATATAGAAAATCTTAAAGAAAAAGATATTCTTCTTGATGAAAGAATTGACGCATTAGCCGAAAGCATGGGCGATGTTACAACTCTTAGCAAGAAATTAGTCAATCAAGGAGAATTTGATAGAAACACCAGTGAGGTTGTGTTACAACACAAAGGTGTAAATGAAGAAACGGGTGAAGTAGAAATCAATGAAATCGCTCGTATTGAAATACCTTTCAACTTTGGTGAAGTATAAGAAAATAACTAAGAAATAACATAAAAGACAAATGAAAAATAATCCATATAGTTTACAGTTATTATCACATAGCGAACACTTTGCAACTCACGATGAAGCCGTTGCTTATATTAATCAACACTTCAAAACGAATGCATTGATGGCTGAACCCGCGTTATTCTTCTACGGCACTGAAGATGATGTCAAAATGATACTTGCGGTAGGTTGTGACGATGAAGGTAATATCTGTTTGCTTGAAAACGAACAAATACAATTAAATTCTGATGTTGAAGCAATAATTGAAGCCGCAGGTCTTGTACGCGAGAACGGTTCAATTGTTTATAAACCTGATGTTCACGATAACATTTTGGTAGATGCCACAAGTCTTGCTGACGCAATTGCAAGACTTTCAGAATATGCGCATTCAATTGATTCAGGTTCTATTACCATTGACGATATTAAACTTCATGGTGATGAAACAGATACCACAAGAACTAATATAGAACTTATTGATGATACATTCAACATTGGTTCTGAGGTAAGACTAAGTAATGACAGGTCTATCATTGTTTCAGACGGTGGTATTAGTGCCAATGTTGATGTTGATGTGAATGAAGCAACTAACACAATTACTATAAAAATAGGTAATAATGTTAAGACATTCTCATTGCCAGGTGTCAATATCATTGAAAATATTACCTATGATGCGGCCAATAAAAGAATATTAATCTATGTTGCAGGACAAACAGACCCGTTAATCGTTCCGATTGGTGACATTGTTGAGACTTGGAGTATTGAAAATCCTTCAGATAGTCCTGTCGAATTACATAGACACGCATCTTTGGATGGAACTGAGGATAAAGTTTCTGCTACCCTTAAACTTAGAAGCGAAAACAATTTAATCGGTGTAAATCCAACCAATGGTGAAATGTACGTTTCAAGGGAATCCGTAACTGACATTGTGAATGAATCCTTGGATGTTTACGATGAAACAATTTCGACAATGCAAGATAACATTGCGGCCAATGCATCTGAAATAACTAATGTTAAGTCTCAACTAAACAACGAAATCTCACGCGCAACTGCAAGGGAACAGGTATTAACTGACAGCATAACATCCACTAATACGGCATTGGCACAAGAAATTGCCCGTGCTCAGAATGCTGAGACACAACTATCAAATCGTATTGATACAGCACAAAGTGGCCTTGACAATGTTTATACTAAGGATGAATGCGACAGTTTATTTGTAACAGATGCTGATATTTCGGGATTTGCTACAACAAGTCAAATTGAGGCAATCAATAGTGTTCTCGAAACAATGGATAGTGAACTTGACATTATCAATGGCAATGAAGCAGAAGAAGGTTCAATTAAAAAGGCTTTAAAAGATGCCAAAGATTACACGGATTCTAAGGTTAGTGCGGAAGCCCAAACAAGAACAAACGAAATAAACAGACTTGAAACAGAAATTGCGGCAAAAGCAAATGCTCAGGATGTTTATACTAAGAATGAAATTGATGCTAAGGGTTACCTTACAGATGCAAGCCTTGTGTTATATTCAACTAAAGCAGAACTTAACAATGCCGTTGCTGCATTAGAAACTGTGGATAACGGTCAGAATACAAGACTTGATGCTTTAGAAGCAAAAGATGTTACGCAAGACAATAAAATTGCTAATATTGAGACTGAATTAACAAAAATCAATGTACTTGAAGAAGACACTAATTCAATTGATATCAATGTCAATAAGACCAATTCAGGTACAAAAATTAAAGCCGACCTTAAACTTGATTCAACACAACCAAACATTATCAGAATAAGTGGTAACGGTGTTTATGCAAATGTTGATATAACATATAATGCAGCAACAAACACACTTATTGTAAACAATGGCGTAGATACCAGAAACTTACAACTGTCAGACCATTCATTGGTTAATAATGGTTACTATGATTCAGAACATAAGGCCATTGTTCTTGTAACAACAATAGACGGTGAAGTAAGAAACATCGAAATTCCGGTTTCTGACCTGTTAAATGTCTTGCAGGTGGAAAACACTATGGACAACCCGATTATTCTAAGACTTAGAACAGACGATAACGGTGTTGATTTCCTTAGTGCATCTGTTAATATTTCTAATGCCCCGTCAAATGCGATAGTTAATCAGAATGGAACACTTTATGTTAGCAAAAACGCTTCTGATATGTATGCTACTTGGGGTGTTGAACCACAACCAATCACAATTCAACAGGCAATCAATGAACTTAAGACAAAAGCAGATATTGTCGATGGACTTGAGGGTGACGTTAGTGATTTGATTAACGAAGTTAATACCGTTAAAAACAATATTCTTGTTATCAACAACACACTTGACAACCTTTCTGACCAAGTGGATGACAACACACAGGATATTGCTGACAACACACAACATATTACCGAACTCACAACAAACTATAACACATTATCCAATACCGTTAATAGCATTGACGGAAGGGTAACGGTTCTTGAAAACAAAGTTGACGCATTGTCAAACGAAATTGACATAATTAAAGATGCATTAGGCGAATATGATGCCGATTTGGGAACAATCGCTGAAAGATTATCAAAAATTGAGTTTTTCCTACAAAACGGTTTGATTGATGCTAATGATAGAAATGCAAACGATGTTGATGATGACACAATTATAGTAAATGGTCAACCTTGGTAGAATTTTTAAAAAAATAACACTATTTATAAGTAATAAACAATTAAACACACATAATATATTATGGCACAAACAAAAACTATTCAATTATTAAGAAGTAGCGCAGTCTATGCTAGTTTAGAAGCAGCAAAATCAGGTATTCAAACTGCTGCTGGAACAAGACAAGATGGTGAGTTACTGTTAGGTCGTTACTGGAGCGGTACCGGCGCAAATGCAGTGATTAAATCAGTTATCGGTATTTACCACAAATCTCCTGATTTGACTGCCGGTCAAGATGACCCAACATCCATTACCGCAGGTTGGACATTCATTCAGGATATCACTTCTTCAAGTGAAGGTCTGCAACAATTGCAAGATGAGGTAGACGCCATTGAAACAGCCCTTGGTATTGATGGTGACGGTACTTGGGACGGTTATCCCTCTGGTAGTGATATTGTTGGCGAACAGACAACCATCACAGGAACAGTTAACGAAATCATTGAGTATATTAAGACTTTGGACTTAGCCCAAACTGGTGGTAACAGTGGTGATGTCATTACCACAGTATCACAGGCTGATGGCCAGGTTTCCGCTACAGCAAGTTCTTTGACCGATGTCTTGATGACAGGTTATTCAAAAACCAATGATACTGGTGCAATTGCTGCAACCGATAGTGTTGAAAAAGCATTCAGCAAGTTAGAAAATGCTATTGGTCAGAATAAAGTTGCTTCTGCTGATGGTTCAGTTACTGTTACTCAGCCGACAACAGGTAGTAGTGCAGGTAAAACTGACCTTGCAGTTAATGTAGATGGCACGACTTTGGTTAAGAGCCAAAGCACTGGTACTATCAGTTCTGCACTTAAAGTGCTTAAGGTTATCCCTTCAGGCACTGCTGGTACTGACGAAGTGGTTGACTCAAATCTTGCAACCAACGTTAAAGAAGCGTACAGACTTGTTTATGACGGTAGTACAACAGCAATCGGTCAGCAAATCAACGTTTACAAAGATAGTTCTTTGAAAGAGGTTTATCTTGGTGCAGATACCGATACCATTAATGCAACAACAGGTGTTATCACAAAGAACACTGTTACTGACCCACAAAGTATGAACTTTGCTTATCAGCTTGCAGACGGAACTTATTCATTGGTTAAGATTGACGTAAGCAAATTCTTAACCGAAAGCGAATTTGGTAATGGTTTACAAGTAAGTGGTGGCGTTGTTAGTGTTAATGTTGATTCAACATCAGGTAAGGTTCGTACTGCTGCTACACCTTCTGGTGCTACCCCAGGTTCAGCAGACGATACAGGTCTTGTTGATGTTCTTACCGTTTCTTCAAATGGCGTTAAGGTTGATAACATCCAAACCGCTATTGATTATGCAGTACAAAATGCAACTGGTGACTTAGCAGTTACCGCACAAGGTGACAATTACATCACTGCTGCACAGGACGCTACCGACAATAAGAAAATTAATGTAAGTGCTGACGTTCAAGACTTGACCGCTACCGCTGGTACTCCTGGTGTGTACAACTCAACCACAGGTGCTCAAACAACTGCACCTGTTGCAGGTACTTTAAGTGGCGTAGCAAATAGCCTTGGTGATGCTGCTGATATCGCAACAAAGGTTAAGACTTATGTTGATGGTGCAATTGCAATTGAGGCTGCACGTTCAGATGCTAAGAACCTTGCAGACCTTAAAACCGTTAAGGAAAGTCTTGATGGTGCTGCAACTGCAACCGCAGCAGACTCAACAACAGGTGACTTCTCAGTTCTTACTAAGGTGAACGAAGTAGACGGTGTTGTTCAATCTGTTGGTTCTGGTGCTAATGACAGTAAGGAAGTTCTTCTGAAAAAACTTGCTTCTACTGGTGCAGCAGAAGATGTTACTATCGCTGACTCAGGTAGTCTGATTACAGCAACCAATGTTGAAGGCGCATTACAAGAAATCGTTGGTTCTTTGAATGCTGCTAAGGTTGTTGCTAACGATGTAATCACAGTTGATACTTCAAACAACACAACAAAACTTGCTGTAACCATTGGTAACGGCCTTGAAAAGAGTTCAAATGCTCTGCAAGTAAAAGATGGCAATGGTATTACAGTCGATAGTAATGGTGTTTCAGTTAATGCAGGTAATGGTCTTACCATTTCAAGTGATGCTGTTACGGTTGTTGTTGATACTACAACCGCTGGCCATTCAGATATGCTCTCCGTTACAAGCAACGGTATCTTGCTTTCTAACACTTGGGATTGTGGCACATTTTAATCTTAGTTTTAGTTGATTTTGATAAAAGTATGGGTTGATTGAAAAATCTTCCCATATTTTTTTGTGGTTATTACAATTCTTTCTTTAAAAAGATATTTATAGTAAAGGTAAAATTAGAGAATAAAAATTAATCAAAATACACATTATGGCACAAAGAAAAATACAATTACTTAGAAGCACAACTGTTTATGACAATTATCAAAGTGCAAAGGATTCATTGACACTGGATTTAGCATTAAACGCTAATCTTAGTGATGGTGAAATAGTTCTTGCTAGATATAAAGAAATTCAGCACGTGATTGGCGGGCTGGACCGCGAAGTAATCAAGTGCATTCTTGCAGTTTTTAATGATAAAAATAATCTAAATGGTTTTACAATTATTAATCAAAAAGATGTTTTAGATTTATTACGGGAAGCAGTTGATGGCTTAATCCAAAACGTAGACGATATAAACAGTGTTATTGATGGAACTGATGTATCATTTAACATAGATACTGTTCAAGATACCAATGTTTCACAACGGACTGCTGATAACAGTAGAATAATTACATCATTGTCACAGGAAAATGGGCAGGTTTATGTTGGTGAAACGGCAGCAAGGAATTTATTGCTTACGGGATACTCTAAACTTAACATAACAGGAGAAATTAATGCTAATGATGACATCGAAAAGGCGTTAAATAAACTTGAAAACGCTATTGGTGCAATTGATGTTGATATTCATTCAAATGATAACAGCGTTTCAATCGAACCAGATGTCACAAACGGTGGAAAAAATGTGGAGGTCAATGTTGATGCTGCAACCATATTAAAATCTAACAGTGGTGCTTTAACTTCAGGTCTTAACATGGTTAAGATTACAGATAATCTTGATGCTAATGTAAGAGAAGCGTATGAACTTCAAGACACAAATGGTTCAACTATCGGTAGTGCAATCAACATATATAAAGACAGTTCATTAAAAGAAGCATATCTTGGAACTATATATGACAGCGTTGACAGTGAAACAGGTGAAGTTACTAAAAAAACTAAAAAAATCAAACAGCAGTTTAACCCAATCATCGATATCGCATATACTAATTTAACAGAGAAACAGAAAACATTATTTATAGAACCAGGTTATCACCTTTTTAAAGGAAAAACCATAATTACACAAGAGGAGTATAATGAAATATCTCTCTCACCATTAAGTACACTGTATGCCCCTTCTTTAGAACCGGGATTTTATGAGATAGAGCCAACCAAATATAAAATCAGCGATGAGGCATACGCTTCTTTGACGCTTGATTTAGAACCATATTACGAAGCAATCCTTAAATATGATTTAAATCCTGATTATGAGTATCTTTCTGATTCAGAATATAATGAATTTTTCCCAACAGAGCCGCATACCAATTTATATAACGATATATCTGATGAAGAATCATCATTAAATTTTGTATATCACCTTGAGGATGGTACTTACGAAATGGTAAAGATTGATGTAAGCAAATTCCTTACAGAATCTGAGTTTGGTGACGGTTTGCAAGTTAATAACGGTGTTGTAAGCGTTAAAATAGACCCAACAGACAATTATCTTAGTGTTAGCAGTAATGGTGTTAAGATTGACCTTAGCACAATAACAACTAATGCATTGAATGAAGTACTTGCAGGTGACGCAATCGAAGTTTCCCAAAAGGCTAACAACGAACAGACAATTAGTTTACAACTTTCTTCATCTACCCTTTCAAATGAAACCGATGCACAGTATGCAGGTGAAGTAACTGAAGATGGTGTTGGTGGCGAAACTGTTGTTAATAACAACGTTCTTCAAATTAAACAAGACGGTCTTTATCTTGATTCTTCATGGGATTGTGGCGAATATTAATTTGAAAGTTTTTTTAACATATCATTGAAAATGTGGTTTCCTTGTGTTTCCACATTTTCTTTTGTACTATCCTTACTTAAGGAGTACAAAATAGGACACAGTTCTGTTAAACAATCAATCCTGTTTGTGATGTAATTAGTTATTTTTTCTTGTTCTATTTCAAATTTATTCTCAATTTGTTTTTCTGCAATAAACTCATCTATTTCTTTGAAAACCGATACTGCAATGTCTAATTCGTCTCTTACATTGTAAAAATTAATCATCTGTTTCATCATTATTTTCTATTATTTTATCAAAAATATCTCTAAGATTACCAATAACAATATTTGGGTATTTTTTTGATACAAAATTATTGCTGTTGGCATCCTCATCTACAATACTTAAAATACTATTAGGTAAAATACCCTCTTCGCTAAATTTTGTAAGGTCTGCACTTGTAAGTTTACTAATTGCCTTATTATATGCTTCAAGTTCAACCTTTATTTCTTCACGTTCATATTCTTTCATTCGTTTTAGATAATCTGACTTGATTTCTTCCCAATTCATGCCAATTTCATTAACATATGGTGGAATTTTATCTACGGTTGTCCAAAATTTAATTTCTTTGTCTTCCATTGTCATCAAATCAGTATATGTATCTTGGTCTGTTATATTATAAGGTTGCCCTGAAACAAGTTCACATTCCTCTTTTGTGAAAAATTTTCTTTGGCTTGGGTCTGTTATCAACAAATTGTCAATTTCTTTACCCTTTTCGTTTAAACCAATTCTTATATCACGCGAGAAACAGACAAGTAATGGTCTAATGCGTTTGTTAAACATTTCAACGTATTTGGCTACATTGTATTCAAAGTTATCATCGCAGTAATGTTCGTCTTCATCTTCAACAATATCGTTGCTCAGAAGGACGCAATTAAACAAAATTTCATCTTTTTCAAAGAATGATTTACCATAAGTCTTTTTACCAAATTCTAATTTTGGCATTGGGCTTACGCCACCCAAAGCGTATTCTTCTTTGTGTTTTTTGTATTTTCTAAGAAATTCTTTTGTGATATCCTTATTTTCACCGTCAATTTCAGCAAAATAATATGTCACACGTTTAACATCACTGTCATTTTTCTTTTTACCGGTATTAATGTAGTAAATACTGTCACCCATATTGACACTGAGGTTATGTTTCAACGCTAATTCATACCAAGCCTGTCTTGACTTCTTATTTCCTGCTGCAGTAAGTTCATTACAAGACCGTTTATAAGTTTCCATACTTGTTTTGATTTTACCAACAGTCGCGATTTCTTTCAAAGGTATCTGCAAATTGTAAATTTTCTCCACATAATCATAATAAGCATTAAGAAAACCAACACCATCACCTTTTAAAAGCAAAATAGCGTTTTCATTTAAAAATCTTTCAATGTATTTTGGCATTTTCTTTGATTTAATCGTATTACCGACAAATTTTAATGAGCCATCAGGGAAAAGGTCAAGATAGTTCTTACGAGATAAGTTAAGGCTGTTATCTATGTATTCGTCAAGACCAAGGCCCATCTTATTAATACCACCATTATAGGCACAATTCATAAATGTATCCTCAAATTCAGCGATG
>JAEEGL011972556.1_pt1 | contig 33872 bp, 27 predicted proteins | sample 9134231 | NCBI WGS metagenome assembly JAEEGL01 (sample SAMN16246548, study PRJNA631951) | gut metagenome | biome: gut microbiome; feature: rumen; material: fiber-attached | host: Bos | place: Iran: Karaj | collected 2018-10 | reverse complement strand
CCGCCCATTCGCACCGCCCTAAAGCCGTCATATTGCACAAATTTTCCTTGACATACGACAGTATGCCTGCGAAAAATTTGTACAATCTGCCGACTTTATGTCGGCACGCCTGAACGACAATAGGTTTTTAGAGGAGCCCTACATTTTTCGTTTCCCCCGTCTCCGGTGGGAAAACCATGTGATAATTATCGGCATCGGCCGATGTATGAAAAATGTTTACTTTTCCGCGAAAAAGCAGAGACTTATGTCCGCTGTAAACCAAGTCTATAAGCGCGGACGAAAGCTTACAGTCTGTTAAAAGTCCTGACGCGGATCGGGTCCAGCGTCACGCTGGCGCAAGAGGGTCAAGGGAGGGCGACGTCAGCCCTTCCTTGCGGGGGTTCGGGGGCAGCGCCCCCGTCTGTGCCTCTGACCATCTGTGCTCTCTCGAACTCTCTGCGCGCTCTCTCACTTTCTCACGCCGAACTGATAGATCGTGGTAAAGTTATACTCATCGCCGGCTTTGAGAACGCAGTCGGGGAAGTTGGGCTGGTTGGGGGAATCGGGCGCGTACTGGCTCTCGAGGCAGAGCGCGGTCTGTATCTTCATCATAGTGCCGCCCTTTCCTATTTCACCCTGCAGCCCTATTGCGGTGTAGAACTGGATAGCGGGCTTGTCCGTGAACACCTTCATTTCTCTGCCGGTAACGGGGTCGTAAACTATAGCCGCCTCGCGCATAACGTGGGGCTCGCCGAGCATGAAGTTGTGGTCGTAGCCGATAAGGTCGCACTTGTGGAGATCCTGATCTATCGACTTAGCCTTGCGGAAATCAAAGACAGTGCCTTCAACGGGCGCTATTTCGCCGGTCGGGATAAGGTCAGCGTCCACAGGGGTGTAATGCTCCGCGTTGATCTGTACGATCTGGGAGAGGACGGAGCCGGAATGTACGCCGCCGAGGTTGAAATACGAATGGTTCGTAAGGTTTACGATTGTATCGGCATCGGACTTGCCCTTATATTCAAGCTTCAGCTCGTTTTCCTCTGTAAGAGTGTATTTGCAGGTCACTTTGAGGTTGCCGGGGAAGTTCTCTTCGCCGTCGGGGCTGAAATAGCCGAATGTAACGCTGTTGTCGGTTGTTTCGTCAATCGTCCACACTCTCTTGTTGTAGCCGATGATACCGCCGTGCAGGCTGTTGGAGCCCTCGTTGGGGCGCAGCTGTATCTCTTTACCGTTAAGGGTGAATTTTGCCTTTGCTATGCGGTTTGCGTATCTTCCCACAAGAGCGCCCTGCGAGGAAGTTCCCTTTACATAGCCTTCGAGGTCGTCGTAGCCGAGCACGACGTCATCTACGTCGCCGTTTTTGTCGGGTACGAGTATGGATACTATCGCACCGCTGTAGTTGGTGAGCTTTACGGTCATTCCCTTGCTGTTTTTCAGCGTGAAGAGGAATACCTTGTAGCCGTCCGTCATTCCGAATTCTGTTTTTTCGATCATTTTTGTTTACCTTGCCTTTCTTAAAATATTAGCATATTTTTAGAACATTTTTGTGTCTTTCCGGCCGCAAAAAATGTTCAGATTTTCAGAACTGCCAGTAGAGGAACGGGTTGCTTGTAGTGTTTATAAGAAGAATGATACTTGATACGAATATCGCCGTGTTGCTGACTATTGTTGAGACACCGACCGCGTTCTCGCCGGCCTCGGTCTTCTGAAGCTTCGAGCGAAGCCACGGTATCACCGGTGTGCTGAATATTATAGCCACCGCTATGAGGAAGATGTTGTTCATGATCGACGCCTGGGTGCCGATGTCGATAAACGGGTTGCCGTTCGCGCCCACGAGGTTGCCGAAGAACGTGCCGAGTGCGGAGATCCCACCTGCATCGGTGTTGAAATAGAAGATACCGAATCCGATCGTGAACACGAGCACGGTGTAGATGTGCATTATCGGCGCGGGAACCTTTTTAAGCCGTTTGTTGCCGATCATACGCTCGAAAAAGATGAACAATCCGAAATATAATCCCCAGATGATATAATTCCAGCTCGCCCCGGGCCAGAAGCCGGTGCAGAACCATACGAGGAAGAGGCTCGCGTACTGGCGGCGCTTCCCGAAAAGCGGGATATACAGCAGATAGTCGCGGAAGAACGAGCCGAGCGAGATATGCCAACGCTGCCAGAATTCCGTGATACTGCGCGAAACGAACGGGTAGCGGAAGTTTTCGTCGAAGTGGAAGCCGAAGATGCGTCCGAGGCCGATCGCCATATCGGAGTAGCCCGAGAAATCGTAATAAACATACAGGGCGTAAAGGATAACAGCGTACCATGTTCCCACAACGGAAAGCGACGCGAGATCGCCGCCGAGGTAATTTTCCACGATATCGTAAAGGCTGTTCGCGATGATGACTTTCTTGCCGAAGCCGTAGATGAAGCGGGTTATGCCGGTGCTGATGTCAACGGAGTGGCTCTCGCGGCTGTCTATTTCCTTTTCAACGACGCTGTAGCGGACGATAGGGCCGGCAACGAGCTGCGGAAACAGCGAGATGTAGAGGAACAGCTTGTAGTAGCCGCGCTGCACCGCGACCTTCCCCCAGTAAACGTCCATGATGTAGCTGATTATCTGGAAGGTGTAGAAGCTGATACCGATCGGCAGGACGATGTTGGTGAGCGGGATGCCAAGGCCGGTGACGGCATTGATGTTGGTGATGAAGAAGTCGGTGTATTTGAATGTGACCAGCATCCCGAGGCTGAGTATCAGCGAGAAAGCCACGCCGAGCTTTGCTTTGCCGGTGCCCCGGTACTTGTCGATCATCAGGCCGAAGAAGTAGTTGCCGGTGACGCTGACGAAAAGGAGTATCAGCCACCACGGGCAGCTCCACGCGTAGAATATCAGAGAGAAGATCAGCAGGATAACGTTTCTGTAGGTGTTGTTTCGTCCGATAAAGTAGAGCGGTATCAGTGTCGGCAGAAAAATAAAGACAAACAGGAAGTCTGTGAATTTCATAAATATCTCCGATCATATATCTGAGTAACGTATATATTATACATTATAATGGTATCATTTGCAACTGTTTTTGAAAATTTTTTTCATTATCCCTGGGTTTGTTTCGCAAGGGGTCGAAAAGTTATAAATCTTTCGGAACTGCCAGACGGATCGGGCAATGTTTTTCAGCCGAAAATGATATTTTGATATTTTTCGGGGATATTTTGCTTGTTTATGAGGATATTTTGGCCTTTTTCGGGGATATTTTGCCCTTTTTTGAGGATGTTTTTAATTTTGCGGATATATTTTGATCCATGTGAATGATGTTTAGAAATTGTCAAAAAGATGTTTTGTGAAAAATAAGGTGATCTGATTTATTGCGGGATTGCCCATTTTATCGGGATATGTCGGGTAAGGGAAGTATTTGTTTCAATTCGCTTCCGATCGGGGCCGGTGCGGAGGACGGGAGGGCGGAGCTTCTTCATCCCGGGGAATTTTTCTGTCGGCCGATGGGGTTACTAACCGAAGCAGGCTCAGGCCGAATATTCTCCGTTCGGGTCGGTATATTTTTCGATTTTCCGGAATTTTTTATAAAGGCAATACCGCACAAAGAGACGCACGCGTCTCACTTGCATATTATTCCGGCATATTTTACAGAAATTTCTTGACTTACGTCAGTAAGCCTGCAAAATTTCTGTACAATCTGACGTGCAAGCATGGAGGCTTGCATAGCGCACACCAAACGCCACATGACGCGGCGATAAAAGTGTGCGCCAAAAAATACTGACTGCGCGATACACGCACGCTCTTTGTGCGGTATAGCCTAAATTTTGCTTCCGACAAGACAGTTTTATTCCTGTCGAATAAGTCATTATATCGTCCGGGAAATTTCTGTGATACTGAAAGTGTGATAATTATGTGAATAAAGTTAAATGTATCCATAGTCACAGACTTGGGGAACGTTCTGATTTTCGGTGTCTGTTTTCAAAAAATAGTTAATTTATGCTCAAAAATATTCAAAACAGGCCAAAATATCGGAAAAAACGGTCAAAAAATCAAAACTATGTTTTGAACCGCATATAATTCGTTTCCGAACAATTTCCGATATGGGGAAGTCAGATATCGGCGATTTTGAGGATTTTCCATCGAAAATGGACGTTTCGGGGCAGACCGGACAGAAAAATGAGGTCGGGATATATAAATTTAAGGTTCCGGGGAGCATTAAAATTTTAGCATAATGAAAATAAACCAAGCAGATCATATCGGAAAGGTGACATTGTTGTCTGTGGGTACATTTTCCGTGCGTATGGTTAAGCGGGCGTGTGTTAACCGGTAGGTGCAGATAAACTGTATCTGCTGCATCGGAAAACGCTGAAATCGCAGGCTTTACGCATACATCAGGCGCGTTTGCCCGGATGTTAATATTTTGAGGTTTAGCGATAAGGTGAGTAGTAATATCGGAAAGGGTGAGGCTTTGCAGTCAGAACGTGTTTTATGGAGCCGTAACCACGCTACGGATCATGGCGTCGTATCAGACATCAGCGACCAAAATAATGTGACATCCCGTGTCCCGAAATCGACCGATACAATGTCGGAATCGGACGGCATAACCGGGAGGAAGAGTACATTGAAAAAAGGCGGATTTTTGTGCACATTTACCTGTCGCAGGAACGACAATTCGCGTGACCCTGATTCATAAAGTCCTGCCAATGTGAAAAATAATGAGACTGGATTTTTCACAAAATGATAATAATTGCGGAGAAAATACGCTCTGTAAAAAGGCCGAATGTGTATTTTCAGCTCACCTGAATATTCATACGGCTTACACAAAGATGACCCGATTATTTCTCCCCGCGCAGACATGGGCTTTTGGGTGCCGGAAATCGGGCCTTTTTACACACCGAGGGGGCGGATGTTGATCGCTTTAAATCCTGTCATCTGATTTTTTGGGGCGAAGGTCGGGTTTCTTTTGTTCGTGTTTCACAACTCCTGTGAACTGATATTTCATTTTTCGGCTGTTCGTGAACAGCAATAAGCTGAACAACCCGGAAATGTATCATCATATTTTTGAAATAATCAGATCACTGCATTATTTTAATCCGGCCTTTACCCCTGTCGGACATTGTATTTTCCTGTCGGTGACGCGGATTTGTCGTCGGAAATATGAACAATAAAACGCATTATAGAGCCATTGTTTCAACTTTTCAACGTTGAAAACTTCCGAGCCCGAAAAGATCTGAACGAAATTTTCAACTTTGCGAAAATCAAATGACTTCAATATTGTATATTTCGACGAAAAATTGCCGGATTGTAGAAAAATCGAAGCTTTTTAACAAGTTTTGCGCGGGTTTTCAACGGTAAAATGTTGAAAATCAGCCAGAATTACGGTTGAAAACTTCGCCCCGGAAAATCCCCTCACCTGATTTATCACAATCGCAAAACAGTGTTTGCGTCGGCTAACATATTGTAAATATGCACAAAAACACCTCTTATGAACATCCGCGTCAGATCGTCCGCGATGCCCCCGAAAACCCTTCCGGATCAGAACGAAATTCCGGTTCCGGCAGGCACCATTGTTTTTCGGGTAGGAATATTCCTGTAATGCCCGGAATCATTACCCGAAATAAACAGGATTTACCGACAAAAAATACCGAAGCGGCAGCCCAGTCAAAGAAAATTCAACCAAAAAAAATTTAAATTGAGAAGTTCAAATTTTAAGAGAAAATCCCCTTTTTAGAAAAAAGCTTGAAAACGGACTTTCCGGTTTCACCGCCAAAAACAAATTCCAGGGAAAATAAAAACCGCCGCCGAAAGCCATAGCATTTCCGGAGCAGCAGTGAGTAATTTCCCGAAACATGAGATCCGCACCTTTGAATTTGAAATACTCTTAAAATATGAACACAATATTCCAAAAACCAAAAACTTACGGGACAAATTTTTTTGCAAATATTTGTGCTGTAAAATGAAAAATCTCTTGACATTTTGATAATATTAAGGTATTATTAAATATATATGTGATAGAACCGGAGGACAAGAATTTTGTATTTCGGAAGTGTAAGATTTTTTAAACACGTTATCGTCTTAGTGACGGTGATTCTGATAATAGTACCTACAGTGTTCTGCTTTGTTCTCGGGTCGCAGTTATCCGACGCCCAGAAGCAGATCACCGACCTCAAGGCAGAGGTAAGCTCTTACAAATCGACCGGGCACCAGCTCAGATATACCGACAACGAGCTGTTTGCGCTGTACCGTGACAATCTCGCTAACAAAGAAGCTTTTCTGAAGCTTCTCTACGAGTACGACAACGATGCCTACAAGAAAGCTGCGGGCATACGCGATGATGTAGTACCAACTTCGAACGAGACCGTTCTGACAGAGCCGCACGTGACAGAGCCCGCCGGGACCACAGCGCCCGCGGAAACGGAAGATACTTTTGTAACTACTGCGGGAGAGATACACGCAGCCTACGAGTCGCTGTATCCCGACCTTTACGCGGATGTTCCGGAAAACATCGTTTACAACCAGGACATCGACTGCGTTTACCTTACGTTCGACGACGGCCCCTCAAAGCATACGAGCAGCATTCTTTACTACCTGAAAGCCTACGACATCAAGGCGACGTTCTTCGTTGTCCCGGATGGAAGTGAGGAAAGCAACGCCCGTCTGAAAGCCATAGCCGATGCAGGCCACACCATTGGCATCCACACGGCCACACACGAGTACAACAAGATCTACGCGAGCGTGGAAGCGTATCTCGAAGATTTCAAGATCGCCTACGACCGCGTTTACGAAGCTACGGGGATAAAATGCAACCTGTTCAGGTTCCCTGGCGGCAGCATCAACGACTACAACGGCGATATCCGTGACGAGCTTATCGCGGAAATGACCCGCCGCGGGTTCATCTACTTCGACTGGAACGTTGACAGCAGCGATGCTCTCGGCGCAACGTGGACGGAAATGTACAACAACGTCCTCAATCAGACCAGGGATGTTCAGCGTGCGGTAATACTCATGCACGACTACAACGGCGGCGCAAATACCGTCCTTGTGCTCGAGGATATCATCAAGGCGCTGATAAGCAGCCCCAGAGGTTATAAGCTTACCAGTCTCACCGAGTTTGTGAAGCCGGTACAGTTCTGACGGGAATTCCCCGCCTTTGCGGAAAAATGTATAATAATGTATTTTCTCTGTACCGTATGGGGAAAATACCCGATATAACGCTATTTATTGAAAGGAGTACGGGTCGTTCGCGGCCCGAACACAAAAATGGGAATAAAGGATAATTTTCAACAGGCATTGAGAGAGCTCACGGGTACCGATAAGGCCGATCCCGGAAGAAGCAAACAGCAGATCGACGCTATGAAAAGTGCCGTTGAAGCAGGTGATACCGGTGAATTTGACGCTGTTCGCCCCGCAAAAGAGGACCGCTCCTTCGATGAGATCGAGCGCAGAGCAGCGGCAGCTGCCGACGAATACACCCGTCAGCAGAGCGCCTATACCGCCCAGCCGGCCGCTCCCGCAGCGGACAGCACTACATATCAGGCCTCCGCGCCCGATAACGATATACCGCCCATGCCCGAGGGCGTAACTCCCGTTCAGCCCGCACAGCAGGCTACCCAGGACGGTTACAGGTCTTCCGAGAATCCCGGATACGGCGCGAACGGTACATCCTACGGCGGCGGCTACGAGCCGAATCTCGGCGGCTACAACCCGAATAACGGCGGCTATAATCCAAATATGGGCGGATATGACCCGAATGCCGGCGCACAGCGCGATCCCGGCTTCAGACGTCCCGGAGAGTCCGGGTACAACGGCAATCCCGCTATCGACCCCGCTACACAGCAGCAGCAGATATTCTCCGCGGCGCGCTATGTTCACCCGCAGAGCGAGGATGACGAGATAACGGTCATCTCCCGCAATACGGTCATCGACGGTAATGTACGTTCGTTCGCGAATATGAGCATTGACGGCAACGTCAAGGGCAATATCGAGACCACTAAGGATATCGACCTTAACGGAAAGATCGTGGGAAATATCGCCTGCAACAACGCCCAGATGCGCACATCGCAGATACAGGGCAACGTGCAGATGAAGGGCAATGCCTATATGGAACGCGATACGCTCCTGATAGGTGACCTCACCTCCACCTATGCAAATATTAACGGTAAGATAAAGGGAAGCCTCGATATCACCGGCAAGGCAGAGCTCAAAAGCGATGCCGTCGTATTCGGCGATATCAGCGCATCTACCATAACGGTAAATGACGGCGCCATAATCCAGGGCTACGTCAGCACAACGTTCCTCAACAAGGAAGAAAGCAAAAACATCTTCCCCGAGCACATCAACATCGGAGATTAAGAGAGCCGCTCGAGAGAGTCGCTTACGCTCGAGAGAAGTGTCTCGCCTTTGGGCGAGCCACATGAGGATAGGGCTCTGCCCTATCCTCAAACTCCTGACCCGGTTCCTTTGTACGACAAAGGAACCGAAAGCGTTGAGAATGTCGGCTTGAATACTGCTCCTATTATAATAAAAAGTGTTATCCCCTGCCCTCCGGCGGGGGATAATATACACATTGAACATTATGACATTTTTTTATAAAACAAGCTGCCTTGACCTGCGGCAGACCCTTGAAAGCGGACAGTGCTTCCGCTGGCGGCGGCAGCCGGACGGTTCATACATAGGAATATCCGGGCGGCATGTCCTGCGAGCCGTGCAGGAACCCGGCGGTGTAACGTTCGGGTTCCCCGACGAGGGCGATAAAAGTTACTGGCTCCGCTATTTCGACGCCGATACCGACTACGAGGCCATTATACGGCAGTTCACAGCCGACCCGACGCTCAGAGCCGCCTCCGAGCAGAACCGCGGAGTGCGAATACTGCGGCAGGAGCCCTTCGAGACGCTGATAAGCTTCATAATCTCGCAGAATAACAACATCCCCCGCATAACAGGCATTATTGAGCGGTTATGTGAGGCTTTCGGGGAGCGCCTCGATACGTCGTTCGGGGAAATGTACACCTTCCCCGGGGCTGATGTCGTGGCAAGGCTCACCCCCGATGACCTCGCGCCGCTGCGTGCGGGATTTCGGGTCAGGTATATCCTCGATGCCGCAAAAAAAGCCGCTTCCGGTGAGATAGACCTCGCCGCCGTGGATAAAATGTCCTGCGATGAGGGCAGAGAATATCTGAAACAGATCGTCGGTGTAGGTAATAAGGTGGCTGATTGCGTGCTGCTCTACGCTTACCACAAGACAGAGGCTTTTCCCACCGATGTGTGGATAAAGCGTATTGTTGCGGAGTATTACGCCGACGGTCTGCCCGATTGTATGGGTGAGCACAAGGGTATCGCCCAGCAGTACCTCTTTGAGTATTTCAGAAAGAAGGCTGCTGCAGATATGTTCACTGAGGTATAATGAAACGATATTACAGTATTCTCTTCTCCGCCCGAGTCGGTGGAGAGAATACAGCTGTCTTTTGCTTCCGCCTTCGGGTGGGAGATCGAAAAAAACTTGCAGAAGAAAGGAAAATAAGTTATGATTTGCAGACATTGCGGAAGCCGCATAGATGATGATTCCAGATTTTGCCCGCTCTGCGGCGCGAAGATAGAGGCTCCTGCCCCGGTGGAAGCCCCGGTTTTCCCGGATCCTGCCGCTCCGGCAGACCCCGCAGAGATAAAGACCGTTTCGGAGAAGCCGCCCGTCGTTGATACGGACGCTTCCGTAATACACGATAGCCTGACCGCCGACAGAGCGCAGGACAGAGGCCCCGAAAGGCCGCAGAGACCCGACTTCCCCGCGGACAGGGCTCCCGAAAGGCCGCAGAGACCCGATTTCCCCGCGGACAGGGCTCCCGCGTACCCGATGCAGCGGCCCGTGAACCCCGACAGGTTCCCCGAGAGGCCTGTTCCCGCGCCTAAAGAGAAAGAATTCTTCGGTGTGGGCGCATTTGTTGCCTGCATTGCGGTGATAGCTGTACTTGCGATATCTACGGGCGTCTTCGCGTACCTGTACTTTTCACAGATAGGAATAATATGATAATTGACGACAGGAAAAAAGTCCATAAGGTCATAAGACTTGCGGTAATAGTCATTGTTTCCGCGATAATCGGCATAATCCTCGGCCACTGCGTCAGCAACTACGAGATGCGCTTCATGCTTGACCGCAAATACTGCGGGACGTACAGGGGCATTGACGTGTACAAGGTGGGGCAGGTGGACGCCGACAACTTCAAGGATCACGCATATATGCTCAGTCAGGCGCCCGACGAGCTTGTCGAGGCCTGCGAGCGTATGTATTTTACCGGAACGGACCTTGATATTCCCAGCAACGACGCCGGTATAAACTCCGCGCTCGGCCTCACGCAGGACAGGACGGTTTACATCTCGACCCGTACATTCGGTGCCGATGTGCTTTACCATGAGCTGTTCCACGCTTATGACAACTATAAGGGTATGCTTTCGCAGAATTCCCTTGATTTCATCACGGCCTTTAACGAGGAGCAATACCGCGTTTTTACCGCTGTTGTTGACCCCTCTCAGGCATCTGCCGAGTTTTTCGCGCAGGCCGGCGCAGTCTATCTGATCTCTCCCTTTGAGCTACAGACCAACGCCCCCAAGACGTATAATTATTTCAACAGTCTGCTGAGACTATATTGATACCCCACCCCCAACCCCCTCCCGAGGGAGGGGGCTTTCTCTTTTTGCGGGGGCTTTGCCCCCGCGCCCCTCTGTATTGCTGCAGGGGGGGTGTTGCCCCCTATAAAACAAAACCCCCGCCGAAGCAGGGGCTATTTGTTGTATAAAGCACGATCTTGTGACGCGGACGAAAGCTGACAAATCTGCACAAGCTATCTACGCGGATTCGGAGTGGCCGTGCCACCGCCGGGTCAAGGGCCGACGTGAGGCCCTTGCGGGGGTTCGGGGGCAGAGCCCCCGTCTGTTTCTCTCGAGCGTAAGCGACCTCTGCGCTCTCTTACCTGATCTCTATCCCGGGGTAGTAGAACTTCAGGATCTGGTCATAGGTATAGCCGTACTTTGAGGCGAGGATATTGGCGCCGTGCTGACTCATACCGACGCAATGGCCGTAGCCGTAAGTCGTGATGGTGAACGTATCACTGTCGCGGTCATAGCTTATATCGAAGCAATAGGAGCGGATATCGTAGTTCATGATAGTTTCGCGGAATACGCGGCCGGTGATATTTACGTCGCGGGTACCGTTATTGAACGTGGTATATCCGCCGATAGACATCTGTCCGACGAATATCTCATCGAAATACGACTCGATCTTTATCCACTCGGCGGGGTCGCCCGTGAGGACTATGCCGGTGCTGTTGCTGACGTAATCCTTTATCTCCTGCGAGGTGAATGTCACCTTGCGCCCGTAGTTTATGTCGTATTCCTTATCAATGAAGCCTGTATCCTGGCTTTGCAGGTAGGGGTAGTCTATGCCCCATACATTCTTCGCGGCGGCCGTTCTGCCCGCTGTGGAGGCGGTATATACCGACTGTATCAGCTCGCCGTTGTAGTACATACCCTTGCCTATTACCTGCCCTACGAGGCGTTTGACCTTCTCGCTCGGGGTGGATTTTGCGATATAGGCGTTCTGGCCGTTCATATTGTAGTATTTGATATAAGTATATGCCGCTATAGCCTGCGCTTTTATCGCCTCGTCGTCGAATACATCGCTTATCTCGGCCATTACAGCGTATGAAACGATGTTGAGCGCGGTGTCGGTGATGATAGTTCCGCCGGCGTTTACGGTGAATATCTCGTTGTTCTCCTGCTGCGGCATTTCCGCGGTGGTCTGCTCGGGAGTAGTCTCCTCGGGAGCGGTCGTATCGGCGGGTTCGGTGTCTTCGATATCTTCCTCGTCCTCGGGGATTATATCGTCCTCTGCTTCCTCGGTATCGTCCTCGATATCCTCAATATCCTGAGTTTCGGCTATCGGCGGGGGTGTTGTGGTGGTAGTCGCGGCCGTTGTTGCGACAGTCGTTGCCGCAGTGGAAACGGGTGCTGCGGTAGTCACCGGGGGAACTGTGGTATCCGCAGAGACTTCGGGCTCTGCCGGAGCGGCCGTGGTAGTGGTCACCGGTATGGTGTAATCGAAATCCTCGAAATCCATAACGAAATCAACGGTAGAGGTGGTAGTGGTCGCGGCCGTGGTAACGGCTTCCTCGGGTATGAGCAGCACGGTCTCGGTATTGGTGTAATCCGCAAGCACGGGCTTTTTGGCGTTGATGACATTTATCTCGGTGGCGTATGTATATTCCGCCATGCCTTCCTCATTGACGTTTGAGGTAACGGCGGGCGCGGTGAGCTTGGGCTCGCTGATAGTTTCTTCCGCGCCTATACTGACGTTTATGCTGTCTATTCTTCCCATTATTCCGAACAGGAAGACATACAGACTGATTATCATCAGGGATATGGTTATCTTGATAATAGAACCCTTTTCCGTAGGAACACCCCCACTTTTCAATTTTTACCACACTTATATTGTATCTATCTTTTTATTTTGTCCGCCGTTTTTCACGGCGGTTGCGTTGTTGCCCGCCTTCGGCGGGATTTTTCGTTTCTCCCCGCCTCCGGCGGGGAGAAACATTTTTGCTTTTCCGCCCGCTGCGGAGCATTTCTGCCGCCCGCGGCGAGGTTTACTGCCACCAGTGGCGGGAGTTGCCGTTCCCGCAGGGCTTTTCTGCCGCCCGCGGCGGAGTTTCCCGTAAATCCCCACCGGAGGTGGGGTATTGCTTATTAATAGTTATCGTAGTCTTTGAAGTCCTTGATATAGTTCTTATCCCATTTTCTGCCTGCCCACTCGCAGAGGTACCACTTGTAGAAGGCATCGAACATCTTGCGCTTGACGTTGTTGTTCTCGTCGTAGCCCGAATTGTCGATGAACTTGGACGTATCGAGCGTCAGAGCCTCGTTGTCGCGTACCTTTCTGCCCATTACCACGAGACGCATATCGTTGAACATCGAGAAATCGCAGGTGGAGAGCGTTATAAGCTCGTCGCCGTACTGCAGGTCAACGCCCGTGTAGAAGTAGCTGCGGTCGAGACATTCCGCGACATAGTTGTCGAATTCGCTCTTGGTCCTGAAATACGACTTGTTCCAGTAATCGAACACCTCGCCGTGCTGTTCGCTGGTGTTGGTGAGGAATACCGAGAAAATAAAGTATCTGTTGCGGTCGTAGAGCGTGTCGAACTGTATCAGGTAGTTGCTCTTGAGGAATTCCATACCCTCCTTTCGGTAATGCGAGAGGGGCTGGAAGTAGTTGTTTGTGATAAGGTTATGTCCGTACAGCAGGATATTGCCGGGACGTTCGTCCGCGGTGATCTTGCCGCGATAGTCCGCGAAAATGGTGCCGTTTTCGTTGGGGCCTTTCTCGAAGGTGTGCTTTAGGTAGTATTCGTTGTCGTCACACTGCACCACAGGCATCTGGATATAGGGGTACAGCTCTATCCAGCCCACGAAATCGTTGTTTGTCTCATAGAACGGGAGATACTCGGCAAGCACTTCGACTTCCTTTTTCTCGCCGCTGCCCGCGCCGTTGTCGGATTTGCTGTCGTCGTCGTCCATCAGCACGGTTATAACATCGTCGGAGGCGTTTGCCTGCTTCTGCTCAACATACACATGCGACTCCTCGGTGTTCTGTTTATCGCGGAAGAAGTAGAAATTCAGCATTATGAAGCCCGCAGTGAACAGAACGATTATCGAAACGAGCAGGATTATCTTGCGCACCGCCTCGCCGGTGGTATCGCCCTTCCACGGCAGTATGCCGCTGAGAAAGCGTTCCACGGGGCCCATTTTCTTGCGTTTTTTGGGGGTACGGCGCTTATCTGTATTCTTTTTTGGGGTCAGTTCAAGTTCCGGCATTTATTGTGCTTCTTTCTTACTGCGCTGTTGTGGTCGGATGCTTCTCGTAATATTCGTCAAAGCCCTTTATCTTCGATGTATCCCAGTTTCTGCCGCCCCAGCTTCCGCCGTAGAGCTGATATACATAGTCGAAGTAAAGCGGGTCGGGGTTGAGATATGCCTTGGAGGTGTCAACTTCCTCGCTCTCGCCGTCTCTTACGCGTCTTGCGAATACAACGAAGCGTGTATCGGCGTTGGCCTTGCCGAGCGGGTAGTAGCAGGTGGAGAGAGTGAGCAGCTCGTCGCCGTATTCGAGGTCAACATCGGTGTAGAACAGGCTCCTGTCCATTATCTGGCCGAGGTAGTCGTAGAACTCTCCCTCGTTGGCGATATTTCTCTGCTTGTAGTATTTGAACACTTCACCGTTCTTTTCTTCGGTGTTGACAAAGATAGCGGCAAATACCTTGTATGTACCCTTTTCCCAGATAGTGTCAAATGTCACGGTCGGGGAGGTTGTGTACTGGTTGAGGCTGTTGCTTGCGGTCGTGGGATGACCTACCGCGTACCACGGGCAGTATCTTGTGATCTTTGCGAAGCTCTTGCCCGAAGCCATATTGTGTCCGTAAAGGATAGTGTTCGCGGGACGTGTTCTCGTGGTGAACTGGCACTTGAAGTCCGCAAAGATAGCGCCTTCCTTGACTACGCGGTACAGGAAATCGTGTGTCAGGAAGAACTTGTTGTCGGTGTACTGTACGACAGGCTCGCTTATATCGGTCTCATTGGGTATGTAAACATTTATCCAGCCTATCATATTCTCGTTGATCGAGTGATATTCGTCGTAGGTCTGCGGGTCGTGTCCGAGAGCTTCGAGAGCAGAAACAACTTTCTGATACTGCTCCTCGGTGTCATAGCTCGTTACATCGAGCTTGTTAGAGTCGATGTTCTTGAAGGAGCCCCAAGAATCCTCGGGCGCGTCCTCGGTCATTACGGGCAGCGGCGGGAGCGTCGTTGTGGTGGTGGTAGTTACCTTCGGAGCCGTTGTTGTAGTGATCGTGGTGGTCTCCTCCGGAACGGTGGTGACCTCCGCGCCGGCAGTCTCGCTCGTATCGCTTGTGGCTGCTTCGTTACCGCCGCAGGCACCCGCGGTGAGAGCCATGCACCCTGCGGCGATAAGCGCCGCTATCCTTTTGATTTTGCTGTTCTTAGACATAGTTTTTCATTCCTTTATAGATATATTGTTGTTTATCGGACTTGATGTCCGTCTTTAACAGAGTTTGTACCGGAGTGTGTACCGCACAAAAATTTTTTGAGCCTCCCCCTTGACAAATTGTGTCAAATGCGGTGTCCGGGCTGCGCCGAAGGGAACTCAAAAGCATATAAGCTTTGATAAGTTCCCTTCGCGTGCAGCATTGTACCGCATTTGCCCCAATTTAATCAATCTGATGTCGTTTGTATGCGCGCGTCGTGCGCGCTTTGGACGACATCTGTAAATGCATCCTGCATTTAGGTACTCCAAAATTTTTTGTGAGGCGACCGGGTGTTGATTAGTGACTTTGCCTGCGGCGCGCCTCGGAAATATAAAAGCATATATGCCGGCGGAACACAGAATCTCCGTTTCAAAGAGCTCTCAAGAGTAAGCGGCCTCTTAAGAGTAAGCGACCTCTCAGCCCTCGTAGCTGAGCAGCTTGGAGGTATCCCATGTTCTGCCGCCCCATGACTTTGAGCCGACGGCATCGTGCTCGTACTGATATCTGAATTTCAGCGGGTCGGTGTTGCGGACAGCCTTTGCCACATCGACCGACGGGTCCTCGCCGTCACGCACCTTGCGCGCGAATACGGCTACACGGGTATCGGCGTTCTCCTTGCCGTAGGGGTAGTAGCATGTTGACAGCGTGAGTATCTCGTCGCCGTAGGTAAGGTCAACGTCCGTCCAGAGCACGCTTCTGTCCATTATATCGAGTATGAAGTTGTTGAATGTCTCTTTGTTGCGGAATTCGCGGTAATTCAGATACGGGTACACCTCGCCGAGTTCCTCCTGCGTGTTGAACAGCACACAGGCAAAGACCTTCCACTCTGCGTTGTCGTACAGCGTGTTGAACGTTACGATCGGGTGGTCGCGGTAGAATTTAAGCGGGTCGGCGGATTCTTTCGGCTGGTAGTAGCGCGAGAGCTTCGCGAACATCGTGTCGCCGTTCCACATATTGTGGCCGTAGAGTATCGTGTTGCCCGAGAGCTTGCCTTCGTCGAATTTGTTGCGGTAATCCGCGAATATCGCGCCGCGCTGTGCGTCTTCCTTGTAGAAGTTGTGCGTCAGGTAGTAGTCGTTGTCCTCAGCCTGCACAACGGGGTAGTCTATATTCACGATCGGGTCGTTCTCGTCGCCGAGCTTGACCCAGCCGACGATATCGGGGTTGGTGGAATACAGCTTTAAGAAGCTCGGCTGTATCTCGGGAACTTCCTTGACTATCCTTTCGATCTCCTCGACCGGCATATCGACCATACCGCTGAGCTGTTCCGGCGTGAGCTCGGAGGCTTTTTCCTCGGCTACGGGCGTTATCGTGGAATCGTACAGCTCACGGACCTTAACGTCGATGACCTTGTCGTTCCAGAACTCGCCGACAACGTTATACAGCACGGAGCCGCCCGTGATAACGAATGCGACCACCGCGATATCGAAGATGATCTTGCGGACGGATTCCGCCACGCCGTCGCCCTTCATCGGGAAGATCGCGTGCGCCATGCGGACAAATATATTCGGTTTTTTCTTCTTTTCGCCGTAGTAATCGTCGTCGTCATCTTCCTCATAGACGACCCGGTTTTTCGTCTTGTTGCGCTTTCGCGTGTCGGGGATATCGTCGTCGTCATCGTCGTCGTCAAAGTAGCTCGTAGTGATATAGCTGCCGTCGGAAGCGTCTTCCTCGGTCGGCATATTGAATACGCGCTCCTTGTCCGATGACCCGCCGCCCTTTCTGCGCGGTCTTTTGGCAAAGCTTGACATAACTGTCTCCTTTAATATCTCTCTTTATTTATATAGTCTGCACTTCCCGCAAAATAGTTTCAAGTGCGGTAAGGGTTGTTTCAAATCTTATGGCTTCGCGGGGATTTTCCGCTTCCGGGAATTTTTCCCCGGTAAAAAGATATTTCTCCGCTTTGGTAAATTTTTCCGTTGAAACGCCGATATAGACGGTTCCGACGGGTTTTTCGGGTGTACCGCCCGTGGGGCCGGCGATACCCGTTACCGACACGGCGATATCCGCGCCGGAGAGCTTACGGACGCCCTCTGCCATTTGGCAGGCAGTCTCCCCGGACACCGCGCCGACTGTGGAAAGCGTTTCCGCGCTTACGCCGAGCAGCTTCATTTTGGCTTCATTGGCGTAGGTGCACACCCCGAAGCCGAAGACATCGGACGAGCCGGAGACTGATGTTATTTCAGCGGAGATGAGCCCACCGGTACAGCTTTCGGCGGTGGCGGCGGTAAGTCCGCGCTCTTTTAATAATTGTACTACATTATCGGCTGTTTTGTCAAGTTTTGTAACCACTTTGTAATAATTTAGCTCCGTATTTTTTATAGGCCGGCTACGCCCCACACTCTCCCAGGGGAGGGACTATTCTTTTATGTAGGGCTTCGCCGCTGCGTTATTGGCTTTATCGTATAGCAGAGAGCTATAGGAGCGGCAGTGCGCGGCAAGTCTGCACAAGGCTGTCGGGTCTATCGCCGCCTACCGGAGAGTTACGGGTCTGCACTTGTTATGGCGGCGTATCGGGTCCAGCGTTCACGCTGGCGTCAGGTCAAGGGGGCGACGTAAGCCCCCTTGCGGGAGTTTGAGGGCAGAGCCCTCAATCTGCCTCTCTGCGCCTCTCACAGCTTAAAGTCTCGTATCTCTATTCCCTCTATGGCTTTCTGTATCAGCGGCTCGAAGTCGAATTTTGCTTCGGCCTTCTCTATTTCTTCTATCGTGGGCTTGGTTTTGGGGTGCTTGGGGGTGAAGACGGTGCAGCAGTCTTCGTAGGGCTGTATGGACGTTTCGAACGTACCTATTTTTCTTGCGATCTCGGTGATCTCTTTTTTGTCGAGGCCTATTGCGGGGCGGAAAACGGGGTATTCCGCGACTTTATCGGTACAGCCGAGCGCCATTATGGTCTGGCTGGCTACCTGACCTACGCTCTCGCCGGTTATTATCGCTTTGTAGTCCTTTTGTGCGCAGAGGCGATTGGTTATCTTTATCATCAGTCTTCGCATTATGACCGTGAAATATTCCTCGGGGCAGTTGTCGCGGAGGGCTTCCTGTATCTCGGTGAAGGGTACGGCGTAGAAGCGGATGTCACCGCAGTAGGGAACAAGTTCCTCGCAGAGCTCCTCGACTTTCAGCAGCGCTCTTTCGGACGTGTAGGGCGGGCTCTGGAAGTGTATCGCGTCGATACCGATACCGCGCTTGGCCATCATATAGCCCGCAACGGGGCTGTCGATGCCGCCCGACAAAAGCAGCAATGCCGTTCCGCTGCTGCCGACGGGGATACCGCCTACGCCGATTATGCGTTCGGCGCTCAGATATGCGTTGGTGTCGCGTATCTCGCATTTTACCGTTACATCGGGCTCGTGAACGTTAACCGTCAGATGCGGGAAAGCTTCGAGTATCGCGGCGCCGAGCTCGACCTGTATCTCGGGCGAGCGCATGGGGAACCGCTTGTCGGAGCGCTTGGCTTCCACCTTGAATGTTTTTGCCGCGCCGAGAACTTCCTCGAGATACGGCATACCGAGCCTTACTATCTCGCCGAAGTCTTTCGGGAGCACCGCCGCGCGCTGTACTGCCGCCACGCCGAATGTGCGCGTTACCCACCATATCGCCTTTTCCATATCGCATTCGTCGTTTTCGGGCGCGATATAGACGGTGGATTGGTTGCGGGTGATGTGGAATTCGCCGCACTTTTTCAGCCTGCGCTTTATGTTGCGGACGAGAAGGTCTTCAAATGATGCCTTGTTCAGGCCTTTGAGCGCTATCTCGCCGTATTTTGCCATTATTACTTCCTGCATTATTTGTCTCCGTTTTCTTCTTTTTCTATTTCGTCAAGCTCGGCTTTGCTGAAAAACGAGGAAATGAAGTCTATCAGCACCTCCGTCTGTCCGTCGTTCAGCTTATCTATCAGCTTTTTTGCGTATGCTTTTGAATCTGTCATATACTATCTCCGAAATCTCTTTATCCCGTCGGCAATGCCTTCCGCGAGCGCGTCGATGTCGCTTTCCGTCGTAAACGGCGACATACTTACCCGTATCGCGCAGTCCGCGTCCTTGTCGGAAACTCCGAACTCGCCGAGAACTCCGCTCGTCTTGCCTTTTGAGCAGGCCGAGCCGCTTGAAACGTAGATCTCCCGTTCCTCGAGGAAGTGCAGCATTATCTCGCTGCGCACACCGCGGACCGAGAAGTTGAGTATATTCTTTGCGTTGCCGTAGCTGTTTATCACCACGTTGTCAAGCCCTCCGAGCAGCGAAACGAGCTTGTCGTTCAGTGCGGCGTATTTTTCCGTGCAGTCGGGGTAGCTTCTCACCGCCTCGGCAAATCCCGCTATCAGATCGACCGGCTCTGTTCCCGAGCGCAGGTCTTTCTGCTGCCCGCCGCCGATTATAAGCGGGTCGAAGCGCATATTTTTAGAGTAGTAAAGCGCGCCTATCCCTTTCGGGCCGTGTATCTTGTGCGCGGAAAGGCTGATAAGGTCGGCTTTCAGCTGCTTTGCGGGCAGCTTGCAGAAGCCCTGCACTGCGTCAACGTGTACTATGGTGTGGGGATTTTCCCGCTTTACGGCCTTATATACCCTCGCCGTGTCGATAACGAAGCCGGTCTCGTTGTTCACCCACATCACGCTCACCAGCAGGGTCTTTTCGTTCACCGCGTCGATTATCCGCTGTTCGTAGTCCGCAATGCCTTTCGGTGATACCCGGACAACGTTGTAACCGTCGTTTTCAAGCCGTTCTATCGGCTTCGCCACGCTCGGATGCTCAAATGTCGTGGTAACTATCCCGTTCCCGCCGTGCCTGTGCGTTCCCGGCAGCCCCAGCAGCGCTGTGCAGCTGCTCTCCGTGGCTCCCGACGTGAACAGTATCTCGCCGTCAAGCCCCAGTTTGTCAAGCAGGACATTTTTTGCGTCTTTCAGCACCTTTTCGGCGTTTATTCCCATTTTGTGAAGCGATGACGCGTTGCCGAAGTTTCCGGCCATATTCCCGCTCACAGCCGCTATTACGCTGTCAAACGGCCTCGTCGTCGCCGAGTTGTCCAGATAGATCACATCAAAGCCTCCTGATGAGAGAAGTCGCTGCCGCTCGAGAGAAGTGTCCGCCCGTGCGGCGAATGCCACCTTTATTGCTTTCCCCCGCCGAATGAGGGGGAGGAAAACGAGGGTTTTACCCGATCTCTACATATGCACATACTTATTTACTATTATACCACATATTGTAAAAAAAGAAAATAGTATATTGTTTGGAAATTTGCACAAAAATAACGTCGAGAAAGTGTAAATAAGCACTTTAATGTCAAATTCAGGACAGAAAGGAAAATAATTATGTCAGATATTACAATTTCCCGCCGCGCACTCGCACGGCTCATCACCTTCCCGGTGGCAGCAGTCGCCGTGCTGTCGGCGACTACGGCACAGAACTACTCTCGTGCGGTAACAGCCGAACGCGCCGTGGAGAACGGCTATATGCACGCGGTCGAGGAGCTTTCCCTCAATCTCGACAACATAAAGAATGACCTGCAAAAAGGTATGTACACCAACAGCGTGTCAATGCTGTCCGATCTGTCGGAAAAACTCTGCAGCGATGCACAGTCCGCAAAGAACTCCCTGTCACGGTTGCCGGTCGATGAACTCGACCTTTCCGAGACGTACAGGTTCCTGTCGCAGGTCGGGAATTATTCGAAGTCGATAGCCGAGAAATGCGCAGAGGGCGGCGGTATCACCGAGGAGGAGCGTTCCAACATCGAAAAGCTCTATGCTTATGCGGGTAAGCTCAGCGGCAATATGTGGCAGATCGAGGAGCGTATCGGCACCGGCGATATATCCCTTTCCGACACGGTGAGGAATACCGACGGTATCGGCGCGGGCGAGCCGGTCAGTGTCACAAGCGGGTTCGCGGATTTCGCCGTGAACGATAACAACTACCCGACCCTGATATACGACGGCCCCTACTCCGATCATATCATGGAGAAGGAACCGCTGATGCTGAAAGGAGCCAAGCTCATCGACCGTGATGAAGCTCTCCGCCTCGCAAAAAAGCTTACCGACAGCGGCGAGCTGCGCCTTCTCACCGAGGAACAGGGGAAAATGCCGTCGTATGTCTTTACGGATGACCACAGCACTATCGCGGTAACAAAGTCGGGCGGGCTGTATTCCTATATGCTCTCGTCCCGTAATGTCGGCAAGCCCGCGATCACCGCGAATCAGGCGATTGCCCGCGCAAAGGATTTCCTCGCGGGAATGGGGATAAGAAGCGTGACCGACTCGTATTACGAGATAAGGAACGGTATCTGCATAGTAAACCTCGCCGCGCAGCAGAACGGCATAACGATGTACACCGATCTGATAAAGGTGGGCGTCGCACTCGATAACGGCGATGTCCTGTCGTTCGATATGCGCGGCTATCTGACCAATCACACGATAAGGGAGCTCCCGCCCCCGAAAATTTCCGGTGAGCACGCTCAGACGCTCATCTCACGGAGTCTCACGCCTATATCGTCAAAGCTCTGCGTTATCCCGTCAAGCGGCAAAAATGAGATATTCTGCTACGAAGTCCGCTGTACCGGTGCCGACGGCGAGAATATCCTCGTCTATCTCAATGCCGGGACCGGCCGCGAAGAAGAGATCCTGATACTGAAAATAGGCTCCGGCGGCGTGCTCACAGTGTGAGAAAAAGAGGTCGCTGTCGCTTGAGACGGCGCTGACGCGCATGGGGGAGGAAAAACTTTTGTGTACAAAAGTTTTTCCTCCCCCAAACCCCTACCTTTTCAAAAAACTTTGCCGGCTTCGCAATTGGATCTGAAAGTGACTGCGCCGCCCGGATGTTTTGCGGTAATCCCCTTGACATACCGCGATTTGTCAAAATACGGAATGGATTTTTGCCTGCCCCACTCGTGGGAGCGGGCTTTTGTGCGTTTTTTACAAAGTGTTTTGTGTATTCCGACAATATCCCCGGTTTTCAGGAAATTCCCGCCAATAAAAGCGACTGTATAAGTGAAGGGGAGTGAGCGGGGTGAGCAGAAAGAAGAAAGCTTTGATAATAACGGCATCAGTCATTGCCACAGCTGCTCTGTTCTTCCCGTTCGGCCAGTATCTGCGTGACGGCGGTACCGTTATATGGGAGCCCGTTTCGCACATCTATCGGGTCGATAAGCTGCACGCGCTGAACGGCCGCGGGGGATTTACTCTCGGAACGGTCATTTACATTTTCGGTCAGAGGGTGTATAATAATACATGGGAAGCTGACCGGGACGGTAACCCCCTTCCCGTGTAAACGGACGGCATATAGCGATATAAAGCAGATATGGCGGAGGAAATAATGGACGACAAAGAGATAATAGATCTTTATGTGAGGCGTGACGAGAACGCAATAAAGGAGACCGATGCCAAGTACGGCGCATACTGCACGACGGTGGCGATAAATCTCCTTCAGGTACGCGAGGATGCCCAGGAATGTGTGAACGACACATACATGGCTGCGTGGGAGCGCATACCGCCGCATATCCCCGGGTGTCTGCGGGCATTTCTCGGGCGCGTGACACGCAATATAGCAATAGGTATGTACCGCAGACTGCACAGGAAGAAGCGTTTCGACGGGTTCGAGCTCATACTCTCGGAGTTGGAGGAATGCGTCCCGTCAGCAGCGACCGTTGACCGGGAAGTTGACAAAAAACTGCTCGGCGAGAGCATAAACAACTGGTTAGATACGCTCCCCGGGCAGGACAGAGCGTTGTTTGTGCGGCGGTACTGGTTCGGCGACAAGAATGCCGACCTTGCAAAAAAAGCGGGTATGTCCGAGGCGGGAATGTCAAAGAAGCTGGCAAGAATGCGCGAATCCCTGCGTGAATACCTCTCGGAAAGGGGAATAGAAATATGAGTTATGAAAAAGGAATGAAGATATACGACGCAATAACGGAGTTAAACGACGAGACTGTCGAACAGGCCGCAGACTATAAGTTCCGCAAACCACCCATGCGCTTTGTGAAGCCTTTGGGCGTTGCCGCGGGAATACTTCTCGTTGCGGGAACAGGCATCTTTGCTGCGCTGAACGGGGGATTTTTCAAGGATGTCCGTGGTATAGACACCGCGAACGTTCCCAATACGACACCGCCGGAAACGATTTACAACATAAGTCATGACACCACGCCGCCCGTTACCATTGACGACAACGGGCTCGCGGTGATGACGACATCGCCATATCCTACCGGAACGCTGGAGCCGCTCCCGACATACAGCTCGGAATTTACATGGACCGGTGTGACTTGGCCGCCGTGCGGTGAGTGTGATGGCATGCCCGGTGACACGACAACGGATATAGCTGTTGCCACATACGACCCCACCGGTTATCCAAGCCCGGCCGATGTACCTGCATACGGCCCGGGTACAGCCGATACGACAGCACCCGCGGGGATCACAACCGCGCAGACAACGGAAGACCTGTCTCCCGTTATCGACGAGGGCGGTGACGATGCTGTAATTATAGTGACCGGTGAAGACGATGATGAGGGCAACAATTTCGCGATCCCGGACTGGGAGGACGATGAAAACCCGGGCGGCGGAGGCGGGCCTCTGATGTTCAGGGATTACCCCGTGCCGGTGCTGCCGCTGACGGCGGGCTCGGACGCGTCCGGGATAACCGTCGGGCGCGAGCTGACATTCGATTTCTCGGAAATGCTGCCTGTCGCCACTTATGACTACTCCGTGCCGGATGACGAATTGGGAGCCTACACCGCGCGGGACAGCTACACGCTGACGAACACGACCGACACCGACAAGACGGTAACGCTGATGTACCCCTTCAAGAGCAGCTTCGGCGATCTGCTGAACGACCCTAATGACTGGGACAGCGCGACGGTGAACGAATATATATCCTGCAATATGCCGACAGTGACAGTTGACGGCAAGGCGGTAAATACTACGCTGATAGCGGGCGATTACAGCGGAAAATTCAGCAGCGCGAGCTATCCCGAGGGCGACGACAAGTCCAACCTCGACAGTGTATGGGACGCACAGTGGTATTATGACCTGCTCAAAGACGGAAATTACCTCAAAGACGCGCTTGCGGAAAGACCCGTTATAGACGAGCAGGTGGTCGTTTATCGCATATATGACTGTCAGACAACTTACGACACCGTGGCAAACGACACCTTTGTGACCGCGAAAGTATCGTTCACTTCCGACAAAGACGCGGAGGTAAGTGCTTTCGGCTGGGACAGGGGCTACGGAAGAAACGGCAGCAAAGTGGAATTTGAGTTTACGATAACCAACAGAGGTGTGAACAGTGATTTCGACAAGTATATAGTAGTCCGCGGCGGCGATATCAGCGAGCCGAAATTCCAGGGGTACTATATGGACTTGAAGTCAAAAGATATTCCTGCGGTAAAGACCGACGAGATATCCTATAAGATCGAGCGGGTTGAAGCCAACTACGGCGATGTCCTGCCGATGCTGATAATGAGCGAGATAATGCACGACGATAATCTGCGCCATGTGAAGTACGCGTATGAGCAGGGCGTGCTGACGGAAAAGACGATATGTGACGCGGCGATAAAGTATATGTGCAGGTACGGCAGCTTTTCGGAGCACCCGATACAGCGCTATGAGTGGTGGGAAGATATCAAAGAGGAGATGTGTGACGCCGTGGCGTCCGAGCGTATTAATTATGTGACATTCGATGTGACCATACCGGCGGGCGGCAGTATTACCGTGAATGCCGATCATCTGCGGTACTGTCAGGTATATATCGACGACGAAAGCGGGAATGTCACCTACGGCGCGGGAATGTGCCCGACCGTGGGCAGCACGCTCGATCTTACGTCGGTAACTGCGCGGGCTCTGCTTCCGGACGGCGCGGTAATCACCGAGGACGATATTTGGGCGGGCGCTTCGCCGGATACGGCAGTTGAGCTTGATCCGAACAGGGAGATGTATCGGTTTAAGTTTGCTTTTGAGGAGGAATGAAAATAACGTCGTACAGCGGGTTTGGCTGTACGGCGTTATTTATATATTATACTCGAATTTTTCTCTCATCTTTTTTAAAAACTCATCCCCGTCGACACCCTTTCCGTTATTGAGTTGTTCGAGAGATTTTGCGATTTTTTGATGAAGTTCTGCGTATGCCATTGTTTTTTCGTACACCTCATGGCTCATTATCACAAGGTCGCTGTAGCCGTTTTTGGTGATGAAAACGGGCTCGTCGGTGCTGTGGCAGAGCTCGGAGATCGCGTTTGTATTGCGAAGCTCGGTTATCGGTCTGATGTTAGTCATAATACCGCCTCCTTTATGTACATTATTATAACATAATAATGTACATTTGTCAATGCTTCTCCGTACAAAAAAACCGTAGATGCTGCGAACATCTACGGCTTTTCTGTGAAAGGAGGTTATCATCATGTGTATGGCAAAAGCAAACGGGGTTTGCTGAAAAGAGGAAGTAGTGGTCTGACCGTACTCAGACGAAGAATATTGTGAACACGGCAATTGCCGCGAAAAATATCACTATTGAGGAAAAAAGTATTATTCCTATTCTTAGCATTACATCACCGGTGCCTGTTCCGGCTTTTTTGGTATTTTCATCGGTTTTCGCCTTTTTTCTGCGGGTCGCATAAGTCGTTATAAGCCCGATCAGAACGATCACCGCGAAGAATGCTACGAGCGTCAGGATGACTAAAACGATCGACGACTGCGCAAATATAACGAAGATCCTGTCAAACGGCTCCATTGTTTTTCCCTCACGTGGTTTGCCGCACCCCGGGTATTCCCGGGATGCGATGTATTTTTCTCCTTTATTTTTCCTTCATTTGTTTCTCTTTCTCTTATCTTGACTTAATTATACCACAGGGGTTACGGAAAATCAACAACAAAGCGGTTACAATGTGATTACGAAGCGGTTACATTTTTTCCGGAAAAGTTACATTCTGTAAAAAATCGCAAATGTATATTGCAATTTCGGTGCGGTTATGATATAATATAATTGATTGGCGGCTTTGGGAAACTGCCGTAAATATTTTACCGGAAAGGACAATAATACTATGGACATTAATGCACTTTATAAGCTTTGGCTCGAAAAAGCGACTATCGACCCCGACCTTATCACCGAACTCAGGTCCATTGAGGGAAAGGATGAGGAAATAAGCGACCGCTTCTACCGTGAACTCGAATTCGGTACAGGCGGCCTGCGCGGTGTTATCGGCGCCGGTACCAACAGAATGAACTACTACACCGTCTGCAAGGCTACGCAGGGCGTCGCTTCCGTTATAATGAAGCTCAATCCCGCGGGCGGCGCGGCGGCAGTATCTTACGACAGCCGCAACAAATCGGAATACTTCGCCCGTGCAGTGGCGGGAGTCCTCTCCGCGAACGGCATACGCGTTTACATCTACAAGGAGCTCATGCCGACACCTATGCTCTCGTGGGCGGTAAGATACTTCAAGTGCGATGCGGGCGTTATGGTAACGGCTTCGCACAATCCCGCAAAGTACAACGGCTATAAGGTTTACGGCCCCGACGGCTGCCAGCTCACATTGGATGCGGCGAATGCCTGCCTCGAAGAGATCGATAAGGTTGATATGTTCAGCGGCGTTATATCCATATCGTTTGAGGAAGGCCTCAGAAGCGGCATGATAAAGTATATCGATGACGAGTGTATAGACAAGTATATGGCCGAAGTGAAGAAACAGGCCATTCATCCCGATATTTGTGCATCTTCCGGCCTGAAGGTCGTTTACACGCCCCTTAACGGTACCGGAAACAAGCCCGTCCGCCGCATACTCAAAGAGATCGGCATAAATGATGTGGTTGTGGTTCCCGAGCAGGAGAATCCCGACGGCAATTTCACCACCTGCCCGTATCCGAACCCCGAGATAAGAGAGGCTTTGCAGAAAGGCCTTGACCTCTGCAAGAAGGAAAAGCCCGATCTGCTGCTCGCGACTGACCCCGACTGCGACCGTGTAGGTATCGCGGTCCCCGACGGCGACGATTACGCGCTGTTCACGGGAAATGAGGTAGGCGCGCTGCTGCTTGAATACATCGCACGTGAGAGAAAGGCTGCGGGAACCATGCCCGCAAAGCCGATAGCGGTAAAGACGATAGTTACCACCGATATCGCCCAGAAAATCGCCGACAAGTACGGTATCGAGCTTATTGAGGTGTTGACGGGCTTCAAGTTCATTGGCGAGCAGATACGCTTCCTCGAGGAAAAAGGCGAGCAGGAGCGCTATATATTCGGCTTTGAGGAGAGCTACGGCTACCTTGCGGGCGGCTATGTCCGCGATAAGGATGCGGTCGTGGCTTCCATGTTGATCTGCGAAATGGCGGCATTCTACCGCTCGAATGGTGTATCGCTGATAGAAGCACGCAAAAAGATGTACGAGGAATACGGCAGCTACGTCAACAAGCTTGACAACTTCGCTTTCGAGGGCGAGAGCGGTATGGCGAAAATGGACGCTATCATGGAGAGCATCAGAAAGGATGTTCCGAAGGATGTTGCCGGCACAAAGACTGTTGCTTTCGCGGATTACGAGGCGCAGGAAAAGACCGATCTCGTGACCGGTGCCAAGACAAAGATCGACCTGCCGAAATCCAATGTTCTTTCGCTCTATCTCGAGGACGGTGCAAAGCTGATAATCCGTCCCTCCGGCACTGAGCCGAAGATCAAGATATACTACACGACCATAGGCAAGAACAACGCGGATGCAGAGGCTTTGCAAGCCAAGTATTCCGAAGCTTTCACAAAGATAGTAAAAGGTTAAATTTCAAAACCCCGCCGAAAGGCGGGGTTTTTTAGTGAGAAGCGGCAATACTTACGCCAATAGCGATAAGTATCGCTCCGCCGAGGAATTGCGCCTTACCCGAAAGCGCACGCCCTGCCCTTTGGCCGAGCAGCAGCCCCACGGTGCATACCGCGAACGTTACCGCGCCTATTATCACTGCGGTGGCCAGTGCGGGGGCGAGCGGCTGCGAAGCAGCCGCGAAGCCTGCCGACAGCGCGTCGATCGACGTGGCGACCGCTTGCGCCGGCAGGCCGCCCGCGGCTCTCGCCGCCCTGTGCTCCGCAGCGAACGCTGCGGAGCCCGGCCGCGCGCCGGAAGGCGCGCGGAGAAACGCGCCTCTTTCCGTGCCTTCCGGCACGGAAACGGCGCTGCCGTGCACGCCGTCAAGTATCATCTTCCCACCGATGAAAAGCAGCAGCGCTGCGGCTATCCACGGAATATATAAGGAAAAACCGTCAAGGCGCAAGGCTGCGGTGTGCGCAAAAAGCCACCCGAGCATGGGCATGAATGCCTGAAACAGCGCAAAAACGCCTGCCGTGAGCAGCATTTTGCCGCGGCGCATACCGGGTTCGGCAAGCCCGTTGGCGACCGATACCGAGAAAGCGTCGGCGGACAGCCCGAGGCCGAGCAGAGCGCTATTTAGTGCAAAAACGGCGATATTTCCCATTTCACGGCCTCCGAGAGCATTATTTACCCCGCCTTCGGGGTATTATTATTTTATGTCCCTTCTGCCCGAAAAATGACGGCCTGCCTGCTGTTACCCCCTTGACAAAGCAGGTAAATAGCAGTATATTTATATAGAGAGCAATAGCCAAAAATATATAATGATCCGGTCAAGTGGAACGCTTGCGCGGGTCGAGGGCCGCGCAGGCCCCGTCCTAACCGGAAGGACAGCGCGAAAGCGCCGTTGCAGAGAGGTATAATATGCAGAATGTTGAGAAATACACGCGGCAGTTCTTTGAGCCGCCGGCGACCCGCTCGCTGTGGGCGAAAAAGAAATATATAGACAAAGCGCCGATATGGTGCAGCGTCGATCTTCGCGATGGCAACCAGGCACTTGTCACCCCGATGGATCTGTCGGAGAAGCTCGAATTCTTCCGCGAACTGGTGAGGATAGGATTCAAGGAGATAGAGATAGGCTTCCCGGCGGCATCGGACACCGAATACGAGTTCTGCCGGACGCTTATTGAAAAGAAAATGATACCCGACGACGTGGCGATACAGGTACTGACGCAGTCGCGGGAACACATCATAAAAAAGACCTTTGACGCACTGGAGGGATGTAAGAACGCGATAGTGCACCTGTACAATTCCACGTCGCTGGCACAGCGTGAGCAGGTCTTCCGCATGGAGAAGTCGGAAATAACCGGGCTTGCCGTATCCGGAGCGGAACTCTGCGCAAAATACCGCGAGAAATACGACGGGAACTTCCGCTTCGAGTATTCTCCCGAAAGCTTTACCGGAACGGAGCCCGAGTACGCGCTGGAGATATGCAACGCCGTGCTCGATGTGTGGAAGCCCTCGCCATCCGACAAGGTGATAATCAACCTGCCGGTGACGGTGCAGCTCTCCATGCCGCATATTTACGCCGAACAGGTGGAATATATGTGCGAAAACCTGAAATACCGCGAAAACGTGATAGTTTCGCTTCATCCGCACAACGACCGCGGCTGCGCCGTTGCCGACACGGAAATGGGTCTGCTCGCGGGTGCCGACAGGGTGGAAGGCACATTGTTCGGTAACGGCGAGCGCACCGGAAACGTCGATATAGTCACGCTTGCGCTCAATATGTACTCGCAGGGCGTAGATCCTGGGCTTGAGTTTTCCGATCTACCGTCTATTTCCGAGCTGTACAGTCGGATAACGGGAATGGAGATATATGAGCGCCAGCCATACAGCGGAAAGCTCGTATTTGCGGCATTCAGCGGCTCGCATCAGGATGCTATCGCAAAGGGGCTTAAATACAGGCAGGAGCACCGCTCAAAGGTGTGGAACGTCCCGTATCTGCCGATAGACCCCACAGACATCGGCCGCGAGTACGAGGCTGACGTTATCCGCATCAACAGCCAGTCCGGAAAGGGCGGCATCGGCTATATTCTTGAAACCCGTTTCGGCTACGACCTGCCCAAAAAAATGCGCGAAAACGTCGGATATCTCGTCAAGGGTATTTCCGACCGCGAGCACAAGGAGTTGCAGCCCGACGAAGTCTTCGAGATATTCAAAGAGAATTACATCAATCTGTCCGAGCCTATTGATCTGCCCGCAGTGCATTTCAAGCAGGAAAACGGCATTGAGGCGAATGTCAGCATTGTGTACAACGGGCGCAGCGGCGTCGCGATAAACAGTGGAAACGGCCGTCTTGACGCGGTCAGCAACGCCGTCAAATCTTTCACAAGGCTCGATTTCTCGATAAACGCCTACACCGAGCACGCTCTCGAAGTCGGCTCGTCATCGAAAGCGGTCTCGTATGTCGAGATAAAGAGCGGCGGCAAAAGCTACTGGGGAACGGGTCTGCACACCGATATCATAACCTCGTCTATAAAGGCGTTCATCAGCGCCCTTAACAATATGCTTAAAGCCAGGAAGAACGAATACGACCTCGGGAAGGAGTGGTGACAATGGGAATGACGATGACGCAGAAAATTCTTGCGGCACATTCCGGGAACGATACGGTCGAAGCGGGTCAGCTCATCCTTGCCGATCTCGACCTCGTGCTCGGGAACGACATAACTTCCCCCGTCGCGATAAAGGAGTTCGCAAAGCTGGGGAAGGGCAGCGTTTTCGACAAGGACAAAGTGGCCATGGTAATGGATCACTTCGTTCCGAACAAGGATATAAAGGCTGCCGAACAGTGCAAGGTCTGCCGCGGGTTCTGCGGGGAAATGGGGATCTCCCATTTCTACGACGTCGGACAAATGGGAATAGAGCACGCACTGCTGCCCGAAAAAGGGCTTGTAACGGCGGGCGACTGCATTATAGGCGCGGACTCACATACCTGTACCTACGGTGCGCTCGGAGCATTCTCAACCGGTGTCGGCTCGACCGATATGGCCGCGGGAATGGCTACCGGCAAAGCGTGGTTCAAGGTCCCCGCGGCAATGAAGATAGAGCTTATCGGAACTCCCCGCCGCTACGTCTCGGGCAAGGATGTGATACTGCACATCATAGGGCAGACAGGCGTGGACGGCGCTCTGTACCGCTCTATGGAGTTTACGGGTGAAGGCCTGCTGCGTATGACCATGGACGACCGTTTCTGTATCGCGAATATGGCGATAGAGGCGGGCGCGAAGAACGGCATTTTCGAGGTGGACGATATAACGATCGAATATCTGCGTATGCACGGCGCTCAAAAGCCTGTAGTATATGCCGCCGACAAGGATGCCGCCTACGAGGAGACGCTTACCGTTGACCTATCAGAGCTCGAACCGACTGTGGCATTCCCGCACCTGCCGGGCAACACAAGAACGTTCGGCGATATAGGGGATATACCGATAGACCAGGTGGTAATAGGCTCCTGCACCAACGGCAGGCTCAGCGATCTTCGCATAGCAGCGGAGATACTGCGCGGAAAAAAGTGCGCAAATGGCGTACGCGTTATCATCATTCCCGCGACCCAGCAGATATACCTCGATGCGCTCAGCCAAGGCCTCATCAAAGTGTTCATCGAGGCGGGAGCAGCCGTTTCCACCCCCACCTGCGGACCCTGCCTCGGCGGCTATATGGGCGTTCTTGCAGAGGGTGAGCGAGCTGTAACGACAACTAACCGTAATTTCGTCGGCCGTATGGGTCATCCGAACTCCGAAGTCTATCTTGCAAGCCCCGCCGTAGCTGCCGCAAGCGCGCTGACCGGCAGGTTGAGCAGCCCTTGGGAGATGTGAGAGAGGCGCAGAGAACGACAGAGAGCACAGACGTGTGAGAAGCGCTCCGCTTGAGATTTTTGGCCTACGCGGCCGGCGCCAGCGTGACGCTGGACGCAATCCGCCGCCGGAGTAAGTACATACTCGTAACTCTCCGGCAGGCGGCGATAGACTTTTCCGCTTTGCATAAACTCGTTAGTCCCTGCCTCTCATATAGTACCTTCTATACGATTTAGCGAAAAGTGTTGATGCAAGATGCCGGAAAGGGCACAATACTACACAATTTCGCACCGCACAACATTCTTTTCCTTTCTTCGGCTAATTGCCGCACACAGCAGCAGGCTTGGATTGTCAAGGGGGAGGCTTCGAAAAAATTTTACGAAGGAAAATTTTTTTGGAGTACCCTTGACAATTCAAGGCTGTCTGCTGTATAATTGGCAAGCCGAAGAAAAAAAGAAGGAGACAAACTATGATATATAAAGGAAAAATTATAAAATATGGTGACAATATAGACACCGATGTGATAATCCCCGCAAGATATCTCAATACAAGCGATCACAAAGAGCTTGCCACACACTGTATGGAAGATCTCGACAAAACGTTCGTGACCCGCGTAAAACCAGGCGATATCATTGCCGCCGGCGCGAATTTCGGCTGCGGCTCGTCCCGTGAACACGCCCCCATTGCGATAAAAGCAAGCGGAGTTTCCCTCGTGATAGCAGAGAGCTTTGCCCGGATATTCTATAGGAATGCTATAAATATCGGCCTTGCGATAGTTGAATGCCCCGAGGCCGCAAAAGCGCTCACAGAGGGCGATATCGTCGAAGCCGATATGGATAAGGGGATAATAAAGAATGTCACTTCCGGCAGAGAATACAAGGCCGCGCCCTTCCCCGGGTTCATTCAGAAGATAATTGCAGGCGGCGGACTTATGCAGTCTATCGCCGACGGAACGATCGGATAGGGGGTCAAAAATGGAATATAACATTGCATTGCTGAAAGGTGACGGTATCGGCGCAGAAATAGTTGACAGCGCGGTCGCCGTTCTTGTAAAGGTCGGCGAAAAATTCGGCCACAGATTTTACTTCAAGCCCTATCTTATAGGGGGATGCGCCATTGACGCGGTAGGCGAGCCGCTCCCCGAGGAGACCGTGAAAGGCTGCCTCGAAAGCGACAGCGTGCTGCTCGGAGCGGTCGGCGGGCCGAAATGGGACGAGCTTCCCGGCGATAAGCGCCCCGAAAAGGCTCTGCTCGGCATAAGAAAGGCGCTCGGGCTGTATGCCAACCTTCGCCCCGCAAAGATGTTCCCCGCACTGAAAGGAGCTTCCCCGCTGCGTGAAGACATCATCAGCGCCGGTTTCGACATAATGATAGTCCGCGAGCTCACCGGCGGTATCTATTTCGGCGAGCGCGGCATCCGCGAGGGGAAATTCGGCGAGGAAGCCTACGACACCGAGGCCTACAGCGTCAAAGAAGTCGACCGTATAGGCCGTGTGGCATTTGAAACGGCAATGAAGCGCAGCAAGCGCGTTACCAGCATAGATAAGGCAAATGTGCTTGAAACGTCACGTCTCTGGCGCAGGACTATGCGTGCGATAGCTGCGGAATACCCCGAGGTGCAGTACAGCGATATGCTCGTTGACAACGCCGCAATGCAGCTCGTTCGAGACCCGAAGCAGTTCGATGTTGTCGTAACGTCAAATATGTTCGGGGATATACTCTCCGACGAAGCTTCCCAGATCACCGGCTCGGTGGGAATGCTCGCGTCCGCGTCACTCGGCGATACCAAGCGGGGAATGTACGAGCCGATACATGGTTCCGCACCCGATATTGCGGGGCAGAACAAGGCAAATCCCACCGCAACGATACTTTCTGCGGCAATGATGCTGCGGTATTCCTTCGGGCTGGGCGACGAGGCCGACTGTATCGAGACCGCTGTTGACAAGGTGCTCGGTATGGGTTACCGCACCGCCGATATCATCGGCACTGCAGGCGGTACACCTCTTTCCTGTTCGGAAATGGCCGAAAGAATAGTCTCCGCAGTGTGAAAGCGCCGCCGTAAATGGCGGCGGCGTCAGACTGTCAAAAAAGCAATCCATATCCGTTTTCACTGCGGCAGTGGCGCGGGCGAAAGCTGCCGAGTCTGCACAAAGTATTGACGCGGATTGGGTCCAGCGTGTCACTGGGTTGTCGCTTGAATGCGCGCATCGTGCGCGCTTT
>JAEEGL016284621.1_pt1 | contig 33873 bp, 30 predicted proteins | sample 9134231 | NCBI WGS metagenome assembly JAEEGL01 (sample SAMN16246548, study PRJNA631951) | gut metagenome | biome: gut microbiome; feature: rumen; material: fiber-attached | host: Bos | place: Iran: Karaj | collected 2018-10 | reverse complement strand
TATCTCGGTCTCGTAGCCTTCGACCTCGACCTCATCGACGGAGTACTCGATCAGTTCGCCGTCCTTGTAGGCGTCAAGCGGTTCCCAGGTGTAGGACCAGTTGCCGTCGTCATCCGGAGTGATGGTGACGGGATCGCCGGTGGCGGTGCCGTCGGCGAGGAGGGTGACGGAGATGGACTCGGGTCTCATGCCGTCGTTGTCGTCATTGTCATCCCAGACTTTGGTGACGGTGAGTTTGGTCGTTTCAGGCTCGTGCTTATTGGTGATCTCGACTTCGTAGCCTTCCTCGGCGGAGCCGGTGACTTCGCCCATCTCGGTCTCATAGCCTTCGACCTTGACCTCTTCGACTGAGTATTCGACTTCTTCGCCGTCCATGTATACCGGCAGGTCTTCCCAAGTGTAGGACCATTTGCCGTCGTCGTCCGGTGTGATGGTGACGGGATCGCCGTACGCTTCGCCGTCGGCGAGGAGGGTGACGGAGATGGACTCAGGCCTCATGCCGTCCTGGTCGTTATTGTCATCCCAGGTCTTGGTAACGGTAAGTGTCGTTGTGGCGTATTCGTTCGTATAGTCGACATAGAATTCGACGTTGGGGACGTTGATTTCGCCGCTCACCGTTTCATCGGTGATGGTGGGAGAAGCGGGAGTATCCTGCTCCGCGTCGGTGTCCACCGTGTAATGGCTGTCGGCTTCCACAAATGCAAAGCCGTCGGGCAGGGAGGTCTCCGTGATGGTGTAGGAGGTTCCCGAAGGCAGGTTCAGGAAACGTACTGTCCATCCAGCCTTGATCTTGATCGTGATCGCGGAGCCGCTGGCTGCGAAGAAATATCCGGTATTGCCGCTTTCAGGAGTAGCGTTGGTCTCCAGATCCTTAACGATGCCGTCAGGACCGTATGCGGAGAACCAGACATCGTCTCCGTTCGCGTCGGTGACTGTCACCGTGAACTCGAACAGCGCGTCTGCGGGAGCGTCTTCACCCGTTACGATCTTCTCGAGCTGCAGCCAGCTGCGGCGGTCGTTCCAGGCTGTGAGGTAGTTCGATCCGTCCGCCGGCACGACGTATTTTTTGCCATTGATCGTGTAGTAGTCTGTACCGTCGGTGCCTGTTGCGTCGTTATCCAGAACGAGCATGGTCGCCGTACCGTTGATGACCATCGGGTGGTATACTTCGCTGGTCAGCTCCCAACGGTAGCTTCCTTCAAACTCCACAAGTTCCACGACTTCGTAGTCGTGTCCGGTCTCGATGACATTGTAACCGTCGTCATCCTGTGTGATCTGTCCCAGAGAAATGTAGATGTCATCTCTTCTCCAGTTGGTCGCAGAGGACACTTCAATCGCGTTGTCTCCGTAGAGGTAATCATCTCCGTCCTTGGTCAGGATCAGTTTGACGCCCGCGGGCGGATTCTGCTGGTCAAGGAAGTTGTTCCAGATTTTCTCAACGCTGATCGATTTGGTGGGCAGCGCCATGGCCTCGGAAACGACGTCTTCTTCCACTTCCTCGTAAATGTTTCCGGCAGGATCGGTGAACGTCGTGAGCAGGTGCGTATTCGTCAGCAGGTAATAGGTGCCGTCAGGATTTTTCCCGATGCCCGCGGCTGCCAGCTGCGCATCCGTCATGGTGATGAGGCCGTTATTCAGGTCCGCGATGGTGTCATACGCTTCCTGACTGGGCCAGACTTTGAATTTGATCGTATAGGTCCAGCCTTCCTTCAGCGCGCCGACCTCGCCGAGGTCCCAGGTAACGCCGTTGGACTGGTCGTAGCCGGCTCCGGGAGGCCCGACGTCGATCACGCCGTCGATCGGTCCGGTCCATCTCTGTTCTTCGCCGCCGGCTGGAGTGATGTAGTATTCGTAGCCGCCGGCTTCTCCTGCGGTCACGTTCGCGCTGACGTTGGAAAGGGACGGGATACCGTCGTCCACCGTGACGTTGGTTGCGCCGAGATTGCTCACGATGGTCTGGGCGATGTCTTTGAACGCGTTCTCGATGTTCTCAACGGTGTTGCCGTTGATGACCCCTGCGCCGTTTGCGTTGTTGACGAGATCTGTCAGGTGCGTCAGTCCGTCCGCGTCGCCGCAGAAGATTCCGTAGAAGTTGCTGATGCCGGCAACGCGGTTCGCCCAGTAAACGGCGGCGTTGTACGCGTCCGCGTTATAACCCGGTCCGGTCGAACCGTGCCAGGTTCCCGTGCCGTCGTTGTTGTTGGCGTAGCAGTTGGGGTTGCCGTCGGTCACGAACAGGACGTACGTCGCGTTCTTGCTCATATTCGAGTCGGTCCTTGCCTCGTCCGCGAGGTTGTAGCCTCCGCGCAGACCGGCCTGCCAGCAGGTGCCGAAGTCGTTCGGGTTGTTCGGCAGTCCGGTGACGTAAGCCTCCATGTCGGACCTCGAGGTCGTCCAGTCGCATCCGTCATAATAGTTGCGGTTGTCGCCGAAGTTCACCGCGGCGAAATAGATCAGGTTCTGATTCGTTCCGGTGCCGGGGTTCAGCGTATCGATCAGGGCGTTCAGCGCACTCTTCGCGGCCGCCATGCGGCTTCCGCCACCGGGCATCCCGTTGGTCATGCTCTGCGTGATGTCCATGACGACGATTACGTTGGCGCCGACCTTTTCCACGGACGAATCCTCATGGCCTACGATGTCCAGACGGATCGTATAGGTGCCGTCGCCGTTGTCTTCGACCTGTTTTTCCGTATCAGGCGTGATGCCTTCCACGGAACCCTGCGGCGCGGGAGGAGGCGAATAGCCGCCGCTTCCTTTCGGCGCGTAGTTGACATAAATATGGCTTCCGTCCGCGATAGTCACGGTCGCCGTGGTAACGGTGCCGTCTTCAGCTTCCGTGGAGGTCGTGAGCGTCCAGACGCCGTCTACCTTCCTGATAACGGAGTCCGCCATGTTTACGGATTCGCCGTCTTCCGTCTCCTTGTACTCGGCGCTGGTGTAATAGTATCCGTCGACCTTGATCGCCAGATCTGCGGAAGAAGCGCCGTTGTCGATCGCCGTGGTGGAATCGAACTCGGTGAAAGTGCCTTCCTCGTAGGATCCCCAGTGGATCGTGGCAGACTGTTCAACGCCCTCATTCTCCCAGGTGATGACGTACGTGGAGAATCCGTTCACCGTAAAGCTGGAGCTGATCTGTTCGACGCGTGTTCCTCTGGAGGAGCGCGCCGCCGTTACGGCGACCGTTCCGTCCGCCGCGCCGGCGAAATCCGCCACGGTCTCGGCGGTGACGCGTCCGTCCGCGTCAGAGAAGACGTGAACGACTTCCAGCGTTTCCGGAATGAGCAGGGAAGTATCCCCGGCAGCCTTGATGGCGGCCTTCTTCGCCTTGATGGAAACGAGGACGTCTCCGTCCGGCTCCACTTCGTTGTGCTCCTCATCCTCGAAACGGATGTCGAGCGCGATCATGCCGGCGTACTTCCTGCCGCTTTCGGCAAGAGCCGCAGCGGCTTCCCTGTACGCGCCGTCATTTTCGGAAAGAGGCTCGACGGTCAGTGTGACCGGAACGCCGAACGCCTTGCTTCCCGCGACAGCGGAGACCTCGAAACCGGGCGCTTCCGCTTTATATGTCACTTTGAATTCGGGTTCTTCCACCGCGGGCTCCTCTTCGGGCTCTTCCACCGCGGGCTCTTCTTCGGGCTCTTCCACCGCGGGCTCCTCTTCAGGTTCTTCCTCCGCGGGTTTTTCTTCGGGCTCTTCCTCCGCGGGTTCTTCTTCCGCTTCGGGCAGCTCCAGTTCCACCAGAGGCGTTTCTTCCTCCGGCGTGAGCCCGGATCCGGGCTTCTCTTCGGGAACCTGCGGTTTCTCCTTTACGCGCTCGGAAGCGCCGGGTTCCTCACCGGGTTCCTCTTTCGGTTCTTCGGGTTCTTCCTCTCCGGCAAGATCCTCCAGGATCATGTCCGCGAATTCCTGAACCTGTTCCTCCAGCGTCGTTTCAGACGCCGCGCCTGTTTTCTTCGCCATGACGAAGACGCGCGGCGAAGGGACAAGGGACAGCAGGACCGCAAAGAGAGCGAAGAGAGCCAGTACTCTTCTGCCGTGTCTTTCCATGATAACCTCCATATTTATCGATTATGCCGGCCGCTGAAGCGCCGTACAGCAACAACGGATACGTCTGACCCTGTATCGCAGTGTCCAGCCGAGAGCGCACGAAAACGACAGCATATTTCGCTTGATTTTATTGTATATATTAGCACTCGCTTTTACAAGATAAACCGATGCAGAATGATGGAAAATAGTGGCGCGGGATTATGTACACAATGCTACACGGCGAAGACACCGCGCGTCCGGGGACTCACCGCGAAGAGAAGGAGCGCAGGGCCGGAAATGTGCTAAAATAAACGAAAAAAGACGTTCGGGACCGCATAGACGCTGTCCGTGGACGGATCTTGAGGGGAGGAGAACATGATCGACAGAAAAGAGACGGTCCTTCTGGGAGGAGTGAAGCAGAAGATCCATTACGCGACGGAGGATCCGGCGAGGCCGGTGCTGCTGTTCCTGCACGGCGGACCGGGCGTGTGCAACCGGCACGACATCATGACCCGTCACAGGGACCTGCTGGATACGTTCACGCTGGTGACCTGGGACCAGCGCGGCACCGGGGGCTCCTACTTCGGCGTCCCGGAGGAGACGCTCACCATCCGGCAGCTGACGGACGACGCCGCCGAGCTGGTGGAATGGCTGTGCGGGAAGTTTGAAAAGGACAGGATCTTCGTGATCGGCGGCAGCTGGGGCAGCGAGCTCGGCGTATGGCTCATCAGCAGATATCCCGAAAAGGTCGCCGCGCTGTTCGGGTTCGGCCAGGTCGTGGATATCGCGAAGAACGAGACGATCAGCTACGACTACACGCTGCAGTGTGCCGAGGAAGCGGGGGACGCGGAAGCCGTCAGGAAACTGAAGGAAGTCGGCCCCCCTGTGAAAGGTCAGTACAAAGGCGGCTTCGACGGCATGATGGTGCAGCGCAATCTGCTGATGAAATACGGCGGCTACTCCAAGCAGGAGGGAAAAGAGAGCTACTGGAACGCCATGGTCGTTCCCATGCTGAAGTCGCGGGAATACAGTCTGAGAGATCTCGTCGGACTGATCCTCGGTTACAAGCGGGTCCTAAAGAAGATGTGGCCGGAGCTTGGAGCGACCTGTTTCCCGAAGACCTGTACGCGGTTCGATACCCGGTTCTACATCTTCGACGGGAGACTGGACAAGAACACGCCCGCCGAGCTGGTCCAGGAGTGGTACGAGATGATCGAAGCGCCGGATAAGGACCTGATCTGGTTTGAATCCTCGGGGCACAATCCCATGGGCGATGAACCGGAAAAGTTCAAGATGCTTCTGCGGGAAAAAGCTCTGGTGGTAATAACTGAGGAATCGTGTCGCATCTGAGTGATATGATCCAGCAGAAGTCCCGACATGGTAGTTCAGGGGGGATACGGATGGAAATGGACTTTATCAGAGAATGGCTTCTGGAAGAAACCCAGGGAAAGCCGAGGTTCAGGACAGCCTTTTTGTCAACGGTTGTCTTTTTTCTCCTCGGAAACGGATACGCTTATGTAAATGCGTACCCGATTCATGATGGAATCATTTACGCTGTTCCAGAGACCACATTATGGCAGTTGGTGCTGGGGCGGTTTCTGATACCGGTTTATTACAGAATCAGAGGTGGCGTGCCGACGCCGATTCCGATTCTTTTGCTATGCCTCTTGTACCTGGGCGTCAGTCATCATCTGATTTGTCTGATGCTGGATCTGAGGAAAAGGCTGGAGATCATGGTCGTGTGTGCTTTCCTGTCCATCAACATGTTTGCGTTTGAAATCTCCGCCGTCCATCAGTATTTTGCGGATGTGTTTCTGCTGTCGCTCCTGTTTTCCTGCCTCGGCGTCTATATGCTTCATGACGGAATTTCTGTACGGAAAATGGCGCTGTCCGTTGCGCTGTTCTTCGTGTCCTTCGGCCTTTATCCGGCGTTTCTGACTTTCGCGGTCTGCATGTTCATGCTCCTGACGCTGAAAAACATGTATGAAGGTAAAGCCGAAGGCCTAGTCAGGAAGGGCGCTGCATGGATCTTCTCCGTGACGACGGCGGGGTTGCTCTATCTGGTGGGAAGCAGGATCGCCCTGCTGGTTACGAAAATGGAACCATCGAAAAGCAATCAAAGTATCTTTTCCCTCGGAGATTTCCCAATCAGCAGGATCGGACTGTCGGTCATCAGAAATTGCGTTTTCTTTGTGCGGAGAGTCTTTTTCAGCACAGCGAGTTGCGGCATTTCAGGTGTCATCGCAACGGTGCTGCTCGCGCTGACCGCCCTGGTTTTGCTGTTTCGCTGCCGGCCGTTCGCGGACCGTGTGATGACGGTCATCTTTTTTCTGGCATTTCCGGTCGTGAGCAGGGCCGTCAATATCGTGACGAGAAACATCAGTTCTCACAGAACGGTTTACGCACAGTATCTGTTTCTGCCGGCACTGATCTGGATGTTTTTCGTCGGTGTGCGCGGCATGAAAGAAGAACATACCCGGAAACTGATGATGCCGATAATTCTGCTTTCTGCCGTGATCCTGTGGAATAATCTACAGTTTTCGAATTACGGGTTTCTGTATCAGAGAGTGCTCTATGACCGTACCGTCTATCATGTCGGACAGGTGCTCGAGGATTATGCCGATCTCGAGGCTCAAGACAGGGAAAAACCAGTCGTGATCATCGGTCAGTTCCAGTTGGATCAGGAGGAAGCTTACGTGAAGTACAGGTCAGTAGAAGGCTTCACATCTTCTACAGGGATTAATTATGAGAAAGCGTTCGTAGCGTTCGCTGCGCGTATGGGCTATCAGCTGAACTGTCATCAGGAATATGCGGAGAGAATTAAACAGACCGACGAAGTAAAGGAGATGCCGATCTATCCGGAAAACGGTTATATTGCCGAGGTGGATGGATGCCTGGTAATCAAACTGGAAAACTGAAAGACCACAGGAATATGGACAAATCTCCCGGAAGCGGATGCTTCCGGGAGATTTGTCCTAAGTTTTCGTCTTCATATAGATTGAGGCTCTGCTATATCACGTCTCGTTTGATACTAATTGTACGTTTTCACCATTTATGAAACAACGATTAAGTATCTCCGGTTTTGCATTTACGGAAGGATGCTGGGATGTTCAGGAGAAGTGTTTATCTGCGAATCAAGTTTCTCGCAGATGGGGAGAGACAGGATCAGGACGGCGGCATCCGCAACGAAGGCGTAGATGTTCATGCCGACGCGGACAAGGAAAGGCTGCGAGCGGATGATGCTGTCGACCAGCGACTTGATTCCCAGGATCCCGACGGCCGTGCTCAGGACGATTGCAGCGATCCGGAGACCGTAGCGGGCGGGTGCGCTTTTGACGGAACGTGTCCCAGCGAATGCGGTCCCGAGGCCAAGACCGATCGCGACGTTACCCAGCGCCCAGCCCGGCATACCGCGCAGTCCGCTCGTGAGCAGACAGTATACGACGACGCCCAGCACACCTACGACGGTGCCGCTCAGCGTGCCTACGGAGTAGCAGTACACGGCCATGGCGATGTAACCGAGGCAGAGGTAATAGTTCTGAAAAACGGGAACCTGCAGACAAAGGGTCAGGACGGTGAACAGCGCGATCCCCAGCGCGGTGGAGACCATTCTTTTCAGGTCGTCTTTCATAAAAAACTCCTTTCGTAAACGCCGGTCCGGCGTTGGTTCTTCTCAGAGATTCTCGTTTGCGGCGAGGGAGGCGTTCTTGTAGGCGGGATCTCCGGTGACTTCCTTCAGGATCCTGATCTCCTTCGGGAAGCGGATCTCCTGATCTTCATCGGACAGTTCGATCTCCATGAGCGCCTGATCGTCCCAGAAGGGGAAGACGTCGATTTCGAAGTACTGGTTGTCATACATCAGGCAGTAGCGGGACTTGCGGATCTGACGCTTGGTGGTGTCGGCGTTCATCAGCAGTTCCAGATATTCGCTCTGGGTGAGTTTGCGCTCGATCTCCACCCGCTTCATACCGCTTACGGGACGCTTCGTCGTCAGGTAGTACGTGTAATGTCCCTCCGAACCTCTCTGCCGTACGCGGACTTCTTCGTCCGGCGCGGAACGGAGGTAGGTCTGGATGATCTCGACTTTCCGGCTGTTGGGCTGCGCTTCCAGCCATTTCAGATCCGGGTACGCCACTAGGAATTTGCGTTCGATCTCGAGGTGTTCCGGCTCGCCGAGGAAGTTCAGGATCTCGCGGAGAAGGCGTTTCAGTTTTTCCTCGAAGTCCGTCGCGTTGTCGATGACGCGCAGGTGCGGGTGTCCCGTCCAGGCGGCGATCAGCTTATCGTCCAGCGCGGCGGCTTCCTCCGGTGTTTCGCGTCGCGCCGCATTGTTCGCGGTCGTGTAGGCGTCCAGTGCGCCTTTTGCCGCGGTCACGAGGTGGAAGACGGCGTCGTACTGGTCCCGCATCTCGACTTCGTTGAGATGCAGCTCTTCCCGCAGCCGCAGGAATTCCAGATCGTTCATGTAGGCGAGGTTGTCCATCGTGCCGCGGTCGCAGACGATCAGGATCTTCTCCGTCGGCATGGTGCGGGCCGCCTGTTCGAAGATGCGCTCCTTCTCGATCTGAAGCTGCATCTGGCAGCGCTGGTAGTCCAGATTTGTGCCGCAGCCCCAGGGCGTGACGCCTCCGCCGATCAGTTCGGTGGCGGTCTCCGGGACGAACAGAACGGTGAAACCGTATTTGGGCAGATTGTTCTGGATCCAGCTTAGGGCGGTGGTCTTGCCGGCACAGGGACCGCCTGTGAGGACGATCTTGGTGACGGCTTTCTTTCCCGTCTCCTCTTTTATCCGGAGCAGATCCTCCACGGGGATCCCGTACAGCGCGGACAGTTTCCGGAGCATTTCCGTGGTAGGCTTGGAGGCACCGTTCTCCCATTTGGAGATTGCTTTGGCGCTGTTTCCGAGTTTCTGCGCGAGTTCTTCCTGTGTCCATCCGGCAGCCTTGCGGTACCGGAAGAGTTTTTCGCCAAACGAGTAGTCGTTCATGCTTTTGGTCCTTTCGGTTTTTGGGAGGAGGTTTCGCTGTTTCTCTCTCCACTTTCATTATAGATGGCGGGGAAACGGGTTCAATGGGGTGCAGGGTGAAGAACGGTAGAACATGTCCGGGGTTTAACGGCAGTGCTTTGCGTTGCCCGGACAGTGCCGTTGTTGTATCATGACAGTGACGGAAAGCGCAGAGAACCAAGGGAAAAAACTGCGTTGGCATACCGGAAGATCCGTTCGCAAAAACTATTTTTTGGGAGGGATACCAATGGGAAAACTGATGGATGCGGTCCTCAGGAAGATCCGGGGAGAACGGGAAGCGGAAAAGGTCGATATGGGCGATCTCGCCGTACTGAAAAAGAGCGGTATGACGTTCAGACTGTCCGCGTTTGACGCGGGAGACGTCAGAGTCTCCAATATCGATATGTCCGCCATGCTGGGGCTCATGAAGATGGAGTCCGTCATCGTGACCGCTTCGGAACACGACGTGCCGCTTTACAATTACGACGTCGTAAAGGCGATGGGAAAGAAGACGGTGCTCGCGGAGTTCTACGACACCTGCCTGAACGACGCCTCAAAGTTTACGGAAACCGGGATGAAGGTCAAAGAGGCGTTTTCCGGTCTCGGCGAGTACGGAAGAGGCGAGAGATGGTACGACGCGATCCTGCTGCCGTGTTCGCTGGCGAAAACGGACCGCGCGCTGAACGATGAGAAGATCGGAGGGATCGCGGAACGCTATACGGATCTGTTCCTCGAGATGTACGGAACGTCTGAGGCCTGCAGTCCGGAGGAGAAGAAGAAAAAGACGGCGGAATACGTCAGCAGGCTGCTTTCCGAAGGCGGCGCGTCGACCGATCAGTTCAAAAAGCTGTTCGGTGACGAGACCACGCAGAAGGTATTCCGCAAACTGTTCGGGATCGGATAAAAAGGATCACATTGGATACGACACGGAACGGAACAGAGGAGAATTCAACATGAGAGATGTCCTTGCACTGACCAGATACGGCAAGATCCGCGGAGATTACTTCGACGGCGTCTACCGTTTTCTCGGCGTACGGTACGCCAAGCCGCCGGTGGGCGAGCTGAGATTCATGCCTCCGCAGAAACCGGACGTCAGTCCCGTCATCGTCGACGCCAAGCAGTACGCGCTGAAGTGCTGGCAGACGGACACGCCCAGGATCGAGGTCCCGGAGGTCGCCAATTCCGAATTCAACAGGATCAACCAGGAGCTCATGACCGGCAACATGGAGATGGGGAAGGGACCTCAGTCCGAGGACTGCCTCGGCCTGAACATCTGGACGCCGTCCCTCACCAAGGGAGAGCATCTTCCCGTCATGGTCTGGTGCCACGGCGGCGCGAACACATCCGGCACCGCGGAATGTCCCCATCAGGACGGCTTCAACATGGCGAAGAAGAACAGCGTGGTTATGGTGAGCTTCTCCCACAGGCTCGGCCTGTTCGGATATATGGACCTGAGCCATCTGGGCGTGGAGAAATACGCGCACACCGCCAACGTCGGCGACCTGGACATGGTGGCGGCGCTGGAATGGGTCCGCGACAACATCAACTGGTTCGGCGGGGACCCGGACAACGTCACGATCTTCGGCGAATCCGGCGGCGGCGGAAAAGTCGCGCGTCTGCTGGGCATGCCCGCGGCGAAGGGCCTGTTCCACAAGGCCATCATCCAGAGCAGCAGGTTCAGGGTCTCCTCCCCGGAGGTCTGCCGCGCGGACACGGACGCTTTTCTGGCGCACATCCACATCACGAAAGACAACCTGGACGATCTGCAGAAGATCCCGCCCGAGGATCTCATCAGGGCGGTGAGGGAGATCAACGCCACCAGAGGAGACGGCCCCTACCTGGATTTCCCGGTGGAATTCGACGGCGAGATCGTCAGATACAACCCCTTCGACGGCGCGGAAGGATCCGCGTTCTGCAAGGATATCCCGCTGATCTACTGCTATACCAAGCAGGATACCGCCCTCCAGGCGGTGTTCAACCCGGAGACCTTCGGACTCACGGACGAAACGCTGCCGGGCGCCTATGAGAAGATGGGATTCACGCCGGAACAGGCCGTGAGGATCCGGGATACCTATACGGCGATGCTGGACAACGGCACCACGTCCTTCGCGAAATACATCGCGTTCCTCAACGACAGCAGGTACGTCACGTATACGGACAGGATCGCCGGGACCAGGGAAGGCAGGGACGCGGCCCCGTTCTACAACGCGGTCTTTTCCTTCGAGAGCCCCGACCCGTTCCAGCGGGCCGTGCACGGCACCGACGTTCCGTTCTTCTTCGACAACGCGGAGCTGGCTCCCTATCTGTACACTGCGGCGAACAAGGCGGCGGCGTACGCCTGCTCCGACACCTGCGGCTCCGCCTGGGCGGCTTTCGCCCGCGACGGCAGCGATCCCACCGGACGCTCCATGCCGCAGTGGAAGCCCTACGACCGGCAGACGAGGTACACGATGCTCTTCAAGGCGGAGAGCGAACTGGTATCCGACTATCACGGGGAAGGCAGGAAACTGCTGGAGGAGTTCGGCAGGGGCTGAAAACGTATACCGGCAACGGCGGAAAGGACAGCGGACGCGCTGTCCTTTTCCTGTTTCCGGGAATAGACAGAACCGGCCGTTTTGGTAGTATACTGAAAAAAAGACCGTGCGGACGGCCGCGGAAAACGGAAACCGGGGACGGAACGCGATACAGGAGAAGTGATGATGGACGCCGTTTCGGATTATTTATCCATGTTCCAGAACGCGGAAAAGATCTCCCGGGGCATGTCGGGGGACGAGAAGTACCGCGTCGTGATGGACGGGACGCCCTGCCTTCTCCGGATCGCAGGCGGCGGGGAATACGAAAGGAAAAAGACCGAATACGAATACCTGAAAAGCCTGAACGGGGCGGGACTGCCTGTCCCGGAGTGCCTTGACTTCTGCAGAAGCGCCGACGGGACGAAGGTCTTCACGCTGCTGTCTTGGCTGCCCGGCGACCTGGCTGCGGACGTGCTGCCGGGGATGAGCGGAAGGGAGCAGTACGGCCTCGGCTTTCAGGCGGGAGACGTCCTGCGGCGGGTCCACGAGCACTCGCCGGCGGCGGACGCGTCCGGAGACTGGTACGGACGCTATTTCGCGGTGATGGAGCCCCGGCTGGAAGCTTTCCGCAGATACGGAGACCCCTTCGACGGATCGGAGGAGGTCCTGAACTACCTGGAAGAGAACAGAAACCTTCTGAGAGGGCGTCCGATGTGCCGCCACCACGGCGATTATCACACGGAGAACATGGTCGTCTGCGGCGGCGTTCTTTCGGTGATCGACTGGCACACGGTGGATTTCGGCAATACCGGGGACCCGTGGTATGAATTCAACCGGCTCGGGACGGAGTATCCGGCTTTCGCCAGGGGACAGATCGACGGCTATTTCGCGTACCGCGTCCCGGAGGCGTTCTGGCGTCTGTTCGCCCTGTATCTCTCCGTGAGCGCACTCACGTCCGTCGTCTGGGCGAAGTATCACGCGCCGGAGGAACTGGGATCCGTCATGGAACTGAACCGCCGCGTCGCGGCGATGTTCGGCGGAATGAAGGACCCGGTGCCGGACTGGTACCGGAAAGGGGAGACGTCCGGGCGGGAAGACGGCGCGGAGCCGGATCCCCGGGCGGAAACGGAACGGTTTGTCCGGTCTTTCATCCGGAAAGACCGGCAGGACCGGCTCCTGCTCGAACTGATGAATGAGGACAGGCGGTACGGGGGACTCGACCGGTTCTGTCACCAGGCGGAAGACCTGCTGGACCTCCGCAGGGTCGCGATGCAGGGCGAGGATCTGGAGAGAAGGGCGGATTTCCGACGTTTTGCCGAAGAGCGAGGAGGGCTTTGCCTGATGCTCTCGCCGGATCCCTGGCTGGACGGCGAGCGGCTGCCCCTGACGGAGGCGGCGGAAAGGGCCGCTGCCGGCACCGACGCGGCGGTGATCCTGGGCAGCGGGTACGCGGTGGTGTTCGGGGAGTCCATGAAGGGCGGAAGAGGAAAATATCTGCTTGAAGAGGAACAGTGATGAAAGAGATCGATGTGAGCGGGATCGCCGGCATGCAGCCGGTCCGCGGCGGGACAGACAGCTGGTACTATGTGCTGGACGGCACGTACGGCGATCTGTACGAGGCGCAGGAGATCTACGGATACAGGGGAGAGATCGGCGGAAGCCGGTTCTTCCTGATCAGGCATCCGGACGGAGCGGTGTTCCGCCCGCTTCCGGCAGTCCCGGATACCGTCGCGGGAGAACCCGTCTACCATGAGAACAGGATCTCCTTCCCGGCGGTGGATTTCGCGCGCAAGGAGATCCGGATCTATACCTTCGACTGCGGTTCGGGGGAAACGGAAGAAACGGCCGCGATACCGCTGGACGCGGTGAAGGACTGCTACAACCTGCGCCTTTTCGGCAGTCCGCTGACCCTGACCAGACAGGGGAACGACGGTACGCTGGAGATAGTCTGGCCGCAGAGGAAGGCGTTGCGCATAGGGACGAGGGAGAGCTTTTACCACCGTGACGGAAACGAGCTGTATCTCAGCGACTGGTTCGAGGACCCGGATTACCGGGAAGAGACCGTCGTACGGGACGCGGAGACCGGAGCGGTCCTGCGGCGCATGCCGGGCGACGTTCTTGTCATGCCGAACGGGGAACTGTGGCATCTGCAGGGAAAAGCGGGCCGGCTGTCCCGGGCCGGGACGGCGGGAGACCGGGCGCAGGAGGAGAACCAATGATACTGATCGGGGCGTTCATCCTCAGCGTCATTCCGGGCCTGGGATTTTATTTCCGGCTGAAGCGGAAAGACCCTGAGAACAGGGCGTATACGGCCTGCTGCACGAGATCCCTGAAGAACGGGATGCTCGCGTCCCTCCCGGTCGCCTGCGCGGCGCTGCTGACGCTGATAGCGGCGAACATGGCGGGGCTGGGCAGATGCAGCGAACTGCTGCAGACGGCGTTCAAGGACTTCGTCATCGCGGCGCTGAACGAGGAGACGTTCAAGTTCCTGGCCTTCCGGAAGGTGCTCCGGAAAGCGGACTACCGCAATTCCCGGTACGACGTCATCGCGTTCATGACGCTTGTGGGGATCGGATTCGGACTGCTGGAATCGGCGGTCTATCTGTACACATCCGGACCCGGTCAGGTCCTGGTGCGGGGCGCCACGCTCATGCACGGCGGTTACGGATTCATAATGGGATATTATTACGGGAAATCGGAACGCACCGGCGGGAAGGGATCCCGCGCGCTTGCGTTTCTGATCCCGTTCCTGCTGCACGGGATCTACGACTTCACGCTGTCGCCCGAGCTGGAAGAACTCAGCGATCTGGTCGCGTTCATCCCGGTGTCCCTGGCGCTGTTCGCCTTCATCCTTGTTTTCATCATGATACGGTTCTTCCGCAGGGCGCGGAACGACGAAAGATATACGGCTCCGCTGGGAGAAGCGGAAGAAACAGCCCTGTGATCGGCAGCGGGGCGGAAAGAACGGGGAGGTCGCGGCGATGGTCAAGGGGATCCACCATGTTTCATTAAAAACGTGTTCGGACGAAGAATTCGCAAGAGCGAAGGAGTTCTATCTGAACGTGCTGGGACTGTCTGTCTGCAGGGAGTGGCCGGGCGGTCTGATGATCGACACCGGAAACGGGCTGATCGAGATCTTTGCCAACGGAACGGAGCGCCTGCCCTAGGGCGCGGTGCGCCATTTCGCGCTGGCGACGGACGACGTGGACGGCCTGGCGGACAGGATCCGGGACGCGGGATATACGGTCTTCGTCGGTCCCAGGGACGTGACGATCCCCAGCGAGCCGCCGTTTCCCATCCGGATGGCCTTCTGCACCGGTCCGCTGGGCGAAGAGATCGAACTGTTCGCCGAGAGATGATCCCCGTACGGAGGAGGATATGCGATGAATCTTGTGATCCATGATCTCACCGCGGCGGAATGGGAGAAGATCGCGCCGGAGTATCCGGACGCGGCCGTCATCTCCGACAGCGGCACGATCCGGCCGTGCGCCGGCTGTTTCGGGTGCTGGAACAGAACGCCCGGGCGGTGCGTCATGCCGGACGGTTACGACCGGATGGGCGAACTGGTCCATCAAGCGGACGAAGTGACCGTCATCAGCCGCTATACCTACGGCGGATTCTCCGGTTTCGTGAAGAACGTCATCGACCGGTGCCTCGGCTACGTGCTGCCGCACTTCGAGATCGTCAACGGGGAATCGCATCATAAAAAGCGCTATGACGAGGACAAACCGTTCACGTTCATCTTTTACGGACAGGATCTCACGGAAGGAAAGAAACAGGACGCGCGCCGCTACGTCACCGCGCTGTGCACCAACTTCAGGAGCACCGTGAAGGACGTGATCTTTCTGGAACAGCCGGAAGAACGGACGCGTTCCGCGCAGCCCGGTCCGGTCCCGGACGGCAGGACGGTGCTGCTCAATGCCAGCATGCGGTACGCGAACGGGAATTCCGCGAAGCTGGCGAAACAGCTGGAGAAGAAACTGGACCGTGAGACGGAGACCGTCAATCTGGCGCAGCGTCTGAAGGACCTCCCGGGTCTGGTGAGGGAACTGGAAGACGCGCCGGTGCTCGTGCTCTGCACGCCGCTGTACGTGGACGGCCTTCCGTCGCAGCTGATCCGTCTGATGGAAGCGTTCCGGGACGGCTACGAAGGAGGCCCCAAGCGGGTCTATGTGCTCGCCAACATGGGTCTCTTCGAGAGCAGACAGCTGGTGAATCTGTTCAGCGCGGTGCGCCGGTGGTGCGCCGGGATGAATTTCGAATACGGCGGCGCGCTGGGCGTCGCGGCCGGCGAGCTTGCAGGCGGACTGATGGAGGTCCTGCCCTTCGGGATGTGGCCGCTGCAGGAAGCCGCGGACGGAATGACGCGGCTCGCGGACATGATACGGTCCGGCAGGGCGATGGAAGACGTTTACGCGGAGATGCATCATTTCCCGCGGTGGGTCTACGTCGCCGTCGCGAACAGCGGTTGGAAACGGATGGCGAAGAAAAACGGCATCAGCCCGGACGAACTGTTCAGGCAGCTGTAGAAGGAGATAAAAGATGGATTACGCGGAAAGAGAAAAGATGTTCCTTGAACTGGCGGAGCGCACCGGCGGCTTCGAGGTCGTGCACGGCTTCAGGGAGGAAGTGGACCACTTCCTCGGCTGCAAGGACGGCACGTGCTGGTTCGTCACCGCAAAGGACGGTTCCGTAAAGGAGACGTATATCGGGGTCCTGACGGACGGGAAATGGACGGACAGGCTGATCAAAGGAAAAGGCAAAAAGAAGACCGAAAAGGCGGTGCCGGACGGAACGACGATCCGCCGCGTGCTGGACGAGGCGTATCTCGCGCAGGACGAGGACTGGGTCCTCGGGAAGAAGACGCCGTCCGTGATCGAAGATACCATACCGCGCTATCACTATACGTACGGCTTCGGCGACAAAGGACTGGACGTCTCCGCGGAGTACGGCGTTACGATCCGCTATTCCGACATTAAGGACCTCAGTCTGGGATTCCACGAACGGGATCTCCTCACGGGAGATAAGGTCGAGATCCCCGAATAGGAACGCGCAAAAAAAAGACCCGGTCAGGGTCTTATTTTTATCCTTTCACAAGCGGCGCGCGGTATTCGGCGTTGATCTCCCAGAGTTCCTTCTGCCCGTCGATATACGGACGGTAGATGCTGTCAGCGGTGCCGCCGCCCCGGTTGTCGCATCCGGAACAGAATTCGCACTCGGACGCGCAACCGTCCCACAGCCCCTGCTGTACGATCCGGATCCGTTCTTCGCGGGTCGTGTCTTTGATCTTCACGGATCTCATGGTTTCCTTCCTTTTTTCCGGTGTTTACTGCTGTCAGCATCATACGCCGCGGTGGCTTTCCGGTCAAATGGAGGCGTATAATAGGAAAAATGCCCGCCCTGCCCGGGGCAGAGGCGGACGCGAAGGAGCGGTAGACGGCAGATGAAGATAACGGAAAAAATACAGATCCTGGACGGCACCACGCTGAAGATCATCGCGATGGTGTGCATGGTCTTCGACCACGTGGGCGACAATTTCTTCCCCGAAGCCGTATGGATGCGCGTGATCGGGCGGATCGCCATGCCGGTCTTCGCCTTCTGCGTCGCGGAAGGCTACGGGCATACCCACGACAGGATGAAATATCTGAGAAGGCTGCTGCTCTTCGGCGTGATCAGCGAGATCCCCTTCGATCTGGTGACGGCGGGGAAGGCCGTCGCGTTCGGCCATCAGAACATCATGTTCACGTTTTCCTGGGCGGTCCTCGGGCTGATGTGCCTCGACCGCGCGCTCGCCAAAGCGGACCGGAAGTGGAAAAAGGCTCTGTTCACGGCCCTTGCCGCGCTGGCATTCCTCATCGGGTCGGTCCTGCTGAGACTGGACTATACGGTCCTGGGGGTCCTGCTGATCTTCACCTATCATCTGCTGCGGGACAAAGCGGTATGGTTCCGCAACACGGCGGCTGCCGCCGTCTGCGCGCTGGTGAACAACGTCGGGATCTACGTATTTGCGCTTCTCGGATTCATTCCCGTGTACTTCTACAACGGCAAACGGGGAAAGGGCCTCAAGTGGCTGTTCTACGTGTTCTATCCGGGGCACCTGCTGCTGATCTGGGCGCTGAGGGAGCTCCTGCGGTAACAGAATAAAAGGAAAACTGCCGGGCGGAAGCCCGGCAGTTTCTGTATGGCGTTTTCCGGCTGAGGATCAGTAATCCGTGGAGGGGTCGAAGCCGTTGCTCTTGCCGAGGGCGTCGGCGTCCCGGATCAGCGCCTGCATGAGTTCCCGGTCGTAGTTGACCCCGATCCTCGGCGCTCCCGCTTCCAGGATCATCGTGGTCTCTTCGTCCGCCGTGACCGGTTTCCAGTCGCTGTCCCCGCCCAGATGCGGGTCTCCGGTCCAGAGGTACCGGCCGAGGGAGGAGACCATGAGTTCCTGGGTCTTCTCGGTATATTCCACGTTGACGGAAGCCGGCGCGGTGTCGGCGTTGTCGAAGATCAGCGGGATATCGATGCTGTGCCACGGGCAGCGTCCGCCGTCGATGGAGGAGTCCAGAGCGTACATGTAGACCCAGACTTTTCCGCCCGCCTCCGCGCGCAGGCGCGCGTAGCGGGAAGTGGCGTAACGGAACACGGTGTCGCAGAACAGGATATCGGCGGGATTCCTGTTGGGGTAAGCCGCCTTGAACAGCGCGATCAGACGGTCCGCTTCCTCGGCGCCGACCTTGTCCACGATGATCTGCCGGCCTTCCTCTTCCGTGATGGTGTCCCTGCGGATGCCCTTGTTGCCGAAGGCGTAGCCCTCGCCGAACACGGAGCCGATGAGCAGCGGCACGTTGATCGTTTCTTTGCGGAATCCCACGTGGAAGGGGTTGCCGGTGAATTCGCCGTTGCGGTAGGGCATGCAGCCGACGCTCTTTCCCTGTCTGCGGAATTCCGGGGAGAGGGTCCAGTACGCGCGGGCCAGCTCGGTGAAGGGAAGCTTCTCCATCTCTTTGAAATCCGTGCATCCGAGGAACTTCATCATGGCTTCGACCAGTTCCCTGGGTTCCTCCAGCACCTCCGCGTCGTGCATGGTCATGATGCCGCTCATGATGACGGCCTTGTGATAAAGACCGTCCGCGGCGGGCATGGACAGGAGGGTGGAGACTTTTCCGCCGCCGCCGGACTGTCCCATGATGGTGACATTGTCCGGGTCGCCGCCGAATTTCGCGATGTTGTCGCGGACCCACTTGAGCGCTTCGATGATGTCCAGCATGCCGTTGTTGCCGGAGTTGTAGTACTCCTCGCCGAAGGAGGAGACGTCCAGATAGCCGAAGATGTTGAGACGGTGGTTGAGGGAGACGAAGACGCAGTCGTTGTGCTTCGCGAAATTGAGTCCGTTGTAGAACGGCGCCTCAATGGAGGAACCGTCGCTGAATCCGCCGCCGTGGATCCAGACCAGGACCGGCTTGCGGACGTCGCTGTTGATGGATCCCGTCCAGACGTTGAGGTTCTGGCAGTTCTCGCCCTGTACCCAGTACTGGTGGGGGATCAGCAGGTGGTCGCCCCTGGGCGGCATGAAATGCAGCAGCGGGCTGACGCATCCATAGACGGTGCTGTCGTGGACGTTGTCCCATTTTTTGGGCGGATGCGGCGCGTGGAACCGTTCGGCTTCCGCGTAGGGGATGCCCTTGAAGACGTACATGCCGTCGTACTGGGCGCCGCGGACCTTGCCGAAACCGGTCTCGACGATATTCGCGGATCGGTCAAAATAGAAAGGTTTCAACATTGCAGGCCTCCTGTATTCTGAATGAATTTGGTTTCCGTTCAAAGCCGGACTTTTCTGGCGCGGCACTCGCGCACCACCGGCGGCAGATACTCGTGGAGCATGTCCTTCGTATTGGTCAGCAGCAGTTCGCCGGCGCGGTCTCCCTTCTTCAGGATCACGTCGGAAACGGACCAGCCGTTGAGCCATTTGATGATAAGATGCAGGGAACCGTCCGGCAGGAACTCGCCGCAGCAGGCGACCTTCGTGAGTCCCTTCAGGGGATTCTCCACGTCCTGAACGGTCCAGCGCCCGTCGAGACCGCACAGGAACCGTTTGTCGCGGTTGAGCGTCAGCAGGACCGCGCCGTTGCGGGGACGGATCTCCAGCGCGACGGTCTCCGGGCTGAGGGAGCGGTCGTGGAACATGTACCAGAAATCGGTGTTGCCCGGGGCGACTTCGATGTAGGGGACGAAGGAACCCTCCGTCATGATGTAGACGCCGAACAGATCCTCCGCGCTGTCCGGAATGGCGGAAGCGGGGAGCGCGGGAACGGCGCGGCCGGCGCTGTAGTCCAGCAGGGACCGGTAGGCTGCCGGATCCTCGGGCAGCGGGGCGTCCGCGATCTCTTCCATGAAGCGCTGGATCGCGAGGATGCAGTTGTTGCATCCTTCCGGGTCTCTTCCGGACTGATGGATCGCGGCGACGGCGTTCTTTTCCGGCCAGATGATGCACAGCTGACCCTGGCCGCCGTCGAAGCGGAACATGCCGGGCGTCGTGTTGAGCCACAGCTGCCATCCGTATCCGGCGGAGGAGTTGTCCGCGTTGCGGACGGGACCGTTCTCCACCTGCAGACTGACGGCTTCCTTCATCCACTTCGGGTCGATCAGCTGTCTGCCGTACATCTTCCCGCCCTGGGCGTAGAGCATACCGAGCCTCAGGTTGGCCTCCGTGGTGGCGCACAGGCCGGGCTCCGCGGTCCGGCCGTCGGCGAACCGCTGCCAGACGATCTCGTCGTCTTCGATGCCGATATGCCGGAAGAGGTGTTCCCTGAGATAGGTGACCATATCCCGTCCCGTGACCTTCTCCACGACCGCGCCGAGCAGGGACGCGCCGGTGGTGTTGTAGAGGAAGGTGGTGCCGGGCTCATGGACGATCTCGGAGGAGAGGAAGTTCACGAACCACAGATCGTCGAACCGGGGCATTCCCTTCGTCCCGGAGGACATGCTGAGAACGTCCCGCAGACGGACCTTCTCCATGCCGGGCTTCAGCTCGATGCCGAGTCCGGCGATCTCCTCCGCGAAGATGTCCGCGATCCGGTCTTCCACCGATACGAGCCCCTGCGTCACGGCGAGACCCACCGCAGTGGCGGTGTAGCTCTTGCCGAGGCTGTGGCAGGAGTGGGGGATGTTCGGCGCGTAGGGCGCCGCGAAGGATTCGCAGATCACCTCGCCGCCCACCGAGAGGAGAAATCCGTGGACCTCGTTGCCGAGGCTGTTGAGTTCTTTCAGCAGCTGCTCGGTCCTCGCCGAGGAGACGCCGCGGGATTCCGGGGATACGCGTTTCAGAACTTTCTTCATAGGATGCTTTCCTTTCCGCTGTATTCGTTTCCATTATACAACCTGAAGGGGCGCTGTTCAGCAGTTTCGTCAAATTTGTATGAAGTTGTCCGGTCTTCCGGCCTGTAAACGGGGCTTCCGGATTGCGGGATGTCCGTTTTCATCCTATAATTTTCTTAAAGGCGTCCGGAGACGCCGAACAAAGGAAAGGAAAGGCGGAGACTATGGCAAACATCGCGCATGCATTTCTTGGACTTACCGGGCAGGAGATCGACTGGATCGAGATCCCGTGGACGGACGAACTGCCCGCGGAGGACCGGATCTATCTGGAAGGGCCGGCCGTCGAAACGGCGCAGATCAGGTATATGAAGGAAAGCAGGGGGACCGCGCCCGGCGACGTGACGTCCGTCGAACTGAAGGACGGCACGCTGCACATCGACCTGGTGCCCTCCACCAACAAGGCGGACTGGACGCTCTGCGCCGGCGACCTCAAACTGAACAGAAGCGACTTCACGGTGAAGACGCGCACGGCGGACGACAAATTCGCCAGACTGCAGGAGGGACGCGTCATGTACCGCCTGTACACCCCGGAGAACGCGTCGGAACCCCGTCCGATGATCCTGTTCCTCCACGGCGGCGGCAACGGCGGGTATGAAGAAGAACCCGGCGCCCGCGACAACGAGAAGCAGCTGATGGCGGACTACGGCCCCGTCAACTTCGCGGAGGACTATCCGGACATCTACGTCATGGCTCCCATGTGCGTGGAAGACAGGGACATGTTCAAGAAGATGAACCTCAACGCCCGCTTCGAGAACAGCGATTTCTCCAACGACCAGCGCTACGGATGGTCCCGTTACTACCTCGGCCTCGTCTGCGACATCATCCGCAGGATGGTGAAGGAAGGGAAAGTGGACCCGAAACGCATCTACGTCACCGGCATGTCCATGGGCGGCGCCGGCACGGTGCGCATGATGTCCGTCGGTTCGGATCTGTTCGCGGCGGCGGTCCCGGTATGCCCCTCCATGACGCCGGAGACGTTCCGGATCCTGAGTTCCATCCGCCGTCCGGTCTGGGTCACCTCGGCCTACATCGACCATTCCCTCTACCGCCACAAATATCTGGTGGACGCCGTGATGCACATGCGCGACAGCGGGAACAACGAGGCCCATCTGACCCTCTTCTCACCGGAAGAGCTGGAGAAGTACGACATCTCCATCACCCCGAGCCTCCGGAAAGGGGAAAACTACGCGGATCTCTTCCATCAGAACCACTGGAGCTGGGTGCCGACCTACAAGAACGAATACGGCATCATGTCGTGGCTGCTGAACCAGACGAAGGAAGACTGAAAAAACGCCTGAAAGAAAGGGTGCTCCCTGCGGGGAGCACCCTTTTGTGTGTTGCGGAACGCTCAGGGACGGACCAGGAGGACGTCGCCGAACATGCCGGTCTTCGTGACGACGATGTTGCCGAGAACGTGATCCTTTCCGTCGTGGAAATAATAGGGCCCCAGTCCGATGGCGATCCCTTCGCCGGAGACGTCGATGTAGGCGTTGTCCCAGGTCCCGGTAAAGACCGGGTAACCGACTTCCGCCTCGTCCTCCGGTTCCACGTGGGAACCGTACCGGATGTACATGGGATGCAGGACGAGCGTCGCGGTATCCCCGTCCAGGGACAGTTCCGCCAGGCCGATCTCGTCGATCCGTTCCTCGCCCTCGATGGTGCGGTTGAAGGTCAGGCAGTATTTCCACTGTCCCGTGACCTGACCGGCGGTAAGAAGCACGGCGCCGTCCGGGATCCCGTTGTCGTAGACGTCGTCCTCATAGAAGAGGAACTCGTCGAACCAGGGATCTCCGTCCGGTGACAGGAGCCCCTGGGGCACGTCGGAGGCGGGACCTTCCTGCGGTCCGTCCGCAGGCGTCTGAGGCGTTTCCGGCGGACTCTCCTGCGCGGGCCCGTCCGCGGGCGTCTGCTGCGTTTCCGGCGGGCTCTCCTGCGAGGGTTCCGTTCCGGGATCGCTTCCCTGGCCGTACGGCTTGGGCGTCACGGTATGCTGCGGGACCGTGACCGGCTCCTTGCGGTGATAGACCTCTTCCAGAAAGACCAGGACCCCGAAAGCCAACGCGCCGAGCAGGACGGCGGCGATGAGAAAACGGAGGACCTTCCTGCCGAAGGACGGTTTCTTCTTCTGCGGCGGGGCCGCCGCGGCGGGCGCCGGATAGACCGGGGGCTGATTCACGGGCGGCTGCTGCGCGGGCGCCGGATAGACAGGCGCCTGCGGGGCGGGAGCCTGATAAGCCGGAGCGCTCTGCTGCTGCGGCTGCAGGCTGTTTACCAGCGAACGGAGGTCCTCGCCGCAGTTCTCGCAGAAGAGCGAATCGTCGGGCAGCCGAGCACCGCATTTCGTACAAAAGAATGACATGTTGTTACCTCCCGGCTCAGCCGATCTTCGCGCCGGGGCAGCGGCGCGTGATGAACTCATAAACGAAATCGAAATACTGGGGATCCGTATAGACCTGATTGCGGATCAGCGTCCCGCTGAGGAGGATCAGGTTCTTTTCCGGGACCGCCCTGATCCGTTTCACTTTCGAAAACGCCGAATAAAGGGAACCGCCGGAAGCGGAAAGGATCCCGGCAGCAGTCGCCGGTCTGCTCTTTGCGGCGGCGCCGGCCAGCACCGCGAGGGCTTCCAGGGCTCTCGCCTTGTCGGTCTTGATCTGGGTGTGGGAGACCCCGGCGCCGTCCATTTCAAACAGCACGGTGTATTTCCCGTTGTTCGCCCTGGTGACGATCCAGTAGGAGGGGACCGAAAGCACGAGCAGGATCCCCAGCACGAGAGCCGCCATTCCGGCGGATCCCGCTGCGCCGGCCGGACCGCTGCCGCCGGCCAGGCTGACGGCGGCGCCAAGAAGGGCGACGGCCAGCGCGCTGATCCCCAGCACTTTCCAGACCTCGAACAGCAGGAAGAAGGATCTCAGCATCGGCAGTTCGGCGACCCAGCGGTATTTGCCGTCGCTGTATTCCCGCGGAACACTGTCCGCAGCCGCAGGGATGCCGTTATTCAGATTGTCCGTGATCATGTTCCGCTCCTTACCGGTATCGTATGCAGGTGTTGAAAAAAAGTCTTTTCCTGTTCTCATTATACGGGATTGTCCGGCTACATAAAAGACGGGTTGTTTTATCAGGACACCGGCGTTTTGTGGTAAAATGAAAGACACAAAGAGACGCCGGACGGAAGACGCCGGAGAACGACCGGAAAGAGAGGCATGACGATTGTGAAAATTGCGGTAACTTATGAAAACGGCGAAGTGTTCCAGCACTTCGGGCATACGGAACAGTTCAAGATCTATGAGGTCCGGGACGGTGCCGTAACAAGTACCGGGATCCTCAGCGCAGATGGCAGGGGACACGGGGCTCTGGCGCTTTTGCTTGGCAATGCGGGAGCGGATGTCCTTATCTGCGGCGGGATCGGCGCAGGCGCACAGACAGCGCTCTCGGAGGCGGGGATCTCGCTGTATGCGGGCGTGCACGGAGACGCGGACAAAGCGGTAGCCGCCCTGCTGGAGGGAAAACTGGCTTATGATCCGGAAGCGAACTGCGACCATCACGGTCACCACCACGAAAACGGTGAAGAGGACTGCGGCGGACACGGGTGCGGAGAACACTCCTGCGAAGGTCACAGCTGTCACTGAACGGGACCGGTCCGTCGGGTGGACTGCTGAAGAGGGGGACACAGTTATGGATACCTTGGCAGACAGGCTTGCGCAGGCAAGAAGAAACTGCGGCATGACCCAGAGTCAGGTCGCGGCGAAACTGTATATCACGACACAGGCGGTCAGTTCCTGGGAATGCGGGAACACGATGCCCGATACGGAGAAGATCCCCGAGATCGCCGCGCTTTACGGCGTTTCGTCAGACTGGCTCCTCTCCGGCAGAACGCCTTCCGCCGGCATACTGGAAGCGACGTCGGGCCTTTCCGAGCGCCTTTTCAGCGAGGACAGAATGGGCACGTACATCAGCGCGTACTGCGACGCCCGTCAGCTGTATCAGACGAAAAAGGCGCTGGCCTTCGCGCGGGAAAAGCACGCGGGACAGTACCGGAAGGGGAAGGAAAGAGTCCCCTATATCTATCACCCTCTGACGGTGACGTGCCACGCGATGGCGCTGGGACTGAAGGACGACGACCTGCTGGCGGCGTGCCTGCTGCACGACGTATGCGAGGACTGCGGCGTCGCGCCGGAGGAACTGCCCGTGGACGAAGCGGCGCGGGAGGCCGTGCGGCTGCTGACGAAGCCGGCGGACTTCAGGAAGACGGAAGAGCAGGAAAAGGCGTACTATGACGCCATCGCGGGAAACCGCATCGCCGTCATGGTCAAACTGCTGGACCGCTGCAACAACGTCTCAAGCATGGCGGCGGGTTTCAGCGACGAGCGCATGGCGGAATACATCACGGAGACGAAGACCTACGTCGATCCGCTGCTGGAGCGCGCGCGGAAGGATTATCCCGAATACTCCGACCAGATGTTCCTGATCCGGTATCACATGACCAGCGTGGTGGAAGCGCTGCGGCATCACATGCGTTCCTCGCTGTGACCGCCCGCGGCATGATCAGTCAGGCACGGGGAGATAGTCCCCGGTCAACAATAATCAGTGAGGAGAGAGCACATGAGCGACGTTTTTGACATTGTCCTTCTTCTGGCGCTGCCGGCAAGCGGCAAATCGGAAGTGAGGAACTTCATGGCGCATATGGATCCGGAGGTGCTGAAACGGGATTTCCATATCGGACAGACCCTGCAGCTGGACGACTTCCCCTATGTGTTCATCATGAACAGGATCGATGCGGAACTGGAAAAAATGGGAAAGAAACCGTATTTCCGGCAGGACGGCGGCAGTCTCGGCAACGGGATCCTGATCAAGCTGCTGAATCAGGACTTCTACGCGCTGACCGCGATGGACCGCACCAGACCGGAAAGCTACGCGAAGACGATGTTCGACCGCTTCGACAAAGCCTGCGCGGAAGTCGGCGATCCCAAGCGTATGTCCGTACTGGGCGAGGATACGCTTGACGCTCTGGCGCTGGCAGTGGAGAAAGACTGCAAGGCGCAGTTCGACGAGCGCCTGTCCTTTTATCCGGACGACGATCTCCTGGAAGGAAAGACCATCATGATCGAGATGGCAAGAGGCGGTCCGGACGGTTCCGAGATGCCCCTGCACGATCCGGACGGGTATCAGTACTCCGTGCGGATGTTCGCGCCCGAGATCCTGGAGAAGGCGACGATCCTGTATATCTGGGTCACGCCCGAGGAATCCAGAAGGAAGAACGACGACCGGACCGATCCCAATGACCCGGGATCCATCCTGAACCACGGCGTGCCGCTGGACGTCATGCTCAAGGAATACGGATGCGACGATATGCTCTACCTGAAGGAGACCAGCGAGGTCGAGGATACCATCACTATCCGCGCGTACGGCAACACCTATCACCTGCCGCTCGGCATCTTCGACAACCGCGTCGACAAGACGACGCCGTTCCGTTCCAGACCCGAGTTCTGGAAACCGGAGCAGATCGAGGAGGTCACGGAAGGGATCCGTCAGGCGACGGAGACCATGTACCGCAACTACAGGAAATAGGTTTCAGAGTCTTTACAAATCAGGGCGTTTTCTTGCGGAAGCCCCCTGAAGGATATAAGATGAAAATAACAACCCACGTCATATGAAAAAGAAGGAGAAGAACATGAAAAAACTGATTTCCATCCTGTTGATCCTGGTCTTTGTCCTCTCTCTGACCGCCTGCGGCAGTACGCCCAGCGGCGGCGGTGAGACCCCCAGCGGCGGCGGCGAGACCCCCAGCGGCGGCAGCGACAAGCCGGCGGAGAAGGTCAAGATCACCGTCTGGAACTATTATTCCGAGCACCAGCTGGAGTATTTCCAGCAGGTCATCAAGGAATTCAACGAGTCCCAGGACAAGTATGAGGTCGTTTATGAAGGCCAGACCAAGGACTATCTGGACAACGTCGCTCAGGCCGAAATGGCCGGTGCGGGCCCGGACTTCCTGATCGAGTACGGCGACAAGGCCGCGATGTGGCATGAGGACGATCTCGTGGTCGACCTGAGCAAGTATCTGGACGCGGATACCCTCAACAACCTGACGGATTCCGCCCGCACCTATGCGACCGGCTTTGACGACGGCGGCATGTATCTCTATCCGATCATCGGCACCGGCAACATCTGCTGGTACATCCGCGAGGCTCTGGAAGCTGCGGAAGTCGAAGTGCCCGAGACCTGGGACGAGCTCTTCGCGGCGGCGAAGCAGATCCATGACAAGGTCACGGTCAAGACCTCCGACACCGGTCTGGAGTTCGTGACGGACGGCTCCGGCGTGGAACTGTTCGGCTGGACCTCCTCCATGGACGAGACCCTGCTGGTCGTCGCGAATCAGTGCGGCGGCTGCTACGATCCCGAAACGAAGACCATCAACCTGGACAACCCCAAGATCATTGACTGGCTGGAGAAATTCCAGAAGGGCTGCCAGGAAGGCTATCTGAGCTCCACCTTCCAGAACGGCTACGCCAACACCGACCAGGAGGCCGGCATCACGGCGATGGGCTCCAGTTCCGTCGCGGGCAGACCGTATTACAACATCATCAACCCGGGCTCCACGCATGAGATGCAGATCGACATGGCCGACAAAGCCAACTACGCGACGATCGGCCGTTCCCGCGGCATCATCGTCTTCAACAACGGCGAAGACAAGGTCAAGGGCGTCTGCGAGTTCATCAAATTCTTCACACAGCCGTCCTACAACGCGAAATTCTGTGAAGTCATGAACTATGCGGCGGTCCTGAAGGGAACGCTGGAAGACGCGGGCTACAAGGCATACGCCGGCGCCAGCGAGGACCTGGAGAAAGTCTGGTCCGAGTGCGGCACCAACTATCCGAACTCCCCTGAGTCCAGCTATCTGAAGACCGCTCTGAAGAGCATCATGGGCGACGTCGCTTCCGGCATGGATCCCAAGACCGCGATCGAGAACGCGGTAACGACGTTCAACGCGCAGATCGGATGATCCCTGCGGCGAAGACCGCTGACAACTGAAAAAACAGGAGGCTGTGCAGCCTGACGTGAAAACGTCGCGGGGCGCACAGCCTCTTTTCGTTATCCGGTTTTCAGCAGACGGTCACTCCAGATAGAATTCCCGCCAGTCGGCGAGCTGCTCCGGCGTGATCCCGTATTCCGCGGACAGGAACCTGTCGATGGTGGACCAGGTGCCGAGGATGCTGTACCACGCGCAGTCGAACCACGCCTCGACGGCGGAATTCGCCATGTCGAACGCCTTGATCCCCCACGGGGAGACCTGTTTCGCCTCCAGCGCAGCGAGATACGCTTCCCGTTCCTCTCTGGCGATCTCATTATGACGCATGTAATCCGCCTTGCAGGTCTCGTAATCGCAGCCCAGCGCGGCGGAGATGATCATGGAGAGGACGCCGGTGCGGTCCTTTCCGGCGAAACAGTGAAGCAGGATCGGCTTGTGATCATCCAGACTCTTCAGGATCGGCGCGACGCACTGTTTCTGGAACGGGATGTCCATGTAGCCCCTTGCAAACCAGAAGATGAAGAAGTTCAGGCCGCCTTCGTCGAGGCTGAGCAGCATGTCCGCATAGGACCTGGTGTCCTCGAATTCCTTTTCCGTATAGACGTCGTCGGGCATCGCGGGAAGCAGGTAATACTCGAAATCCCCTTTGAAGTCGGGATCGTTCTCCGCTTCCTTCTTCCGGCGCAGATCGAAGACTTTGCTGATGTTCAGCGCGGCGAGTTTTTCCTTTTCTTCCTCTGAAACATGGGAAAGCGCGCCGCACCGGTAGAAGTAGCCGTGGCGGATCGTTTTCCCGGAGGCGGTCCTGAGACCGCCGAGTTCTCTGAAATGGGATATCGTCTTGAATGTCAGGTCCATGCTGTCTGCGGAGACGGGACGTCTCCCTCCTTTCTTACGTAGACGATGAGCCGGCGGATCTCATCCTCCGTCATGCCGCCGAACCGGAGATACTCCACGGCTTTCCGGTAGAAATCGTAGCCGGAGAAGTCCGTTTCATCCTCGGTGCGGCACAGGAAATTCATGTTGAATCCGTCGAGATACAGGTCCCGGATCAGCCGGTATTTTTCCGGCGTATGTTCCCGGTCGATGTAATAAAAATTCTGATAGGTCATCATATAGTCTTTCTCGAATTCGGCGTATCCGCCGTCTCCGAGCGCCATCAGCAGAATGCTGCAGAATCCCGTCCGGTCCTTGCCTTCGACGCAGTGGAAGTACACAGGTCCTTCCCCGACGCGCAGCATCTCCCGGAAACCGCCGCACAGTTTTTGCGCGTACACGGGATCGAGCGGGTTCGCGGACAGGTCCAGACAGACGATCCGGCCTTCCCGGTAGAGTTCCCCGATGTAGAAGCCTTCGCAGGCTTTGATGCTTTCGGCAAGTTCTTCATCGTTGTCCGCCAGATCCAGAACAAACCGAACGCCATGACGGCGAATGAGGTCATCCGCGGTCTTCATGAATCCGAAATCGTCGCAGACCGGACTGCCGCCGCGGATGAAGAAACCTTCCCGGATGTTCGGCGCTTCCAGACACCGGAAGTTGGCGAAGGCCTCGTCGCTGACGTAGTAACTGCGGTCGGGGGGATGCTTCTGGGAGAAGGCCTCCTGCGTCGCCAGATATTTGCCTTTCTCATGCAGAACGATCTCCACGGTCTCCCCGGTCTCCCGCAGCCCCGCCACCGGCCAGATGGCGCGGTTGTTCATGCCGACGCTGACGTAGGGGTAGGAGGGATACCCGCTGACGATGTACTGCCCGGTCTTCACATAGAAGCCGTCGTAGTAGGGAACGTCGTCCATGCGGAACCCGTTCGAGAAGATCACGTCCAGGCTGTCTCCGAGGGCAAAACCCAAAGCGCAGAAATCTTTGTTGGAGATTTCTGCGTAGATGGAATTGAATTTCAGTTCGTGGATGACGTTGAGTTTGCCGGTCGAGAGCATCCGTTATCCTTTCAGTCCGCCGCGGGCGACGCCGCCGACGATGTACTTGCGGCAGACGATGAAGATCAGGGTGGTGGGGATGACCATCATGGTGGCCACCGCCATCTGGAGGTTGGGGTTCGTGTTGAACTCCGAGACCACTATCTGGATGGCCAGCGGGATGGTACGGAAATCATCGGAGTAGATGACCAGCTGGGTCCACAGGTAGGAGTTGAACGTCATGATGGAGTTCAGCAGGATCACGGTAAAGATGCTGGAACGGGCTATAGGGACCAGGACCCGCCAGAGATATTTCCAGTTGGAACAGCCGTCGACCTTCGCGCTGTAATACAGGCTGTCGGGGACGGAGTCGAAGAAGTTCTTGAGGATGGTCGTATAGAAGACGCTGGTCGTCCAGGGGATCCACAGCGCGACCAGAGTGTTGACGAGGCCCATCTTGACGATGGTCTGGTAGTTGGTGATCATCATGACCTCGGACGGGACCATCATGAACGCCAGAAGAACGGCGTATCCCAGCTTGCGGTAGAAGAACCGCAGTCTGGAGTACGCGTAGGCGCCGAGGATCGACGTCAGGGTGCTCAGACCGACCTCGAAGATCAAGACGATGAAGCTGTTCTTGAAGTATTTCAGGACGTCCACGCGGCGGAAGACTTCCACGTAGTTTTCGAAGTTCAGCCAGTTCGACGGGACGAATTTCGGCGGGAACGCCATATTCTCGATCAGGGTCTTGAAGGAGGAAGAGAACATCCAGTAGAAGGGGAACAGCATGACGAGCGCGCCGAGGGTCAGGAAGACGTAGGTCAGGACCCTGCCGACAGTAGACTGTTTGATCATCTCCGCCCCTCCTCTCAGTAGGTCAGTTTCTTCTCGATATAGCTCTGGATCTTGGTGAGGACCAGAACGATCAGGAAGAGCACCACGCTGGCAGCGGCCGCGTAGCCGTATTTATTGAACGTGTAGAACTGTGCCTTGATGTAGTAGACGATGGTGTACAGGTTGCTGGTGGTGTAGCCGGCCTCCCCGTTCCAGAAGGGGATGATCTCCTTGTAGACCTTGAACGCCTTGATGATGTTGATGACCAGGGTCAGGAACGTGGTGGGAGCCAGAAGGGGAAGGGTGATCCGGAAGAACTGCTTCAGGGAACTGGCACCGTCGACTCTCGCCGCGGTGTAGTAGAGAGGGTCGATGTTCTGCAGGCCGGACAGCATCAGGATCGTGGTGTCCGGGATCATGGTCCAGATACCGAAGATGATCACCGCCACCAGGTTCAGCGTCGTGGAGCCGTTGGTCGCGCCCAGCCAGTTTTTGCTCTCGATGCCGAAGAGGTTCAGGAAATAGTTGATGACACCGTGCTGGGCGTTGAACATGTATTTCCAGCACGCGCCGATGGCGATGGAACTGGTGACCATCGGCAGGAAGAACGCGGTCTGATAGAACGCCATGCCGCGGATCTTCTGGTTGAGCAGTACGGCGATGATGATGGAAAGCACCGTTGCGATGGGCACGACGGTGAGGGAGAAGATCGTGGTGTTCTTGATCGCGCTGATGAACAGCGGGTCCTTCAGGATATACGCGAAGTTGCCCGTGCCGATCCCCTTGTACGCGCCGGTGATGCGGTAGCCTTCCTTGAACGCCATGACGAAGGCGTTGATGATGGGATAGACGACGAAGACGAACAGGCCGATAGCGTGGGGGATCAGGTACAGAAATGGTTCGGCCTGATTGTTGAAGACCTGTTCGGTGCTTCTCTTTTTCCGTTCTTTATTTTTCATAGATCCGTTCTCCGCTCTCCTTGTCGAACAGGAAGAAGCCCTTGTTCCGCAGCTTGATGTCCACGTCGTCTCCCTTCTTGTACTCGTAATCGTTGGAGAGGTAGACGCGGATCTCCTGGTTGCCGACGCTGACGAAAGCCAGCTCCTCCTTGCCCATGGTGTAGCGCTGCACGATCTTCGCCGTGAAATCCGTCGTGCTCTGGTTGAGCATGATGGCTTCCGGACGGATCCCGACGACGACCTTCTGGCCTTCCGTGAGGTCGTAATTCCCGGAAAGCCGGATCTCGCCGCTTCCGTCCGCCAGCACGGCGTTCCCGTTGCGGATATAGCAGTCAAGCCTGTTCATCGGCGGGTTGCCGATGAAACTGGCGACGAATTCGTTGTGCGGGTCGTCGTACAGGGCCTGCGGCTTGTCGACCTGCTGCAGATGTCCCAGACGCATCAGGATGATCTTGTCCGAGATGGACATCGCCTCCTCCTGGTCGTGGGTGACGAACACGGTCGTGACGCCGGTCTCCAGCTGGATGCGGCGGATCTCCTCCCTGGTGGACAGGCGCAGCCGCGCGTCCAGGTTGGACAGCGGCTCGTCCAGCAGGAGCAGACGGGGATTCTTGATGAGGGCGCGGGCGATGGCGACGCGCTGCTGCTGGCCGCCGGAAAGCTGGCTGGGCCTGCGGTCCAGATAGTCCTCGATCTGGACGAGCTTCGCCATTTCCTTCGCTTTCGCGTTCCGTTCCGCTTTCTTCACGTTCTGGATCTCCAGCGGGAAAGCAATGTTTTCCAGAACGGTCATGTGGGGATACAGGGCATAGTTCTGGAAGACCAGACCGATCCCTCTTTTCTGCGGCGGCAGATCGGTGACGTCGTCGTCATCGAAAAAGATCTTTCCTCTGGTCACAGGCAGGATGCCCGACAGCATGTTCAGCATGGTCGACTTTCCGCATCCCGAAGGTCCGAGCAGGACCACAAGTTCGCCGTCCTCGAACGTGGCAGTGAAATCGTCGACGGCAACGGTGTTGCCGAACTCTTTTGTTACCCCTTCCAAACGTACTCTCAAAGGTCTGTTCACTCCTTTTCTTCCTGATTCGGATACACCTTAATCATAGGAAAGAGGAGGTGAAAAGTCAACGAAACGGGACCCGCCTGAAAGGGCGCAGCCGGCGCGGAAGAAGGCTTTTCTTCGGGAGGTTTTCAGCATATGATTAAAGCAGAAAAACTAACCGCGACAGACCCGGAAAGGGGGAAAACGAATGACGTTTTATGAACAGTATCTGGTGCCGGTCCTGAAGAAGACCGCGGCCGCCATCGAGGCGTGCGACCATATGCAGGACATCCTTCACGGCACCATGTCCCTGGAGCGGATGCGCTTCCAGATCAAGCAGAACTATCAGTACCTGATGGACTACACCCGATGCTGGGCAGTCGGCTTTTCCAAATGCGAGAGCTATGACGACATGGAGATCTGGTACAACGTCGTCAAGAACACCATGGAGAGCACGGTGATGATGAACCGCACCTACTGGGCGGAGCAGCTGGAGATGACGGTGGAGGAGATGGACGCGGTCATAGAGGCGCCGGGCAAGCGCAGCTATACGGCGTTCCAGCTCATGACGGCGCACGAGGGAGACCTCGCGAAGACCATGATGGCGCTCTTCCCCTGCAACATCCTGTACCGGTTCTTCGGGGAAGACCTGCTGCCGCAGTGCACGCTGGACGAGGACAACATGTACTATCAGTGGCTGGCCTACTACGTTTCGGACGAGTATATCCGCAAGACGGAGAACGAGATCGCCATCGTCAACCGGCTGTGCGCCAACAAGACGGAAAAGGAGATCGCCCGTCTGCTGGAGATCTTCGCCACCAGCTGCAACTATGAGATCCTGCAGTGGACCGACATGTACCACAACATGACGACCTGGCCGCTGGACGAGATCTTTCCGGCGAAGCACACCACCGTCAGCGAATGACACCGGCGGTCCGGAGAAGCCGGACCGCGCGCAGAAACGGGAGAATACCGTCAACTACTCACGAATAAATTCGCAAGCTTGTGCCTGCCCGGTGGTAATAGACGATCGTCTCCCACCTTTGGCGTAAAAAAGCCTGATTCCTCTGCCGAAGCATCGGGACTGGCGGCACATCGTGGGGTGATTGACTGCACCCTGCCCGGTGAAGCATGCTCCACCGGGGCGGTACCGTTCTCCGGTACCTGAGTCTTCAGGAGGTACTCTTTTCCCAT
>JAEEGL010660981.1_pt1 | contig 33875 bp, 18 predicted proteins | sample 9134231 | NCBI WGS metagenome assembly JAEEGL01 (sample SAMN16246548, study PRJNA631951) | gut metagenome | biome: gut microbiome; feature: rumen; material: fiber-attached | host: Bos | place: Iran: Karaj | collected 2018-10 | reverse complement strand
GTTACAGGAGTTCAGGAGTTCAGACAATACTTCCAACCTCTGCAAACTGACGAATAGGGAGCCTTCAGGACTAATGTCTGAACTCCTGTAACTCCCGAACTCCTGTAACTCCAAGAAGTTGAGCGAATGCGAAACTTGAATTTTATTATCTTAATTGGAATAAATCTATGCGACGCTGTCCTACATGTGAAGAAGAAATTGACGAGCATCTGGAGATATGTCCATGGTGCGGCAGGCGCACCGGCTTTGAGCCGAAGAAGAGCGCCCCACAGTCACAGATAAAAAGGATTATAGAAAACGCCAAGGCGAACCGCCTGCTCCTCGTGGTGGGCTTCGGCATGGCCATGATAGGGCTGGCCGTAGGCCTCGTGGTGGGCTGCCTGAGCAACAGGGCCGTTGTCGGCATGTCGTCGCGGCTGGGAGTGAGCGAGGTCATCGACAGCTTCACCAACGTCATGCCGCCCGAAAGCAAGGTGGTGGCACGCTTCAACGACGACCGCCATTGCATCTATTACCTCAATAGCGGCCACCTCATGAAGTTCAACGCCGCGAGCAAGATGCTCGACGAGGTGAACCCCAACAACATGATTGATGAACCCCACGTCTATTACAACGACCGCGACACCCTGTCGGGCATCACCGAGGCGGAGCTGTCGGCCGACGAGAAGTTCATCATCATCCGCGCCATCAGCGAGCGCAACGAGAAGGAGCCGGAAAAGAACAAGATGGTGAGTTTCCAGCTCAACACCGAGAGCATGAACCTCATGCCCTACAAGTATGTGCCGCCAAAGAAGAACTACGACGCCAATGCCGACAGCCTGCGCAAGGCTTGGGCCGCACGCCAGAAGTATTTGCAGCGCAATCAGGAACAAAAGGAAGAAGAAGGGACAGAGGCCGCTCCCGCCGCTCCGCAGCCTGTGGAAACACCGCTGGAAGAGCAGCCTGTGGCAGCTCCTGCACCGGCCCCGGCTCCAGCGCCTGCCCCGCCGCCTGCTAATCCTGGCGAGTAAGCGGGTTTCCGGGCTCTCCGGGTTATTCGGAAAAACCGGGTTCCTCCCTTATCACATACTGAAATTCATCGAAAAGCGTTACACCTATCGCTTCAAGTTGCCGACGACTGGTTTTCACGTCGTCGGCATTATTATATTCGGGGATGAGCGGCAGGCGCACTGTAATTTTCTCTGCCATACCGGGTTTTTCGAGCAACCATTTCAGGTTGTCCAGGGCACGGCGGTTGTCGCGCCCTGTGTAGGCGCGGTACGTTTCAGCGTTGGTGTCTTTGATGTCAACAATCCATTGGTTTGCAATTTCTGCAAGCCGTTCCACATGATGCCGTTCCACGTTGAGGCTGGTTTCAATGGCGATGTTCCATTCCCCGGGCATCATTTCCGCAAATTCCTTGATGAAAAGGCTGCGCAGACAGGGTTCTCCGCCGCCGAAGGTCACGCCGCCGTTGGTGGCCACGAAGTAGAGGTTGTCGATGCTCACCTCGTCGAGCAGCTCGCCGGTGGTCACTTCGCGCAACACCCCGTCGGGCCGCAGGCACCGCGCATTGAGGCAGTAACGGCAGTGCAATGTACAGCCGTGGAAGGCCACAAGCGTGGTGACCCCCTTGCCGTCAACAGACAGCCGGTGGCGGCAGATGCCTATAAGTGGCGCTTTCTGCATGGTCAGGGCTTTTGCGGCAGCATGTCCTCCTGGATGTTGGTGCTGTCGGGTTCCGTGTTTGAAATTGAATCTGTCTGATTGTATTCGTAAGGAACGATGCCAGCGAGGATTTCATGTGCCTTTTTCGAGGAATGGCAAGCGGTGAGGGCAGCCAGGCTTACACCGATGCCTGCCAGCTGAATGGCCTTGCCCAGCCGGCGGCGCAGGGTGAGTTGCCGTTCCAGGTACCTCACTTCGTGCTCGCACTGCGGACAAGTGCCCGCGCAGTCGGCTTCGTTGTCGCACCGTGCCGGCTCATAGTCAATGCCGTTGGCCTGTGCCACTTGCAGCCGTATCTCCTTGAGCGTCTTGCAAATAGCTTTCCCGTTGTTCATTTCTTCTTGCTTTTGTATTTGCGTGTGTAACGTAGGTACATATCGTCAGTGTGCTGAATTGCCACCCCACCTGCGATGATGACCTCGCCCATCACTTCTTCTTCCTCTGTGATGACGATGGGGAGTGCTTCCATCTGTGCCTTGGCGGTGAACGGATAGTCTTTATAGCCGACGTAAAACACTTTCATCGGGCATCCATCTGGCACTTCTATGGCAAACATACCATTGATGTCAGTCACGGCCCCGAGTTTCGTGTCTGTTCTCATCACAGAGGCCCCAATGAGCGGTTCGCCCTCGCGGTCGATGATGTGTCCGCGGACAACTCTTCCCTGTTCGCCCGGTTTGAGCAGGCTTTTCACTGGCACTTGCTCTAAGGCCTTCAGCGTGATGCTGTCGGTGGGCTGCACCGTTGACTGTTGTGCCACGGCCTCTGCGGGCATGGCCGTCAATGCCAGCCCTGCTGCCACGCCGGCGATGGCGGCGGCATGGCCTCTCTGCGACTTCTTCCGCAGTTCATGTTCAATATACCGTACCTCCTGCTCACATTTGGGGCAGGTGCCGGCGCAAGGTCCTTTGTGCTGACATTCCGTAGGATTATATTTGATGCCGTTTGCACGGGCCACGCGCAAACGAACCTCTTTCAGCGTATTGCAGATGTTCCTTCCTATTCTCATAAACAATCTGTTTACCCTTACAATTTAAATTTCACAGGTAGTGTGTATCTCACCCTCTGCCGCTGGCCGTTCATGCTGCCGGGTCGCCATTTCGGCATCAGGCCCACCACGCGGAGTGCCTCCTGGTCGAGCTGGGGATGCACGCTCCTCACAACTTTCGCCTCGGTGATGGAACCGTCTTTTTCCACAATAAAGGTAACAACCACCCGGCCCTGGATGCTGTCTTTCACACATTCGGCAGGGTACTTGACGTTGTCGGAGAGGAACTCCATGAGCGCAGAACTTCCGCCGGGGAACTCCGGCATCTGCTCAACGATGTCGCCCATCAGCATATTCTCCTTGATGGTGTCGGTCTGTATGACACCGCTCTTTGGCTCGGCCTTGTCCCTGCTGACAACAGTGTCATCAGGCTCAGCCAAATAACCCTCTGTTTCATCAATATCCACGTTTTCAACGTCACCGCCTAAGGGCTTGGGAGTCATTTTTCCCGCCATTACAAGACTGCATGACGACAGTGCAGCCACCGATGCGCCGATGCCTGCCACAGCCACCTTGCGGCCAAAACGTCGGATGTGCGCCAGTTGTTGTTCAATATAGCGCACCTCTGCCTCGCACTTGGGGCAGGTGCCGGCGCAGTCTCCCTCGTGGTGGCATTCCGTCGGGGAATACTCGATGTTGTTTTCGCGGGCAACGCGCAAGCGGATTTCCTTCAGCGTGTTGCAGATATGTTTCCCTCTTTTCATGTTCATCTGTTTTTTATCTGGTAGTGCAAATATATACATTTTCAACGTATGTATTTACAAATAATTGCTCCCAAAAACCCCGTTTTAACATCTTTTATGGAGCGGGTGGGAAAACATATCCTTTTTTTTAATATATTTGCAACGTAAATACATAAAAAGCAACATATTATGAAAACAAAGACTTTTTTTCTCTGCCTGGCCATGATTGTCGTGGGCATGGCAGCACGTGCCGCCAGCCTTGAGGTACTGGGGCACACCTTGTCAACGGGAACGGCAACCTATGTCAGCGACGGCGCCATCACCAGCGGCCAGATTTACTATGACGGCAGCAGCAGTATTTTCTTGCGGAACGTGAAAATAAGCGGAACCAGCAAGCGACTTCTTTACAACTCGCGCTCAATGACTGTCTATGTTTATGTGGAGGGCACCTGCGAGGTCACCACTACGGGCAAAGCCTGCGTGCGCATCGATGACGGCACGGTCAATTTTATGAGCTATAACGACGGAACCCTGGCCGTGACCAATACCGGCAGCGATGAAGCCTTCTACCTGGAGGGCGGAGCGCTGATTTTCAAGAACCTCACCTATTGCTATGCCAAGTCCACCAACAACTATGGCATCAGGAGCAACGGGGGCAACGGCACGCTGACTTTCAGCAACTCGTTTCTTGAAATCGACGGCTCGGATGGAGCCGTTTACAACTTTAAGACCAACCCCGTGCTCACCAACTCCATGTTCGTGTCGCCCCACTTTGTGAAAGACGGCAGTGTCAAAGAATCACATCAAGGCTACGACAATAACGTCACCAATGAAACGGTGTATATAGCCCCCACATCGCAGTTCCTCGGCTTCTATGTCGCCGGCTTCGCCTGCACCAGGAGAGATACGAATTATAAGGGCAACAAAATCATTCCCGTTGTTTCTTATCATGAGGAAGGCTCGCAATGGATTGTCGGCGTTGCTAGTGACTTCGACATTGACCCGTTGAGGTTTCATCCCGAAGTGGAACGGAGAAGTCCTTTTTACATTACCAGCAACAAGAATATCGAATTGTATAGTCCAAACAACCACTTTGTTTCTGGCGGCGTCGGCACGGTTGAAGTGCCGGCCATGTTTGTCGGCACAGGGTCAACGGTTACCGTCCACGGCGACTTAGAGCTGAAAGGGACAGTGGGCGTGTATCTCTCAAGCAATGCAACATTGAATGTCAATAATCGCGCCCATTTCCATATTCATGCGGGCAAACTTGGCGTGGGCAGCGACAATTATACGGGAAATCTCAATATTGACGGTGCTTACTTCTATGTCAACCGTTATACCACCAACGCCAATTTCTGCGCCATCAAGGTGAACCAATCGTCAGTAGATAATGCGAAGGTGTTTTCTCCCGAAAACAGCGTGATAGTAGGCCATGGCGTTTATCAAGACCCCACCACCACCGAATCGCCGCAATTTCTTACTAACGTTTCCGTGACTGTTCAGTATGACTTAACCAAGACTTATCCTATTTATATCTTAGGCAAGCAGGTTAACAACTTCAACTACTACAAGCTTGGCAACTTGGTGGCAAGCAATACAACCTATCAACCGCTGCCCTACGACGCCATTACTTATAATGCCGCCACGAAGACGCTGAAAATCAAGAACTACCAGTGCCCCCTTCCCCTCGACCCCACCACCTTGCAGGCGGTCAACAAGCCGTTGGTGAAAAGTTCCGTCGATGACCTGAACGTCGTCATTGGCAGCAATTCCCAAGTATATTGTGGCTTGTCCACATCAGCATACGACAGCAATGAGTCGCTGCCCGTGAGCGTGTTCGACTTCTCGGCCAACACCACGCTGAAGGGTGCCACCACCAGCAGTCAGCTGAGAATAAGCGGCAACCAGTGCATCCGCGTGCGCAACGGCAAAAAGCTCACCATCGACGGGCTGACCATAGCGGCGACAGGCGTTGACAAAGCCATATCAGGATACTCCAGATACTACAACGAAGAAAACTATTTGCCCGAGCTGATTTTGAAGAACTGCACGGTGAGAGCCAATGTGACCAACAGCGGTGACGACTCCTACAGCATAGGCTTTTTCAAAAACATGAAAGGCTACCAAGCCATGGTCACCTCGCCGACGAATGTGATAAAGGAGAAAATAGGCAAGCTCTACTACCTTGCCGACGGCGAGAGCGGCGAGCTGCTCAGGAATGTTACCATCTCGCCCCATGAAATCTACATGAAAGTGTTTGGGGAGACAGTGACTGCCGACAACAGCGACAACATTGTGGATGGTGCCAGCTACGATGAGCTGGTGAGTGTCCTTGACATAAGTGATGTGCAGTATTACGACCACGACATAGACTATGTGGTGTATGCCATCCTCCAAGACGAACAGAAACTCACCATAAAAATCAACGGTATCAATGATGTGTATGTCAACGGCGACAGCTACAGCAACAATGCCTATTACGGTTCATTTTTCTTTGGCAGGGAAGGAACGGGAACAGCGAAAGTGGACATCTGCGGCAACGGCATCCTGAACGTCACCAGCAACAGCACCAAGAACAGGCAAACGGCAGGCTTCCTTCTTACCACTTCTACCGACGTCACCATCCGCGACTGCCAGTTGTTGCTGGCCGGAGGAACCTTCCTCGGGAATTATACGCCTGGAAAACTGACCATCGACAATGCCGACATCTATATATGGTGCGACAAAAACCCCTGCGTCATGCAGGGCATCCGCAACTTCGAGATGATCAACTGCCACGTTGCCGAGCCGCGAGGCGCAGTGTTCATGGGCAGTGAAGGCAACAACTTCTTCTATGGGGATGACCAGGCCTTGGTCAAGGAAATGCACATCGTGAGGGGAGACGTGGCCACGGGGCTGAACAACATGGAGGCCAAGGCCGACGACGGCGACGGACTGTCCTACGACCTGGAGGGCCGCCGCGTGCGGACCATGCAGCCCGGACACGTCTATCTCGTCAGGAAGGGCGGAGCAATCCACAAGGTGGTGGCGCAATAAAAAAAAGGTTTCAGGAGTTCAGACAATACTACTAAAAAAAGAGTTCAGAACTATTGTCTGAACTCCTGAATGATTTAGTACGCCTGACAGGACTCGAACCTGCACATCGGGAGATACCAGATCCTAAGTCTGGCGCGTCTACCAATTCCGCCACAGGCGCAAATGTGCGTGCAAAGGTAAGGCTTTTTGTGCAATCCACCAAATTTGAGTTCTTTAAAGTTAAAAGTAAGAATTAAAAAGTTAAAAGTGAAGAATTTGCTGCTGCATCAGTATTGTCAGAACTCTTGAACTTCTGAATTCCCAAACTCCCCAAATAATATATCAACAAAGTAAAGCATATAGATGATAAAACACCATGCGTAAAACCCTGATTCTTCTTTTGCTGGCATTGTGCCAGTTATGTGCGCGTGCCGAGGAGCGCACCATCGACATCAGCGGCAACAACACGTCGTCGAATTATGTGAGCTACAACCAGTACATCTCGCTCTATTCCACCGACATCCTCCATGTTAAAATGGCGCGCTATTGCTATTTCAACTCCACCATCGTGGGCAGCGGCGTGCTCAACCTCTATGCCGGCGGCGAGCGTTGCTACCTTGGCACGGAGAAGGGGAAGACGTGGCCCAACTGGTCGGGCTATACCGGCGACATCCATATCTGGCCCTTCGAGGAGAACTCGCCGTCGGCAGGCTTCTACGGCGTGGTGCTGGCCCACGGCGGCAAGACCTGCTCGCCCGAGGCCGTGGACGACGGCCTGAAATCGGGGAAGGTGAACACGTCGATGGAGAACAACCGCGTGTGGTTGCACACCGGCGCCACCATTTGTTGCGAGGCCCACACCAGCGGCTCCATGTTCCGCATCGGCGAGTTGCAGATGGAGTCCGGCTCCCGTTTGCAGGGCTATATGAAAAACTCGCGCGCCGCCTATTACCTTTTGGGCGGCATGAACACCGACGGCCTGCTGGCCGGCACGCTGGCACCGTCGGACTATCGCGACGACACCCTCTTGGGGCTTATCAAGGAAGGCACCGGCACCTATACCATTACCGGCAACAACAACTATCTGAACGGCGGATTGCGCATCGTTGAGGGGCGCGTGCTCGTGATGAACGACCGCCAGGCCGCCGAGAGCAACCACCTGCGTGGTGCTTTGGGGGCGAAGGCCGACAATGCCGACGCCGTGGCCTATGTCTTTGAACAGGGCGTACTGGGTGGCACGGGAAGCATCGGCGGCACCGTTGACAACTACGGCACGGTGGAGCCGGGCAACGAGGCCGCGGGCGTTTTGACGTTGAAAAACTATGCCGCCGACAAGGAGGCCCACCTCTATGTGCATCCCGCCTCGGTGCTCAGCTTCCGCGTGGCCGGGGGCAATAGCAACCGCCTCGACGTTGACGGCCAGGTGAAATACTTCAATAGCCGGCAGGACTTCACCACCAGCGACAAAATGCCTCTCATCAGGGTGGCGGTGGCCGACGGCGAGGACCTGCAGATAGGCGACGAGTTCCGCGTGCTCACCGCCCGTGGCAAGGCCGGCGACTGGCATTTCGACGTGGTAGCCGACAAATACACATGGGAGGTGGCCGAGCGTCAGGAGGACGGCAACACGGTGTTCGTGGTGAGGTTGGTGTCGTTCGACGACATGACCAACCCCGACAACCCCGACAATCCCGACAATCCCGTGAGCACTATCGGCGCCTTCTATGACGACGGCATCGATGATGGCGCCGACCAGCACACCTTGCGCTACTATGCCGCCGAAAACGGCAAGCACATAGGCACCGCCATCTCGATGTGGAAAAACGACCTGAACAACGAAAACCTGGGTGAAACCAAGGAGGTGGGCCAGCAGTTCAACATGCTGGTGGCCGAGAACGAAATGAAGTTCGACGCCCTGGAGCCCTCGCGCGGCAACTTCAATTTCGGTAGTGGCGACGCCCTGGTGGCTTTTGCCCAAAAGCACGACATGATGATGCGCGGCCATTGCCTGGCCTGGCACTCACAGTTGCCCGAATGGGTGAGCAGCGACGGCAAGAAGAACGACAAGAACTGGACACGCGCGGAGGCCCTTCAAATATTGAAAAACCATATTGAAAAAGTAGTGCAGCACTATCGTGGAAAGGTGGCCGAATGGGACGTGGTGAACGAATGTCTTGACGACGACCAGAGCATCGTGCGCACCCATCCCGAGAGCTACCAGTTGCGGCAAAGCGTGTGGACGCTGGCCATCGGCGAAGACTTCATCGACTCGGCGTTCGTCTATGCCCACCGTGCCGACCCGCAGGCCCTGCTCTATCTCAACGACTACGACGTGGAAATGAAGGGCAAGGCCAAGACCATCGCCTTCTACAACCTTGCACGGCGGCTTCTGGAGCGCGGCATTCCCATCCATGGCGTGGGGCTTCAATGCCATTTCTCCATCGGCGACGTGGATAGTGTGAAGCTGAACAACAACATCCGCCAGTTTGGCGAACTGGGCCTGAAGTGCATCATCACCGAGCTCGACATGGGCATTCCCGACACCTCGGCCCCCAACCTGGAGGAGCAGGCGCGTTGCTATCGCGTGGTCACCGACATCATGCTCAACAACGACAATTGCCCGCATGCGGTCATCTGGGGATTGAAGGACAACAATAGTTGGCGCGAGTCGTCGAGCCCCCTGCTCTATACGGCAGGGCTGGGCAAGAAACCCGCCTGGTATGCCGTGCGCTCCGCCCTCCGCCACAGGGTGCTGGTCAATACCGCCGTTGAGCGGCCTTCCGCCACCGCCCGCATTTCCGACGATACCGTCTATGACCTTATGGGCCGGCGCATCACCTCTTCCAGCCTGCGCCCCGGCATCTATATCAAGGGCGGAAAGAAAATTCTTATAACTTCCAGCAAATGAACAACATCAATATGAAAGAATGGTCGGCCCAGACGATGGCCGACCGCCGTGTGGCCGCCCTGCCCATTATGACCCATCCCGCCATAGAATGGCTGGGACATACGGTGCGTGAAGCGGTGTGCGACGGGCGCATTCAGGCCCGTGCCGTCATGGCCACGGCGCAGCGCTATCCTGTTGCTGCCGCCACCACCATCATGGACCTCACCGTGGAGGCGGAGGCCTTCGGCGCACAGGTTGACATGAGCGGCCCCGGGGTGCCCGCCGTGGTGGGGCGCCTGCTGACCGATGCCGACGACATCGGCGCGCTGGCGGTGCCGTCGCTCGACAAGGGGCGCGTGCCGCAATACGTCAAGGCGTGCCTCATTGCCGCCAGAAGCATTGCCGACCGCCCGCTATTGGCGGGTTGCATAGGGCCGTTTTCGTTGGCCGGAAGGCTTTTCGGCATGTCGGAAATGATGGTGTTGTTGTGTGAAGACGCACCGTCCGCCCACCGCCTTTTGGACAAGTGCACCGCCTTCATCACCAAATATTGCATGGCGTTGCGCACGGCGGGCGCCAACGGCGTGGTGATGGCCGAGCCGGCGGCTGGCCTGTTGTCGGCCGACGATTGCCGGCGGTTCTCGTCGGAATATGTAAGAAGGGTGGTGGAAAAGGTGCAGGACGACGGCTTCATGCTGGTGCTTCACAACTGCGGAAACACCGGGCATTGCACCCGCGCCATGGTGGAAACGGGTGCCGCCGCCTACCATTTCGGCAATAAATGCCGCATGGGCGAAGTTATCAAAGACGTGCCGGCGAACACGCTGGTCATGGGCAACCTCGACCCCGTGAGCGTGTTCAAGGACGGCATGGCGGAGCATGTCAGGAAAGCCACGCGGCAATTACTCGACGAGATGCGCGGCTTTCTCAATTTCGTTATATCCAGCGGTTGCGACATTCCGCCCAACACTCCCCTTGAAAACATCGATGCCTTCTTCGAGGAAACGACATTTAAAAGTTGAAAAGGTTGTAAAAATCTTCCCCCCTTGGGGGGGATTAGAGGGGGCTTAATTTTTCACTTTTCACTTTTCACTCTTCACTTAAAAAATGTTCCATCATCAGTTGACATACGCACAACTCGCCATTGAGCTGGAAGACGTTTTCCGGCAGATGGGCTATGGCGACGCACGGCCAGACGCTGCCGTCGCCCAGGAACTGCGCATGCTGATGGACACGGTGGCCCCGCTGGCGCAGCCACGTTTCTGCTTTACGGTGAAACGCGGGACATTGACCGCCGACACCCTCACCATCGACGGCACCTGCTTCCATACGGGCCCCGTCATAGCGCGCCAGTTGCGCGGTGCCGAGGCTTTCGCCCTTTTCCTTTGTACGGCTGGCGGCGAAATCGAGGATTATTGCCGGAGGATGACCGCCGGCGGCGACATGCTGCGCGCCTTCATGGCCGATGCCCTGGGCAGCGTGATGGCCGAGCGGTGCGCCGACGCGATGGAACGGTCGTTGCAAGAAAGCATCGACAAACTGTCGTGGCACCGTACCAACCGTTTTTCGCCCGGTTATTGCGGTTGGCACGTTTCGGGCCAGCACGTCCTTTTCCCGTTCTTCGGCTCGCCCAATGCGTGCGATGTTACGCTCAACGAAAGCGCATTGATGACTCCCATCAAGTCGGTGAGCGGAGTCATCGGGCTGGGCAGCCATGTGCGCCGCCTTGACTATTCCTGCGGCCTGTGCGATATGAAGGATTGCTTCAAACGGCGGGGGCGCAGATAGCTTTTAAGGAGTTTAGGAGTTCAGGAGTTTAGGAGTTTAGACGTTAGTTTCGAGCGTTGTCTATTTTTGGAGTTTAGTAGTTTAGGAGTTTAGACGTTAGTTTCGAGCATTGTTTTGTTACAATGAGCACGAAAAAAACTATTGTCTAAATTCCTAAACTTCTAAACTCCTAAACTCCTCAAAAAGTCTTGTTACAATGAGCATGAAAAAAACTATTGTCTAAACTCCTAAACTCCTAAACTTCTAAACTCCTCAAAAAGTCTTGTTACAATGAGCACGAAAAAACTATTGTCTAAACTCCTAAACTCCCAAACTCCTAAACTCCTACAAATTCATTTCTCAACAAAAACCTTTTTCACGAAAGTCTTTCCCTGGGCAGACCTCATGCGCACCAGGTTGAGGCCCGGCACCAAGTGGCTGCGGCGCGTGCCGTCGGGGGCGTAGATGGCCTCTTGCGTGGCCTGGCCGTCACCACTTGCGTCGGCCTCTACGTAATGGATGCCGGTGGTGAGCGACGACAGGGGGATGCGCGTATATTCCACGTCCTCCTTGTTGGTGGAGTAGGCCACATAGAGAAAACCGTTGTGAACCATCGACTTGGGATAGCTGAACCCCAGGGTTTTCGACTTTCCGCTATAGCGCTGGGCGTGCAGGTCGTTGGCCGAACGCAACAGGAAAGCGCGGTCGAAGAGCGTGCCGTCGGCCGACAGAGCCACCACGAGGGGCGTGCGCGGCTTGGTTTGACCGATGGGATTGTTCACCTGGAAGGCGGTGCCGTCGGGCAGGTTGCCGGCACTCTGCTTGGCGCGGCTGTCGGGGAAATTGGTCTGGCGGCTGGCCGACCACGAAAGGCCCTGGTCGGTGCTCACCGAGGCCAGTTTGTGCATCGAGTTCTTCTGGTCGCGGCACACCATGACGAGCGTGCCGTCGGCCTTCTGGTAGAAGCTGGGTTCCAGTTCGCGGCTCTGGTCGCCGTTGCTCTGGTAGGCGAATTGTGCCCGTTGCCATCCCGTGGTGCCCGAGGCGTCGTCGGTGTAGATGGGTTGGAGTTTCAGGCCCGGCTGGAAATGTGCGGCGTTGAGAATGCGTCCCGACGGCAACACGTGGGGGTCTTGCTCAAAAATGCCGTTGAGGGTGGTGCCGTCGGACATGGTGACCGGTTGCGGCTCGGTCCACGTGAGGCCGTCGGCAGAGGTCATGTATTGCGTGTAGCCCCCTTTCGGCGACAGGCCCGAAGGCCAGGTGTTGATGTATGCCACCAGTCGGTCGGACGTGACGAGCCATCCGCCCGAACTCACATAGCCGTTGTCGATGGTCGGGCACAGCACCATGGGCTCGGTCCACGTCAGCCCGTCGTCGGTGCTGCGGGCGTAGGCCACCCATGTGTCGGCGGCATCTTCGTCGGTGCGCGAACTTTGCCACATGCAGTAGAGGGCATCTTTGAAATGGGCCAAGACGATGCCGTTGCTGAAGTGGTCGGTGCCGTCGGAGGGCGAGAAGACGGTGAACGTCTCGGTGCCCGGGGCGGGCGAGAGGCCCAGGGTGACGGCGTTGCCCGCGTCGAGCAGCGTTTCGGAAATGTAGAAGATGTCGTCGTCGGCAGCTGCGAAGGCCGGAATCGACACCGCCGAAAGCAGTCCGGTCAGGAGCATTGTCAGTGTTTTTTTCATCATTCTTCGGGTGTTAATATGTGTTAATGTTTGTAAATACAGCATGCTTTCCGGGGGCAATTTTTGTTGAAAAATCTTGACAAAATGCCGATTTCCTAAAGTATTGATAATCAGAGCCTTAAAAATGCGCTTGAAAAAACGCCAAATTTCGGGGAGTTTGACCGCAAATCTCTCCTCTCAAACTTCAAGATTTCCCCTTGAAATTTGCGGTCAAAGTCATGGGGATTTGAAAAATCTTGACATTTCTCATTTTAACATTTCGCCTTTAATGGGTGTGAAACGCAGGTCGAGGCTGTGCTCGCGCAGGGGGATGGCATAGCGTGTGAGCACGCCCGGCCCGCACGAGCTGTTGCCCAGGCCCATCACGGCGGCGTCGATGTTGAGGAAGACCGCTTTCTCGGCTTTCAGGTCCAGGTCGTGGGCGGTGCCCATCAGCTGGCCGATGCTGTAGGGCAGGGCCGAGAAGTCAAAGTGGGCCGTGGGTTGCCGTGCGCTCACCAGCCAGCCGTTGCCCGCGCCGTCGGTGAGCGTCAGCCAGCGCGTCTGGCCGTGGTTGCCGCTGTCCTGGGGCCTCGGGTAATGCACATACTGGTTGTCCACGCTGCTTTCATAGCGGCCCAGGGTGGCGGCTTCGCGGCGGTCGGGGTAGTTGTCAACGGTGCCCAGTCCGAAGTATTCCAGGTGCCGCAGGCTTTCGGGCAAGGTGAATGTCACGCCGAGGGCCGGCAAGGGCGGAAGGTCGCCCTCGGGACTGAACTCGGCGTGAAAGTCGATGCTACCGTCCGTCCGGCTGGTGATGACAAAGCGGGTGCGAATGGCTCCGCCGAGGGTCTGGTAGAGATGTGTTTCCGCGCGCTCCACGCTGCCGTCGGCCAGCACTTTCTCTTCGGGGGATTGTACCACTTGGTCGGTCAGGCTGTCGAGTTTTTGCCGCGACCAGTCCTTGGCCAGCCAGTTGCCGAAACCGCGGTCGTTGTCGGTGGGACAACGGAAGAAATGGGGCTTGAACACCAGTTCGGAAGGCTTTGCTCCATGCTCTCGCCGGGGCGGGGCGGGGGAGTCATCATTTATCTTGAACTGTTGCCTCACCACCTCGAAGCCCTTTCCCGCCCACAGCTTGTCGGCGGCCAGCGAGGCCACGGCGGTGAGACAGCCGTCGGAAAGGGTGGTGGTGACTTGGAAATCGGATGTCTTGACGAAGGGGTCGCGGCTATGGAGCACCGCTTTTCCGTCCTCAAGGGTGAAGAACACGGGCGAATAGACGGCCTTCACCTCCTCGTATTTCGGCGTGGTCTGCCGGTCCGACGACACGATGCCCTTCAGGCAGAAGGCTTTCAGGTTGGGCGCGTCGCCGAAGTCGCCGCCGTAGAGGGTGTAAAGGGGTGTGTGGCTCTGCTGAAGGGCGATGCGCTCGTCGGGCTTGGGCACGCGGAAGGTGCCCTTTTGGGTGGTGTCGTCGTTGCGGATGCCGAAGATGCCCTCGTCGGCCCATTCCCAGATAAATCCGCCGAGCATGCGCGGATGGCTGTAGATTTCTTCCCAATATTCTTTCAGGTTTCCCAGGGCATTTCCCATGGCATGGGCATATTCGCTGGTGAGCACGGGCCGTTGGTCGCTGCTGTCGCGGGCAATGGAGAGCAGGCGTTCCCATCGCGCGTTCTCGGGCCGCTCCATGTTGCTGTCGGCCACGCCCGGGTTGAGATATTCGTCCTGTGTGCGGGGATAGAAGCGCGAAATGACATCGACCGAGGGCGGATCGCCGTGCAAGCGGCGGTCGGCAAGTTGTTCGGGGTTCACCGTGTTTTGCGACGACGTGCCCTGGGCACCTTCGTAATGCACCGGACGGGTGGGGTCGTACTCGTGGGTCCATGCCGCCGTCATGGCGAAATTGCTGCCCCATCCGGCCTCGTTGCCCAGGCTCCACATGATGACCGAGGGGTGGTTGCGGTCGCGCACCACGAGCCTTTGCATGCGGTCCATCCATGCCGCCGACCATGCGGGGTGGCTGGCCAGCTGACCGCGAAGGCCGTGTTCCTCGATGTCGGCCTCGTCCATGACGTAGAGGCCGATGGAGTCGCACAGGTCGTACCATTTTTCGGCGTTGGGATAATGGCAGGTTCTCACGGCGTTGATGTTGCATTGCTTCATGAGGAGCAGGTCTTGCTTCATGCGGTTGCCGGTCATTACGTGTCCGCTCTCGGGGTCCATCTCGTGGCGGTTTACCCCGCGCAGGCGGACGGGCTGGCCGTTGATGAGAAGTTGGCCGTCGATGATGTCCACCTGGCGGAATCCCACGCGCGTTTCCGCCTGTTCCAGAATGGTGCCGCCGGGACCGAAAAGCGTCAGGCGCAGACGATAGAGATAAGGCGTTTCGGCGGTCCATTTCATCACGTCCTTCACCTTCATGGCTATCCAGCCCCACTTGGCGTAGCCGCGTTGCGGCGTGCGGTCGTTGAGCAGTGCCCCCTTGTGCTCAAGGTTGAGCATGGGAGCAACGTCCTGACGGGCTTCGCAGGCGGGCACCAAATGGCCTTCGGCATCATAGAGCTGAGCCGTGAGATGGCAGGCGGAGGCGTATTTCACCAAGGAATCGGTCTTTAGCTGTTCGGGATTGGAGAACGACATTTCGGGATTGATGACCAGGGTGGCGTCGTGGAACTGGTCGTCGAATAGCGTGCGGATGCCGAAGTCGTGCAACCGCAGCCTCGGCGCGGCATAAAGCACCACGTCGCGATGGATGCCGGCCAGCCGCCACATGTCCTGGTCTTCCAGGTAGCTGCCGTCGCTATATTTCAGCACTTGCAGGCAAACGAGGTTGTCCGTCTCGCGAAGATAGGGCGTGATGTTAAATTCCGCCGGCTCCATGCTTCCCTGCGAATAGCCGGCCAAATGACCGTTTATCCAGACATAAAAGGCGCTTCCTACGGCCCCGAAACGCAGATAGACATCCATGCCGCGCCATTCGACGGGCAGGGAAAACGTGCGGCGATAGACACCCGTGGGGTTGCGCTCGGTGAACGCCGTGTAGGTGGCCTTGGGTTCGCCCATCACGCGGGGCGGGTCAATCTTGAACGTGTAGCCGCTGCTGCTGTAGATGGGTGTGCCGTAGCCGTTCATCTCCCAGTCGGCGGGTACGGGGAACAACGTCCACCGGGTGTCGTCGAAGTCGGGAAGGAAGAAGTCGCGGGGCTGCTCCCACGGCGTGGCCGTCCAGTTGAATTTCCAATTGCCGTTGAGCGACATCTGGCGGTCGCCGGCCGTTTCCTTGAAGGGGAAGAAGGCGGCACGGGGACCTTCGCGGTTGATTTGCAGCATTGCCGGGTCTTCCCAGTGGCGGTATTCGCCTTGACTATAAAGATGCTGGCTGGGGACGACCAATAGTGAAAGCAGCAGAAGGAGGTTTTTCATAAACGGAAAGAAGATATTGTGGGAACTATTCTATGGAAAGTGGGTCGAAAATCATCTGGTTGAGGCCGTCGCCGCTCACCGTCACGCGGTAGGTGCCGGCGTTGATCTGGGTGCCCGTGGTGATGCTGGTGGCCTTGCGTTTCGTCTTTTTTTGTTGCGTTTGCAGGAAGGTGATGAGGTCGTTTTTATAGACCACGCCGCGGCTATCGGTAATGGTCACGCGGAGTTGCCGCGATTGTTCGGGATTGTAATACTTCCATCTCAGGGCATACACCTTTGCCACGCCCACGGTGAATTGCCATTCCATGCGGTTTTTGACCATTTTTCCTTCCACTTCCATGGCTTTTTCCTGCTTGGGCGGAAGTAGCGAGTCGGGGGTTTTCACGAGAATGTCGCGTTGCATGTCGTGCCAGAACGTTGGGGAAAGTCGTTGTGGCGAATGTGAAGGAGCCGTAAAATCGGCATCCTCTTGACGTGCCACGGCAATGGCGGCAATGGCGGCTTGTCCGGCTTTCACCTTCGGGAAGGTCACCGTGATGCCGTCGCCGGTGGCCGTTACGTCGGCAATGCGCTTGTAAGGCTGGCCGTAATGGACCTGCGCCCAGATGTCGAGGTCGCGGATGACGGTACTGTCGTTAACGGCCACGTCAAAGATGCGGAGCCCTTCGGCATCGGCCTGCCGGTACCAGGGTTCCACGAAATAGAACTCCACGCGGTAGCGTCCGGCCGGCACGGGGAAGTGGAAGCGAAGTTCGTGCCGTCCGAATCGCGACGAGCGGAACAATTCCGACGACAGCGAGTCGTTGTAGGTCTGCGAGGCCAGGAAGGGTTTGCCGAAGCGCTCGCCCCACGAGTGCGACCACGCCTGGCTGTCCTGCATCCAGGTGTTTCCAAATTGGTCGGTGTAGTCGTCGCCCCCGCAATTCAGGCGGAAGACATATTGCCACCCCTTTTCGGGCCTGAGCACTTGCTCGTCGATATGTGCCGTGGCCGGAGCAATGGGCTGGGGGTTGTGGCGTTGCTGATACATGTAGAAGGCGTCGGTGGGTTGTTCCCACGGCGTGAACAGGCCTTTGTAGTTGAAGGGCCCCACCTTGTCGATGGTGCGCAGGGCCTCGTCGGGTTGCCGCCGGCCGGGGTTGTCGTGGCTCACCAAAAGCCAGAGGAAATGTCCGCAAACGCTGTCGGCGACGCTTTCGGCCAGTGCCGCCTTCTTTCCAAGTATCTGGCAGAACTGTTCCTCGGTATAGCCTTCGCCGGTGTGGTTGCCGAGCGTGCGCCATGCCCCGTATTCTCCGTTGAGCAACTGGTCGGGCTGCATCAGTTCGTGGGCGTAGTTGTCGATGTCGCCGCCGTAGGTGCCGCTCCAGTTTTGCACTACGTTCCAGTCGGTTCCCTCGCCGCCGTTGCAAGTGGTGATGAGTCTTTGCGTGCCGCATCGCGGGTCCAGGCGGCGGATGATGTCGCAACACTCGGCGGCGAAGTCGGCGGGCAGGGTGCTTTCGTTTTGCAATCCCCATAGGATGATTGAAGGCGAGTTGCGGCGTTCTTTCACCCATTGCACCAGGTGGCGCTTGAACGAGCGGCGAAATTCGGGCGTGTCGTACCAGATATGTGCCGAAAATTGCGGCCACCAGAGGATGCCCTGCTCGTCGAAGAGTTGTCCGTAGCGCAGGTGATGGGGCTGGTGGGCGTCGCGGAAGGCGTTGAATCCGGCGTCGCTCACCATCTTCACGCGTGCCGCTATCTGCTCTTCGGTGAAGGCATGGCTATGGCCCAGGGCGTGCTCATATTCGCATACGCCGTTGATGAACACCGGGTGGCCGTTGAGCATGAACGTGTTGTTGCCATCGTGGCGCGAAAGGGGCCACGACGGTGCCGACAGGCCGAAGGGTGTGTCGGTGCTCTCCACCGCCTTGCCGTTGCGCTTGATGATGGTGCCCAGGTGGTAGAGGTAGGGCGTTTCGGTGGACCACAGCTGCGCGTCGGCCATGGCCGAACGTTGTCTCACCACGAGCGTCTGCCCGGCCTTGATGTCGATGTCGTCGGTGAGCCGCACCACCTGGCGCCCGCTTTTGTCGGTCACTTTGCTCACGATTTGTAGTTTTTCGGTGCGGTTGCCATAGTTTTTCACCTCGGTTTCCACAAAAATGCTGTCGCATCGGTCGTTGTTCCACACATGCACGCCGAAGGGTTCCACGCGCACCGCGTCGGTGGCTTCCACCACCACGGGCCGGAAGATTCCAAAGGGTTGTGAGCCTTCGCTGAACCCCCATTCCGTGCTACATCCCCCGCACACCCACGGCATGTCGGTGATGCCCGCGGGGTGGTCAACGAGCACCTGCAGGTGGTTGTCGCCGCCGATGTTGAGATATGGCGAGATGTTGAGAGTCAGCGTGGTGCGGCCGACGGGGAGGCGGGAGTTTTTATTCTCTAGATTCTTTAGATTTTCTAGATTCTCTAGATTTTCTAGATTTTCTAGACTATCTAGATTTTCTAGATTCTCTAGAGTTTCTAGACTATCTAGATTATCTAGAGCTTCTAGATTTTCTAGATTTTCCACCGCATCTTTCCATCCCAGCCGGTGCCCGTTCAGGGTGACGGTGGCGTAGGTGCCCACGCCCTCGAACCTGATGAACCACGTCTTGCCGTCGAGCCGCGGCACGCGGAAGGTGTTCTCAAAAAGCGCCTGCCCGTGCAGGTTTCCGTGCTCGCCCTGTTGCGTGCCGTAGTAGTCGTCGAGGTTGATGGGCAGCGACAGGCCCGAGACGCGCTCGCCGGGAGCGGGCGAAATGGTCCGTGCGTCGGCGTTCTCATGGCTCAGCAGGGTCACCGTCCACCCCTCGCCGAGCGATTGCACATGGCGGTGGCCGGTGGGTGGCGGCGCCGGAAAAGTCACCTCGCTCTTGCCCAGGTGGCGCGAGGTGGCCACGGCGATGCCGCGTTGCCCGTGGCTGTTCACGGCGCAATAGAAATGATAGACGGTTCCCCCGTCATTGACCACGCAACTCTTATGGGCAAACTGGTCGTCGTAGGGCTTCGACGGCACTATGAGGTCGGGCCCGTCCCAGTCGGTCCAGTGCGTAAGGTCGTGGCTGGCGGCAAAGGTGTTGTAGGCATTATAGGGCCGCAGGGGATTGAAGGCCGAGAAGTAGAACATCACATAGACCTCCCCCGGCGCGCCCGCCCCCTCGGCCAGATGTGGGGGCAGCGCCATGCGCACTATCTGCGCGTCGCCGGTGATGGTGCCGTCGGTGTCGTGGGCAAAGACGGGATTGCCGCCGTAGCGTTGCCACCGCTTCATGTCTTTCGACAGGGCAATGCCTATGCGCTCGCCCTTGGGGTGGCCGGCGTCTTTGCCTCCGGCGTTGTAGAACATGACGAAGGGGAATTTCCTGAGGGCCGCGGGCCGCCGGGCTTTCTCCTTGAGCCAATAAATGGTGCTCTTGTATTGCGTGAGCTGCTCCCACCATTGCGCATCGTTGTCGTCGTAGCTGAGCAATGGCTCATTGGCCGTTTCCCAGGGCAGCAGGGGGTTGAGGGGTGCCGGCGTGGAGGCCTGCCCGATGCTCAGCGGGTGGTTCACGGCCTCGTAGCCCCTGCCCGGCCCGCCGATGTAGGTCATCCAGTGGCGCCCTTTAAAGGATTGCAACTCATAGCTTCCGCCCCAGTCCATGTCGATGAGCGAGGGGAAGCCGCCGCGCTGGTTTTGGTCCCATCGCGGCAGGCTGTCGGCGGGCAGGGCAAGAAGGGTGGAAAGGGGTTGCCAGTGCAGCAGGTCGTCGCTCACCGCCATCAGCGTTTCATAGCCGCGGCCGTCGGTGCCGCCCTGTCCGTCGTAGCAAACGTAGGTCATGTACCACCGGCCCTGATGGCGGAACACCGTGGGGCAGTCGCACTGGTGGCGATGGTCTTGCGGCACCACCACGAGGCCGTATTTGTGGGGCGTCTGCACCTGTTCATAGATATGGCGCATCACGTCAGGCGACACTTGCGCGCGCACCGCGCCCACTCCCACGGCGAGGGTTGTCAGCAGGGCCGAAAACAGGCGGCACAGGCCCTGCGCAGCGGTCCTCCTCGTTGCTTCCCTTTTATTGTTTTCCATTCGTTTACTTGCGAAAATTTTTGTCAAAATGTTTTACCAAAAACAGCCCTCTTTTTTATGAAAAATCTTTACAAAATGGCGGTTTTCTAACTCGTTGATAATCAATGCTTTCAAATTTCGCCTGAAAAAACGCCAATTTTCGGGGAGAGATCTTCAAGATTTCTCCTCTCAATCTTCAAGATTTCTCCTTGAAATTTGCGGTCAAACCTTGTGCGATATGAAAAATCTTTACATTTTGTTTGATTTTTCTTTCCGAAATCTTTACATTTTCCCCAACCCTCAACGGCCGTTTGACGATGGTGGCCGCTGGGGTCCGGCCAGGGCCTTGATGGAGTCTGATACCTGCGGGCCGTTGTTCTCCCAGGTGTTGCCCGGCCCGTTGGCGTTTTTCAGGAATTTCTCCGCCGGCGTCCAGTTGTTCTTCACCGTGATGCCGCTCGACCCCTCGTCGGTGTAGAGGTAGAACCAGTGTTCGGGGTCGTGGACATACGAGGGCGTGAAAATGTCGCTCACCACGTTGTCTTGTATGAAGGTATGTGGCTGACAACCAAGGGTATAGATGCCGGCGGTGTCGTACATGTGGCGGGCGTAGTGGCGAATGATGTTGCGCTCCACGCGGTTGTCGGCCATGGCGCACGGTTGCTGGTTCCACCCCCATCCCAGGCTGATGCCGGTGTACGACACGCCGTCGATGAGGTTGTTTTGAATGCGGATGCCTTTCACGTAGCCGGCGCCGATGCCCACGCAGCCCCAGTCCTCGTTGGCCGCGTCGGTGATGGTGTTGTTCTTGATGCTCAGCCCGCGGCATATTTCGCGGCCGTCGGCCGGGTTATAAGGAAAATGCGCCTCGTGGGCCTCGCCGCCGAAGGAGCCGGCCAGGATGGCGGTGCCGCCGATGTCGTGGAAGGTGCAGCCGTCGATGGTGCCCCGCTCGGTGAAGGTGTCGTAGTCGAGGGCGGTGGAGCCCAGGTGGCGGAAGGTGCAATGGCGGAAACTGACGTCGGTGGCCCCATTGACGCTCACGGCGGCTGACGGGCGGCCCACCCATCCCTGGTTGTCGAGGCGGTGGTCGCCGTCGGGACGATAAAGCGCCGGGCTGATTTTGAAAGCCTCAATCAGGAACATGCCGGCCTGAAGGGGGGCATGGCCTTGTAGCGACGGGCGCAACCAGGTGGCATGGCTGAAGGTGATGCCCTCAAAGTTGACAAACTCCACCGGCCGGTCGGCGGTGCCTTCCACGCGCACCAGGGTTTCCAGGGCCGGCGCCTCCACCATGGCGGTGCGCATGTCTTCACCCGGCCGGGGGTAGTAGTAGAGTTTGCGCCCCTGGGTGTCGAGATACCACTCGCCGGGCTGGTCGAGCAGTTGTTTGTCGTTGGAAAGATAGAAGGGGGAGTTGTGCTCGCCGCCGGGCGTCACCATGGGCGACGGCCACGGGTGCATGAAGTGAACGTGGCTCTCGGGCTGGTGGAAGGAAACGGCGGCGGTGTCGCCCCACACCTTGATGCCCTTCATGCGCAAAACGGCCACGCACCACATCTCGTGGAGAACCAGTTCGGGCGAGGAAGAAAACTCGTAGTTTTTGGCGGCCTTATCGACTTTATAAGGCTTGCCGGCTATGAGGGGCTTCACGGCGGCGGCGGGAACATAAAGTATTTCGCGCGGCTTGTCAACCCCGAGAATCTTGTGCATCTGCTCAAAGTCGGCTACGTCGCGGGCACGCACCGCCTTCTCGCCGTTCACCCACAGTTGGCGGAACTCCAGCGGACGGCCGTTGAACAACGGAACATCGGCCACCCATAGCTTTCCCTGGCGTTGCCAGCCACTGATTTCCACGGCTCCGGAAATGGTGACGTCGCCGTCGGCAACAATCGTGGTGAAGCGGTCTTCGGGACGGAGCACCACGGGCTGCACCAGGCGGTAAACGCCGGCTTTCAAGTGGAGCACGGCATAGTCGCCCATGTATTTCTTCTTCATGATGCGCGAGGACTGCAGGGCCTGCTCAATGGTGAACGGCCCGGGCTCCACATCGATGCGGAATTCGCCCGAAGCGCCGGCATTCATTACGAACCACAGGCCGGCGAAAACGGCGGTCAGTAGGCGGCGGGCATCCATACGGTCATCTCCGATTTTCCGCGGTTTCCCCAGGCGAAATAGGGGATGAGGCGGATGGTTTTTTGTTTCTTCTCGGTGGACGCGTCGCGATAGAGGGTGCCCGTCCACGAGGCTTGCGGGCGCACAATGGCGGTGGTCTCGAGGGCGGTCAGCGTCATGCCGTCAACTTGTTGGCTCACGGTGGTGAAGCGGGCGTCAACGGACAGGGCGACGTGGTCGATGTCGGTGCCGCCAAGGTCCTGGCTTTCGGCGCAATAGACGATGGGCCCGCGCTGTACGGCCACTTGTCCGCGGCTTTCTTCCACCAGCGGGTTGGCCTCAATGATGCTGGTGGGCATGGCCATGTCGTAGGTGATGATGTCGCCCTTTTTCCATGTGCCGTTCACCACGGCATAGCCGTTCTTGCGCTCATAGGGCACCGGCCGGCCGTTCACGCTGAGGTTGATCTCGGGGCACCACTGGGGAATGCGCAATTTGATGGCCAGGGCAACGCTCTTGCGGGCTTGCGTAACCTCCATGACAACGTGGCCGTCCCAAGGGTAATCGGTGTGTTGAGCAAGGGTGAAGGGGTGGCGGCCGTCGGGACGAAGGGTGACGGTGTTCTCGCCAAACAGGTTCACCCACAGGGCTTGGTCGCCCAGGGCGTAGGCATATTCCTGAGCCTGGCAAAGGGTGCGCAACGTGTTGGGCGGACAACAAAAGCAACTGATGAGCTTTGTGCGCTCCTTCGGCCACCGCAATTTATAGGGCAGGCTATTGCTCAGACGGAGCGGGTTGGTGTAGAAATACTTCTCGCCGTCGGTGGAAATTCCGCACAAGATGCTGTTATAGAGGCAATTCTCCACAATGTCGGCATATTTTCCGTCGCCCGTGGCTTCCAACATGCGCCAGTTGAAAAGCAAGTTGCCGATGTTGGCGCACGTTTCGTTGTGGGCCGTGCTTTGCGGAAGTTGATAGGGCCGGCCGTAACTCTGGTGAACCTTCTGGATGTTATCGGGCTTGTAGTCGGTGCCGTCGGGCGACGTGCCGTCGTAAAGTGCGCCGCAACCGCCGTTGATATACATCTTGCGCGTCACGATATCGTGCCAGATGCTGTCGAGGTTCGACATGAGCTGCGCCTCGCCGCTCTCCAGGTAGAGGTCGGCAACGCCGGCGTAGAGGTAGTTGGCCCTGACGGCGTGGCCCATGGCCTTGTATTGCTGGCGGAAGGGAATGCGGTCCTGGTTGTCGTCGGTGCCGTTCTCCACCATGCCGCGGATGTCGATGAATTGCCTGAGCAGGTCGAGGTATTTCTTGTCGCCCGTCTCGCGGTATAACTCGGCCACGGCCATGTAGTGCGAGGGACAGATGGCGTTTCCGGCCAGCTCTTCGGGGGCGCGGCGGCAAAATTCATAGAGGAAATCGGCCGCCTTCACGCCGGCATCGAAAAGGGTGGACTTGCCGGTGGCGCGGCGATGCACGATGCCCGCCGTGATGAGGTGCCCGAGGTTGTAGGTCTCGAAGTTCAGGCGATTGCCAAATGCCTTGTCGTCTTTTCCACCCACGGCGGTGCCCACCACGGTGTTGTCGCCGCCGCTTTCACGGTTTTTGTTCATCTCGGCAATGATGACGGGCGTGTGGATGTAGCCGTCGTCGCGCTGGGCTTTCACCACGCAACCGATGAAGCGGTCCATAATCTTTTCCAGTTCGGGGTCTTTGTTGATGGCATAGACCGATGCCACGGCCTCCAGCCATTTGTACATGTCGCCGTCGTGGAACGGTGGTCCGTGGTGCTCGCCTTGTATCTCGCCCGAGGCAATAAGGAAATTGTTGAACCCCTTGCCCTCTTTCGTTTGCCACGTTTCCCACATGCTTTGAAGCGAGGTATGGCTGAACACGTCGAAGCGGTCACCCCAGAAGCCGCCCGTCCAGCGCACTGAGCCTTGCGGCGTGGGCCAAAGCGTGCGCTGCCCTTTTGCGGGTGCAACGGCCAGCAGGCCCGCCACTATCGCCGCCAATATTGTTTTTCTCATATTTCCCTTTTATGGTTGATGTTAATAAATCAGGAAAGCGGATTATCCAAACTCCTCATTTTTCCTCCTTCTTCATTCTTTCGTACCATCCTTCCCTTTCCTTGGTAAGGTCGTAGCCGCGCGCCGACAGGTAGTTGTTGATGCGCCCCTTGTATTTCCCGAACATCTCGTGCTTCTTCTTCGAGCTTTCAGCGTCGATGGCCAGCTCGCGCGCTTCCTTCAGCCAGGCCAGAATCTGCGCCTTTTCTTCCTCGGTGAGGGTGGGAATCATGTCGCATTGCGCCTTGTAGGTGACGTTCACCACGTCGTAGGTCATCACGTCCTTCACTTGCTCAATCTGTTGTTCCGAGAGGTACATCGAGAGGTCGCTGATGAAGCCGAAATGGCTGCGATACAGTTTCTGGTCGGCAATGGCCTCCGCCTTCTGTCGGTCTGTTTTCTTCAGCGAGTCGCGCTCGGCATAGATGTCGTTGAGGGCAAAATAGCGGTTGGCCACAATGTTCAGCACGTTGCGCCCCTGCCGCGTGTAGGTGATGCCCAGCTGGTCGGTGGCCTTTTGGGCCCGCGAGAGGATGGTGCTGACATAGTCCTCGGGCCGTCCCTCGGCCTTCAGCGCCACGTCGGGCACGATGGGCGTTGAGAACACCTCGCGCAGGTAGTCAACGTTGGCGCCGTAGTTCATTTTCACGTTGCGCACCATCTTCACGTCGCGGCTGCGTTCCACGAAGAGCCAGCCGCTCCACCCCATCTTGTCGAGCGTGCGGCGAATGGCGGGAAGGTCAATCAGCGAGTCGTTGCGAAGCCAGCGGCCGTCGGTGTTCGACGCATGGATGGCGCAGATGTTCCGCGCGCCGAGCGTCTGAAGGTCGCGCGAAATGTCGGCACCGGCCTCCAGGGCATTCTGGAATTTGTAGAACACGGCAATGCCTGCGCTCTTCACCTCCTTTAGCAAGCGCAGGTTGCCCTTCGCGTCCAGCGGCGTGTCTATGCCCACCACCTTGCCGCGTGCACGGGCCCGCTCGCCGATGTCGTGAAGGCGTTTCACCACCTCGCGGCGCAGGGCCTTATCAGTGCTCCATGTGTTGCCGCACCCGCCCAGCGGCAGGAAGGCCACGCGCACGTTGCCCAGGCGGTCCATCGTGTCGAAGCAGTCGTCGGCCAGCGCCAGGTAGTTGTCGCGCTTCGTCAGGTCCTGGGCATAGAAGCCGCTCATGGCCACCGCGCCCACCTCCAGCCCGAGGCTGTCGGCCACATGGCGGAACCGCGCCGCCACGGCATCGTCGCGAAGCGCATTCTCAAACAGCGTGCGGGTGCCCAGCGGGCCCATGTCGAGTTCCACTCCGTCGCAACCCAGTTGGCGGGCCAACTCAAACTGCCCCAGCTTCTGGCGCTTCAGCACCATCCAGTCGCACACGCCGATCTTGTAACGTGCCTGCCCCTCCGCCACCTGCGGAAAGGCCATCAACAGCAGGGCGCCCAGCACCCCCAGCAATCTTTTCTTCTTCATTTCGTTTTTTTGTTTTATATTTCAAGGCCCACCCTATGGGAAGGGAGTGCATACTGCCCCCTACATCTTCCCTACGGGAGGGCGTAGAGAGGTTTTCGACCTTTTTACTTTAAAGACGTTTTCCCGCTCCTTTTGTACCTATTTAACAGCCCTTTCGCAAGTTTTTCCGATTATTCGGCTTTCACGTTGTTCCAAGGGTCAAAGGAGTACTTCGTTTTGTCAAGATTTTTCATGGATTTTTGCTTCCCCCAAGAACTTTGACCGCAAATTTCGGGGAGAAAACTTCAAAATCTCTCTCCTCAATCTTCAAGATTTCTCCCCGAGATTTGCGGTCAAACCTCCGTAGATTTTCAACCTATTGATTATCAATATGTTACAAAACGACCAAAATTTTCACGATTTTGTCAAATATTTTTACCAATTTTGACCTATGTTCCTACCCGCCTATTCCGTGGGAGCCGATGCCATAAAATCGCCGTTATAGAATCGCCGTTATAGAATCGCCGCCATAGAATCGTTGCCATAGGATTCGACCCTATAGGAGCCGACGCCTCCGAGCGTCGGACTAACTTTAAAATATATATACTCCGACGCTTGGAAGCGTCGGCTCCTATATCGTCGGCTCTTTTGTATCGGTTCTTATAATGTCGGCTCCTACAAAGCATCGGCCAATCCTTCACTCTTCCCCTTCTTTGAAAGCACAATGTTTGCCAGGCAGACGGCATGTTCTGTGTTGGAGTCTGGGGGTCGCCAGGCCAGGATGTAGCTCACTTTGGCCCGTGTCACCTCATATCCTTTCATGGCCCACGCCTTCAGCCTGTCCTTGCCCGAGGCAGACAGGGCGGCGATGTTGAACCCCTGACTGTCGATTAGGTAACCGTCTTTGTATTGGAGGCTGTCGCCGCTCCTTAGTCGGAGCACGATTTTCTTCCGCCCCTTGAAGAAACCGAGCTGCACATCGTGCATGTTCAGCGCTATTGATACCGACGAGCAGAGGGCGGGGGGATTTGTCACGAGGAAGAGGTTCCGACGGGCTCGGGTGAGCCCCACGTAGTAGGCCCGCATGTCGCCCACATCCCTTCCGTCGGGGATTGGCGACAGCAGGTAAACGGTGTCGAACTCGCGCCCTTTGGCCTTGTGGATGGTGCTCACAAATACGGTGCGGTCGTCGGCGGCAATGAAGTCCTCGATGTTCGACTCGAAGATGTATTCGCGCAGGTCGCTGCGGTAGATGGTCCTGTGGGTTACTTCAAAGTCGGCGAAGAACCGCCGCATGACGTTCAGGCAGGTGCTTGTGGCGTAGGTGCTGAGGGTGCGTTGCTTGGCCTGTTGCCATTGTTCTTTCGTCACCGCCGCTTCGTCGTTGCTGCCGAGTTGCCGCAGGAAATAGCGCACTTCGGCGAGGTTGCCGAAATGGAATTCGCCCATGGACTGTGCAATGGTGGCATGTATTCCGCGCTGCTCCAATTCGTAGGCCACCAGCATTGTTTCTTCATTGGTGCGGGTCAGCACGGCCGTGCTTCCCTGCACTTTGATTTCCTCATCAAACAGGTTTTTCAAGGTCTTCACCTGTCCTTCCTCGCCCGTTGCCGATTGGATGAGGGTTTGCTTTATCCGGCCCGGAATGAGTTGCACAAAGCGGTTGGCGCAACCTACGACCGCCTTTGCCGAGCGGTAGTTGTCGGTCATTTCGTACAGCCGGGCGCCGTCCTGGCCGGCGAGCATCTGCATGTGGCGGGAATCGGAGCCGCGGAAGGCGAAGATGTTCTGGTCGTCGTCGCCCACCGCAATGACCCGCATTTCCTCGTTTTGCCGCATCAGTGCCTGCACCAGCCGGAAATCATCGGGGCCCATGTCCTGTGCCTCGTCAATGACAAGCACGCTCTTGGCAATCTTCGACGGCTCCACCTCGCCGCGCTCTATCATTCCGGAAGCCTGGCCCACCACGTCTTTCGCCTCGTCGAGCCGGCCCAGTTTGCCCAGGAGGTCGAAGCTGTAGGAGTGGAAGGTCTTGATTTCCACATAGTGGGCGGCGGTGCCCACAAGGTCGAGGAGGCGTTTCTTGAACTCGGTGGCGGCGGCCCTCGAGAAGGTGAGCATCAGCAGTTGCTCGTGCTTCACGTCTTCCAAGAGCAGCAACGAGGCCAGCTTGTGTACCAGCACCCGCGTTTTGCCGCTTCCCGGCCCTGCCGCCACGACGATGTATTTCGACCGGTTGTCGTCGATAATCTCGCGTTGCCGGTTGGAGAGGTCGCCAAAGAGCTTCTGATACCTGGCCGGTGTGATGTTGCGGCCTATCTGCTCGCGCCGCTCCTCCTTGAAATGCTGGTTGATGAACTTGCGGAAGTCGAGGGTGAAATAGTCGTTGACGAACTGCAGGGCGGCGTTGTAGTCGCGGACCATCAGGTTGGCATATTCGCCCACGATATGAATTTGGCGGATGCGCTGCTTGTAGAATTCGTCCAGCAACCGGTATTGCTCCTTGCCATATCGCGTGCGGCGGTCGGCCGTCCGGCCTATTTGCATGGTGTTGTAGATGACGATGAAGCCGCCTTCTATCTTCACCAGCTCGGTCTTGGTGAGATAGAGCAGCGCTTCCTCTATGTCGGCAATGGCGGGCTCGCCGGCCGTCGGGCTTTCGCGGTCGGTGAACAACTGCTCCTGACGGCTGGCAATGAACTTGCGGAGCATTTCCACGATGGAGAAATCTACAAGCGTAAGGTCTTTGCCGGGGTCGCGCCGGGCATTCAGGGTGTCAACAATGAAGTGGCAAATGTCCATGCGCCGTTGGAAGCGGGCCGCCGTGACCTCTGCGGAACCTTGCAGGCGGACGCTCACACTGCCGGAGAATCCGTGTTCCTGTTTGTGAATATAACCTTTCAGGGACAGGAAATGGAGCAACATTCTCAGGCGCTTGACGTTTGAATGGGGCAGGCCGGCCTTTTGCGCCTCTTCGTTCAGTTCCTTGTAGTTGATGTTCAGCGCTTCCTCCCCAAATCGTTTCAAGAGGAATTGTTCCAGCTTCAGAAGGAGGTTGAGGTTTTGTTGCGACGTGCTCTTGGAAATCCACGCCTGCATGTCGCGGGAGTCGGCCAGCAGACCGTCTTGGCGCATGAGGTTGATGTTGCGGATGACGGTGGCCTTGCTCATGCCGAGGATGTCGGCCAGGTAGTCTACGCGGCTTTCGGCCTCGGCGCCACGGCCCTCGGCGGTGGCCCTCGCGCTGATAAGCGACTTGATGATGCGTGCCGCCTCTTCGCGCGACTGCTCGTCAAAAAGCGGCGAGAGGGTCAGCTTGCGGCGCGCCTCCTCCATGGTTTTTACGGCAATGCCCGTTGCAAACACATGCGGCGAATTGCTGCCCCGTTGTATGAAACCGGCATCCTCAAGAGCCGCGATGGCCGCCTTTACGCGGGTTTCAATGTCTTCTACGCCGTCGCCCCATCCGGCCTGCCGGGCAATGTCCAATGGCGAGCAACTCACCTGGCTCCGTTTTGCCGTAAGGTCCTTGACGGCCTTCCACACCTGTTGTATCTCGCTGATGCTGAGCTTGGTCTGGTTGAGCAGGATGAAATGCTTGTCGAGGTCGCTGTCGGTGTATAACACGAAGCAGTCGGCCTCCATTTGCGGGTCGCGGCCGGCTCGGCCGGCCTCCTGAACGTAGTTCTCCAGGGAGTCGCTGATGTTGTAATGCACCACCAGCCCCACATCTTTTTTGTCAACGCCCATGCCAAAGGCCGAGGTGGCCACAATGACCTGTGCCTGGCCGTTCATGAAGGCATTCTGGTTCTTCACCTTCTCGGCAGCCTCCATCTTGCCGTTGAAGGGCAGGGCGCGAATGCCGTCGCTGAGCAGGTGTTGGGCCAGTTCGCGGGTGCGCCGGGTTCGCGACACATAGACAATGGCCGGACAGTCGTGGCCGAGTATCAGCGAGCGCAACAGGGTGTATTTCTCGTCGTCGGTGTCGGCATGGAGCACCGAATAGCGCAGGTTCTTTCTTTCGGCATTCGCCGCAAAAACCTTCAGCTCTAACGACAGTTTCGACCGGAAATAGTCGCAAATGTCGCTGATGACCTTTTGTTTTGCCGTGGCAGTAAAACACGAAACGGCGATAGGCTGCCCCAGGTGCTTCTTTTCCTGCAACTGACGGATGAAGTCGCCGATGTAAAGATAGTCCACGCGGAAATCGTGACCCCATGCCGAGAAACAATGGGCCTCGTCAATGACGAAGCGCACCACGTTACGGTTGATGAGCAGCCGCTCCACGGTCTTGCTGCGCAGCATTTCAGGGGCGATGTAGAGAAGGTTGGCGGTGCCCTCGGCCACCTGCTCAATGGCCGATGCCCGCTCGATGGGGTCGAGCAGCCCGTTGATGGTGACGGCATCGCTGATTCCACGGGCCGCAAGGTTGTCAACCTGGTCTTTCATCAATGATTGCAGGGGCGAGATGACCACCGTCAGCCCGTGGGTGTTGCGTCCGGCCATCAGTGCCGGCAGCTGGAAAGTAAGGCTCTTGCCGCCGCCCGTGGGGAAGATGGTCAGCAGGGAGTCGCCGCGGATGGCCGATTCCACCGCCTGTTGTTGCATGGGAACGCCGTCGAAAGTGCGGAACTCGTCGTAGCCGAAAAACTCCTTCAGGCCACTGTGCGCGTCAAGGTGCCCATGGCAATAGTCACAGTTCCCGCACGATGTGTTGCACAGCAGGTGCATCACATTGACCACCTGGGGAAAATTGCGTATCACCCAGGAAGGAGTAATCGAAAAAACGTCGTCGGCACCAATCACGGCCAGGCAGTATGCCAGTTCCAAAGGGTAGCGCACGGCCAATGCGCTGAAGTCGGCATGGCCACACACCTTGCCATGATATTCTTGCAAGATGAGTTGGCACAGGTCTGGACTGAAAGAAGAATGGTCGGGGGAAAAGCGGATGTATTTGAAGAATCCTTCAAATTGGGAGGTGTGGTGAAGCAGGCTGTAATAGATTTCCTTTCTGACGGGCGACAACTGGTTCCAGGCGGCAATCTCGTCGTTCAGCAAGTCGCGGGCTTTCATCGAGTCGTTCACGGGGTTGTTCAGCTCGTCAACCTGAAGCTTGTCGTCTTTCACCAAATGGTGATAAGGGCGCCTGGGGAACAAAAGAGGCGAGAGAAACAATGTATCGACAACCGTGGGCCGACCGCTCAGGGAGATGTATTTCAGGTCATGTTGGATGATGTTGTGACCACACACCGTGTCGCACATTGACACAAAAGCATCGAAATCGGCCTTGGAACGGGTGTGCAAGACGGCGCCGTCGCCCCTCACTGCTCCGTAATCGGCCACTTTCTTCGTCTGCGGGTGAACTTCTGTATCAATGAATACTATCATTTTGGTGGTCGTGGTTCACAAAGTGTCTTGTCGATGCTATATCTCCCTGATGCCTATTGATTTCAGGTATTCATACGTTCCGTCGTAGAACTCCGGCAGTCGCGTGGGGTCTTCGGGGAAACCTTCTGGTGTGAGCCGGCTGTTTCCTTTGGGAATGCAGATGATGATTCCCTGGCGGGCGCGGGTCAGCAGCACGCGATAGGCGTTGAGCATGTACTTCTGGTTCTCCTTGTTGTTTTCGGGATTCCACTTGTTCTTTCCGTTGAACTTGTAGAAACTCCAAGCGCCGTCGGCATATCGCAGGTCGGCATCCCAGAGCACGCAGGCGAAATCGAGCTCCAATCCCTGTACCTGTATGGTTTTCATAGAGTGCACGAGCAGCTTCTATAATAGTTGGAGTGGGGGTGTAGGGGCTGATAATCCAATTTTCTATTGTTCCGGAAACAGTTGCCCCGGCATGGATCAGAATGCTTGCAACCAGCTCTTGAAGATGCTCTGCACCCGAAATAAGAGGATTGTAAATTTGGTCGTCATAGACCGACGGCTTGAACTCCGTAGTCGATGAAACGTGTATGGTGGGAATAAGAATTGGCACTATGACCTTGTCGTGACTGAACCGATGGAAGTTTTTCAGGTCGAGGGCGTAATCCATTACCTGCTCAACATCGGCCTGGAGGGCATCCTTTTGGTTGACTTTAAATTCAAGGCAAAAGATGATGCCGCGAAGCAGTAGAACCACATCGATGCGCTTGCCCAAACGCGGTATCTCGTACTCAAAAATAATTTGTGCATCTTCCTCCTTCCAAGGTTGTAGCATCTGTTGCAGAATCTCTATTTCACCCATCCATGCTTCAACGGTGGTGGTAAGTGTCTCGCCGTGATAGTTGTTATGGAGGGCGCCAAGAACCGCCAGGCGCTCCTGCTCCAGAAACTCCTTGAAACTAGCTATGTATAAACATCTGTTCACCATACCGTTCACTTTTCCTTTGTGTCAAAAAGGCTCATCTTGATTCCCAAAACAAAAGGTTTGCTTTTGTTCTTTCACGAACAACTGGCTTTCATGCGACAAAGGTAGTGATTTCTTTCTAATTTCAAGCAGAGCGAAGTAATAAAATAACAAATCGCAGTTCGCGAAATGCAATTTTTGTTCTCAAATGTATGATTTTGACCAGCTTTGACCCCGATGAACTTTTTTCGGTTTCATTTTCTCCTTGGGATTCCACTCAAATGATAACGAGAAGTCATTCATTAGGTTGGAACCAAATGAGAACTTGGGCCCGAAATAGGATCGAACTCAAACCGATTGTTTTCGCATTGTTTTCGCAAAACGAAAAATCAGCAACTTGAATTTCTTCTAAGTTGCTGATTTTCAGAGTGGACCAGCCAGGGCTTGAACCTGGGACCTCCAGATTATGAGTCCTAAAAAATGATATTTCATGATAGTTTATGATTTGCAAAAGCATTGATAATCAGCAGCTTGTGATTTTGTAATTTTCATAGAAACTCACAAAATACCCCTGACTGAAATAGTTTGTTTACGCATTGTTTACGCAGAATTTGGCGTTTTGGCATGTTTTTAGGTTGAATTAGGCTCATTTTTAGGCCTTCAGACTATGGTTAAAGAACGTCATAGACGGTAAAAAAGCAAAATTTGCCATCAAAAATCCGTTTTGTTTACGCATTGTTTACGCAATGTTTACGCAGAAATGCCTTTTTAACATTCTGTCTATCAATTCAATAGAGAATCTGTTATTTCTATTCCGATAACGTTTTTGATTATTTTCGGCAAAACATGACAAGGCCTTCTGACTATACTTGGTAAGGTCTTCAGAAGGCTTCCGACTATTCTTTTCTCGTTTACGCAACAATTCTATATTGTGGCCCATCAAATAACAAATGTTTTATCAGCCGAGAATCATATTGGGAATAATAGCATCTATCATAGACGATGGAACGCCGCAATCTTTCGCTATACCCTCCCAATGCGAGGCTGCTTCACAAACATCATCGATAACAGATGCTGCATCTTTGATGTTGTTCTTGGAAGCAAATGTCAGCAAGTCTTCTCTGGTAATATTGTCAAACTTTTCATTGATGGACATCTGATGTGTGGCGGTCCAGCCACCATTTGGATTGTAGGCATAGCCCATATCGTAAGCTGGCGAGAGATGCCACTTCCCATCTTCTCCCATCAAGAAAGAGATATTCTTGGTATGATCATCTTGATTGCGAATAACTACGTTGAACACCATCCGACGAAACATTTGCTTGGCTTCCGAATAGGACAAACGTAATGCCCGCATGACATTGAAGGCTTGTTCGTATGAATAGGCTCGATGGAGTCGATAGTCAAAATGGGCAATTCCGCAAAGTGTCTGCATGTGTACCTTCTTCCCTTCTTTTCGATCGAACCGCGTTGTAAGGGAATGGGCACGTCCGTTTTCCTCTATGAGAGAACAATCTGACATCTCTATGCCACAAGCCGTGGCTAACTTGTAGAAAGAAAACTCCAGTCGTCCGTAGTTCTCTGTCTCTCTGAAACCAGCCTTGGCTGAGATTCCAT
>JAEEGL017300183.1_pt1 | contig 33877 bp, 35 predicted proteins | sample 9134231 | NCBI WGS metagenome assembly JAEEGL01 (sample SAMN16246548, study PRJNA631951) | gut metagenome | biome: gut microbiome; feature: rumen; material: fiber-attached | host: Bos | place: Iran: Karaj | collected 2018-10 | reverse complement strand
CGAAGTAGGCAGAGAAGTTACTGTTGAAGAAGTTAATGCAGCTCTTAAAGCAGGTGCTGACGGACACGTTCTTTGCTATACTGAAGAACCGTTAGTATCATCTGACTTTATCGGAACTTCACAATCTTCAACCGTTGACGCATTATTAACTCGTGTAATGGGCGGAAATCAAGTTAAGATTATTTCTTGGTATGATAACGAAATGGGTTATTCTACAAGATTGGCTGAAACAACTAAGATGGTTGCTTCTAAATTATAATTTTTAAACAATTATAAGAAAGAGGATGACTTTTTAGTCATCCTCTTTTTATGAAAAATCTTTATACTTTTATCTGATGAATCTTAAAAAACTTTGATATTGAACAACAAGCGGGCCTTTGATATAATCGAAATTGAACAGGAGAGCAAATAATGTTAATATCAGTTCTGGAAAAAATAAATGGTTTAAACGAAATGTTTTTTGCACCGTTAGACGGTATTATAGAAAAATTACCCCTTGAAGAATGGGTGGCTGATGCAATCATAGACAGCTTACATCTTTTACCGTTTTTGTTCTTTATTTTTGTTGTTATTGAGGTGATTGAGTTCTATTTTTCGGACAAAATGGATTCTTGTATAAAAAAAGCAAGAAAACGCAGTGTTGCGGTTGGTGCTTTGGCATCAATCTTTCCTCAATGCGGATTTTCCGTTATTGCAAGCAGTTTGTATTCAAGAAGAATGATAACAAGAGGGTGTTTGATTGCCGTATATCTGGGAACATCAGACGAAACAATTCCGATTTTGCTTGCTCATCCTGAAAAAGCTCATCTTGTTATTCCGATAATAGGTTTAAAACTTTTGATAGCGATAGCGGGCGGATATTTAATTGATATTCTTGCAGGACATTTTAATAATCCTGATATTATAAATAAAGAAGATTCAGTTGATGAAGTGCTTGAAGAAGCACACGAACATGTACATGAGGAAGGTTGTTGTAACCATAAACCCGAGGGAGTTCATAAAATTGAACTTTTATTACACCCGATTCAGCATACAATCAACATTCTGTCATTTATTTTGATTATCACTTTGATTTTGAATTATCTGCTTGAGCATTTTGCAATAACCGATTTTCTTGCGAATAGTGCAAATACATTTTTGCAATGCCTGATAGCATCTGTTATAGGTTTGATACCAAATTGTGCTATTTCAATTGCAATCACAATGATGCTTATAAAAGGTACAATAACCTTCGGTGCGGCAATGAGCGGTCTTTTATCAAATGCAGGTTTGGGTTTATTGGTACTATTGAAAAATAATAATTTAAAAGATTCGATAAAAGTCGTCGGAATATTGTTCTTGATGAGTTTAGCGGCGGGTTGTCTGATTGAATTTTTGGTCTAGATAAAGTAAATAGTCTTATTTATACCATGCTTTAAAATTCTTGATTTTACATTTTAATTCTTCATAATTACCGTTAAAATTTATACATCTGTCATCAATGAGTAAATATGCCGGTTCTTTTATGTTGATGACATTTTCAACAAATTTATCAAGCTTATTTTCAATAATCCATTTTGAAGCAATGAGTGTATTTCTTGTAGTAAAAATTATAATTTTGTAATCTGCGGATAAATCCTTAATTAACTCATACGCCCCCTCTTTTATCGGAGGAATGTAACTTTCATTATACGTACCATCGTAAGTATTTAATACGCCATCTATATCAAATAATATTGTTTTTTTTAACATGTCGCACTCTGTTGAGAAATATCAATGAAATAATTCTCATTATAGATAATAATTGAGAAAATGCAATATAATAAACTTGGAATATTTATCAAAAATAAAAGAATATCAGCAGGTATAACATTGAATAAATTTGCCATTGATAACGATATTGAGCCTGCAATTTTGAGCAGAATTGAAAATTTAAAGCAGGATATAAAAATGGGAATTTTATTAAAAGTTGCAAATGGATTTGATACAACCCCGTCAAAATTTTTATCGGAATTTGAATCGCAGAACCTATTATAAATGAAATTAAGCAATTGCACACCTATAATAGTTGTTATAAAATGACTTTATAAATAAACTCAAATCAAGGAGACAAATATGCTTAAATCAATAATTCTTGCAGCGGGAAAAGGTACAAGGATGAAATCCGACAAACCAAAAGTTTTGCACGAAATTTTCAATAAGACTCTTTTGGGATATGTAATTGATAGTGTAAATAATACCGGTCTTGCAGATGAAAATATTGTTATTGTCGGTCATCAAGCCGAAAAAGTTGAAGAATATATTGAATCAAATTATAAAAACACCAAAACAGTTCTTCAATCTCCCCAACTCGGAACAGGGCATGCAGTCAGTATGGCGCTTCCTTACCTTGAAAATTTTGACGGTGAAGTCGTTATTCTTTGCGGAGACACTCCTCTAATAACTTCAGAAACTATAAAAGAATTTGTTGAATATCATAGAAACGAAAAATCCGATTTAACGGTTATGAGTGCGATTTTTGATAATCCGACAAATTACGGAAGAATAATAAGAAACGCAGATGGCACGTTGAACTCTATTGTCGAAGAAAAAGATGCAACAGCCGAACAAAAAAAAGTGAAAGAAGTTAATGCAGGGATTTACTGTTTGAACTGGGCTAAAATTAAACCTGCATTTAAAGATTTAAAAACAAATAATGCCCAGGGTGAATACTATTTGACTGATATTATCAAGTGGTCTTGCGGTAAATGTTTAAAAACTTTGGCATACACTCTTAAAAATAACGAAGAAATATTCGGTATAAATTCAAAAGCAAACCTTGCAGAAGCAGCAAAATTATTAAATAAAAGAAGTATAAAAAAACATCTTGATAACGGAGTTACAATAATTGATCCGGATACAACCTGGATTAGTCCCGAAACGGAAATCGAATCGGATACAATAATTTATCCATCCTGCTATATCGAGGGTAAAAATATAATCGGGAAAAATTGTAAAATTGGACCTTTTGCTCACTTAAGAGGGGATGTGGTTTTGGAGGATAATGTCAAAATCGGAAACTTTGTCGAAGTCAAGAAAACAACGATTAAATCAAATACAAACGCTTGCCATTTGACTTATTTGGGTGACAGCGAAATCGGCTCTAACGTAAATATAGGTGCAGGAACAATAACTGCGAACTATAATCCTCTTACAAAGGTTAAAAGCAAAACAATAATAAAAGATAACGCTAAAATCGGTTCTAATTCCGTACTTGTTGCCCCTGTTACTATTGAAGAAGGTGTAAATGTCGGCGCAGTCGGAGTTATTACGAAAGACGTTCCGGCATGGGCGCTTGCAATAACCCGCTCGCCTTTGAAAATTATTGAAGGCTGGGTTAAAAGGGGCAAATAGGGTAGAACATTACTAATATTAAGAATTGCGAGGCTAAATAAGTCAGATTTTAATCCGACAAAAACACTTTTTGTCAATTTGTTATGCAAGGTGTGTTTATACACACCTTAAAAAATAATTGGCAAATTTTCTACCTCATAAAACATTTTTGCATTTCGGACAAACTCATCGGGATTTGCACTTACATAAAATTCTTTTCTGCCGATTTTTTCGCTGTTGTTCAACATGCCTGTCCTTTGCAAATCGTTTTTGATATATTCAACAAAGATTTCAGCAGGGTCTATAAACATTGTTTCAGGTGCAAAACGGGATAATACTTTCATCAAATAAGGGTAATGTGTACATCCGAGAATGATTTTGTCGGGATTATACAATAATATTTCTTTCATTTTGTTTGCAACATCTTCGCTGCATTCTGCTGATTCCATTTGCCCATGTTCAATATAGCTTGTCCAATTCGGGCAAGCCGTTTCATATACCTGAATATTAGAATTATATTTTTGAATTTCATGCTTGTATGCGTGAGTATTAATCGTAGCGGAAGTTGCGAATATACCGACACTTTTCATATCCATTTCGGATATAACTTTTGCACAGGATTGAATAATGGGGTAAATTTTAAAATCATAGTCATTCTTGATGGTTTCGTAAACTGTTGCCGAAGAAGTGTTGCAGGCTATAACAACCGCTTTAACTTCTTTAGTCGCAAAGAAATCCAAAATACGTCCGGCATAGCCTAAAAGTTCTTCTTTTGTCTTGTTTCCGTATGGCATATTTTTTAAATCGCCAAAATAAATTGTGTTTTCATTTGGCAATTGTTTTTTAAACACCGAATATACGGATAATCCGCCTACGCCTGAATCAAAGAAACCTATGGGAGAATTGTTTTGCATTCTATTTACCTCCTCCCTCTTTCTTTAAATATTCAATTATGCCTTCAGCAATTGCCTTGGCCGTTTTTTGTTTTCTTGCTTCGGTAATCATTGCATTCCGTTCTTCAGGATTTGATAAAAATCCTATTTCGCATAGAACAGCGGGGCACGTTGTGTGATTAATTACATAGAATTGGGATTTAAAAAGCCCTCTGTCTTTTGATTCGGAAATCTCTTTAATAAAATGCTTGTGGATAATTTCAGCAAGCGGTTTACTGTAATCATGGTACCAGTGAGTTTCTATTCCGTTCGGAGTTGTTGAAACGGCAGAGTTAACATGAACACTGACAAAAATTTCAGGTTCTTCGTTTTCGGAAAAATCAACTCTGTCCTCTAAAGATACAAATGTGTCATCCGTTCTGGTTAAAACAGCTTTTATGCCTTTAGAACGTAAAATTGCTTCTACTCTTTGTGAAATATCAAGAGTAATATCCTTTTCGTTGATTCCCTCTCTTATTGCACCGTAATCCGTTCCGCCATGTCCGGGGTCTATAACAACCTTGTTTGGATTTTTGGTGTGTTTTTTCTTAACAGGTTTTTCTATGGATTTGTCTTCAATTTCCGAATTCCGTGCTATAGTAATTTTTAATGTTTTGCCGTCAACGCTTTCTTCCACTTTTATAATATCTTTTTTGCTAACTTTTAATGAAGTTTTTATACCCGTTTGCGGAAGTAAAGATACGCTAAGCTGTTTAAACGGAGTATTTGAAACAGTGTTGTTCAGGTCTTGTTCATTGTAGCTTTTTACATTGAATAAATATATGTTGAATGAATTATCAGTTCTCATAATTGAATGTACAACCGGTGCGGTGAACGACATAATAAGCTCACCATTTTTGGAATCTGCTTTTTGTGCGTAAACTTTGCTCAGATTAGAAACTTTATTTTCCAAAGCGGTATGATTAAGCTTATCCGAATTTATCAAAAACAGGGACTGCAAATCTTTGGAATAAATTGGCATATATTTTTCCGCATTGTCAGAAGTTATAACTATTCGGGCTGTGCTGACATCAAACTGGCCGATTTTTGCTACATCAGCGCAGCTTCCGGATGGACAAAGCGAAATCTCTCTGTTTCGGAACATTTTATCTAAATAAGTGTTAGGTAAATCAATAACCATTCGTTTTGGAGAATTCAGATAAAAAACTTTAGAAGTGGTTATTTGTCCGATGCCGCTAACCAATAAACCGTTATTTTTGGGGATATATTGGTTAATAAAATATTTTGTACGCATCTTTAGCTTTGAAGATAAATCCATCGAAATCAACGTATCGTAGGTTTTTCCGTCAGAATTAGAAAGGGTGGTATCTTCAAAAGCTTTTTCTATGTCATGAATAGTGCTGTTTGAAGAACTTTGCGGATTATCTATCGGAATTTCTATTTTTTGAACAAATTGTGAGCTTGCAGAAATATGTGAATATTGCTGAGAAATGTTGTTTTCATCATAGATAACATTGAAATAATCATTGGATATTTTTGGAAGATTTCCGACCATAATCACGCTTCCGCCTGAATTTACAAGTTTTACTTTAGAAGTGTCAAAATCTTCTTCAAATGTTATTACTGTTCTTACAATAAACGGATTTGTACTGAATTGTGCAAGCCGAATTTCTTTGATGTTACTTCTTTCAAAAACGATTTGCTGTTTTTCTCCTGCAAGAACGGCATTTTCGATATCAAAATATATCCTGTTCGGATTTGAAAGCGGAACAACTTTTTGTACGGGAATTATTTCTGAAGTGCCGTTTGGATTTTGGGTGTTTATGGATACTATTGATGATGATGTATCATAAGTTAATCCGGTCACTTTTACAGCAACGTTATCAGCCCAAACCTGCCCCGCAAAAGTTAATATAAATGTTAAAAACAAAGTTATATAAAATAAGAATCTCTTCATTATTAATCCGTTGAACCTAATTCGGATATGTTTTATCCCAAATCCACGGAATATTTTATCAAAAAAAAAGGCAAAAAAAAAGCACTTGACTAGAGTGCTTAAGTACGCATTTCGAGAGTTATACCTTATTAAAAATTCATTCCGCTTTCATAACGGTAGAATCTATACACCAGACCATCACACATTTCCTTGAGGAATTTTATAATAATGTCTTTACTGTCATTAAAATTATAGATACCAGGTAACATATACATAAATTTATACTCCTTGGACTATCTTTCTTACATCATGTATTACGGCACGTTTTTGAAAAACTTTAATGATTTTGGACAAATTGTTACAATTCGTTACAAATAACGGTAAAATGCCTGATATACTTGGATAATTTTATTTTTTATTTTTATATTTATCGTAATTATTGTATATCAATTTAAGTCCTGCAAGAATTTGACTGTCTTGCTCTTTAGCACATTCCCAATTGGATTTGTCGTGAACTAATCTTTCTATTGTTCTTTTAGTACTTTCTGTTCCGTTTAAATAGTCATTGATAAGTTTACGATAATCGGCTTTGGTAAAATTTTTGAACTCTTGACCGCTTATACTTCTGGTTAATCCGTCTTTTTTTATAAAGGAATCGTAGTTTATTTTGCTTTTCTTAGCACGATTAAATTTATTACCGTCAGCTTTGTCCAATATAGCATTTTCTTCTTTTGCAGAGGTTGATTTCGCATTGTTCTCCATTTCAGAGTCTACCGGTGTTAGTCTTTTGGAAGATTCAGGAGCTAAAGTTAAACCGTCGCTTTTGGGGGGGGGCGGTTCTACCGGTGTCAATTTATTCTTGCCATTGGGTGCAGGTTTTTGTTTTGGCGGGATTAACTCACCCAAATCAAATGGTTTTGGCGGAGTTGTTTCTTCTTGTTCTCCCGCAGGGAAGTCCGGTTTCTGAACCGGCTTTGCTGAATGAGTGTAAGGCATTTCTGCAATAGAAACGCTGTATACTTTTTTCATAAAATCTTGTCGTGACATTGTGAGGGTTCGTGACGAATCCCAAGGATTTATTAAAACCACCGAATCTTTAGTCACTGATTTTATGGCAAGAGCGTGCCCATCAATACCGCCCATGCTAAATGCACAAGTAACAGCATAATCAATATGTCCGTCGTTAATATCATTCATAACTTTGTCTAACATTTTATTAAGGTCTGCTTTGGAATGTTTTTCACTGCCTTTTGTAACTTTGTAAGAATGTGTTACTATGGAATCATATTGTTGCAATTCACTTTGTGAAACTGCCGGTGCATCCGAGTTATAATATGTTTCTGATTGTTTTCCCGTTAATACATACATAGCATCTTCGGTAGCTCCGCTATCTAATATTTTAAAGTAGTTGAAGCCTGTAGAAAGACCGGCTTCACCAAAACCGTCAAGCATATCAATTTTGTTATCATTTTTTGTTCTCATAACTTCTCTTCTGTACTTTTCAAAAGCGGCCTCTATTAATCTTACGTCAATTTCCCCGACTGCCAAGTCTGTACGTTTGGCAATTTGCTTTACTTCATCTGCAGAAAATGTATATGTACCGGTGATATACATTTTCCCTTTCTTTATGCGCGGGTCTTTGTTTAACCCCTCAGCAGCTTTTTTGGCTCCGGGGAGTTCTATTGTGTAGCTTCCGTCGGAATTTTTTGTAATAAGATTTGAAATTATTTCTCTTCCGTTCGCAGTATTATTAATTGCTATAATACTTGCCAAGAGGTAACAATCTCCTGTGCGCCCCTGTGAAAAGTCCCCTATATATCCGTCGGGAATAGAGGAATCTATATTTGTAATAGTTCCGTTTTCGTCATAATAAACCGCTTGATAATCGTTTCCGTTTCTGGTTATCTCAATCTTTTTGTTGCCGTTCGGGTAGTATTCGACATCATATTTTATATTGCCTTTGGAATCAAATTCTTGGTGGCGAATAGTTTTGCCTCTGTAATCAATAAAATCACTTGTTTGTATTTTTTCATTGTTGTCATATTTTGTAACAATTTTTTCGTAATTTTTCCATGTTTCATTTTTTTGCGTGTATTCCACTGATTCGGCAAGAACTCCGTTCTTGTATTTTTCTTCTTTTATTAGTGTATTTTTATCATCATATATATCTTTGTGTGCAACTTTACCGCCTTTGTATGAAATTGCGATTCTTTCGTTAAGTTTGCCATTTGAGTATTTTTTTTCTTCAACAAGTTCTTCTTTTTCATTAAAAGTGCCTTCCGCAATAACCTCATTATTTCTTTTTGTGACAACAGATGCTTTTTTACCGTTTTTATCATACTTATATTCTTCTGTTGTTTTATAATCAGGATTTCCGTTATCACGGATGATTTTTGAAGGTTTTTCATTATAATAATCTTCTTCATTTTTGAAGTAGTATTCGATATTTTGTATAGAATCGAAATTTATTCCCTGAAATGTCAAAGAACTTTTTTTAGTTTCTTTAAAAATTAATGTTCCATTGGCTTCTTTTATCAAAATACCGTCACTGCCTTGGTATTTAGCCTGTTTTTCGCTTCTTATAAAATTCCCATCCAAATCATATATATCTTTTATTTCTGAACCGTTCTCGTTTCTTACGGTAATTATATTTTTTCTATTCGTATTACAAGATTTAATATTCACTGAAGAGTCAACTAAGTTATTTATAAAAGCAATCAAATCTTTTGCTCTGGCATTGATACCAAGTTTTTTTATAAGGTGGCGGGCTTCTCTTCTGGAAAGCTCTGTGCAATCGCCATCTTCTGAAGCAGCATTCTGCAAATCTTGTTTTAATCGGTTAATTTCGCGTTCTTCCAGAATTTCATTGCCGTCATCATAGGCATTAAAGATACTTAAAAGTTTTTCGTCTTTTATATCTTCTTTCTTAATTCCGGCTTTTATATCTTTTGATGTAATTTTGTTTTTTCCGATAGTTAATTCAAAATCTGTCATTATTCTTGTTCCTCGGTATTATGTATAACGGCAAATATTAATTAAAACTTTAGTAATAAAGGATAAATCGTTACAATTTGTTACAAACACAAGAAAGTTACTGATTGGAATTATTTATATAATTACTTATTCATTTTTGCGGCATTTATAACTGTACATTTATCTTATACCCTTATCTAATACAAAAATTTTTCGATTTATTTTAACAATAAAATATGTATAATCGTGACTACAAAAATGAAAACCTGTCTAAAATAATCCATCTTGCTCAAAATAACGATATTAAAGCTATAGAAACCTTAATCCGCCGGGAACAGAAACACATATTTGCGATTTTTTCGCATTTGGCAGATAAGAAAGAGGATGTAGCGGACTTAACGCAAGAAACTCTTGTTAAAATGGCTAAAAATATAGGTTCTTTAAAAGAATCTGCACATTTCAGACAATGGCTAAATAGGATTATATCTAATACATTTTACGATTATATGAAAAAAAGACAGTTTGAAACCGTTGGTATTGAGGATGAGATACTGGAATCGATTAAAGATAAAGTAAATTGCGAACCCGGAGAAAAATGTATTTTCTCCGAACTTGAAAATCTTGTAAAAAATGCGCTTATGACGTTGCCCATAAATCTCAGGCTCTCAATTGTGCTTAGAGAATATGAGGGCCTGAGTTATGAAGATATTTCCAAATTAACAAATACTACTGTAGGAACAGTGAAATCGAGAATCTCAAGAGCAAGATTTAAACTTCGTGAATTAATGTCAGATTTTATATAAAGGAGAGAAAACAATGAAACTAACTTGCGGCCAAATGGATATACTTTTGTCATTTTATTTGGAAAATGAATTGAGCACATGCTTAAAAAAGCAATTTGAAGAACACTTAAACGAATGTGAATCTTGCAAATCAAAATTTGATATTGTAAAAACAATATTTGCAGATATGAAAAGCAAAGCTTGCCCGGAGTATATGGTTGATTTGGAGGATGATTATAAAACAGTTTGCCACAAAAATATTTTTAGTACAAAGCTATCAGAGTATTTGGATAATGAACTTTCCGGTGACGAAAATATAAAGATAAAAAAGTACACAATTACTAATAAAGATGCAAGAAAAGAACTCGAAGACAGTTATAATATAAGGCGTTTAATGAGTGATTCTTATAAGAAAACAATGGCTGACGCAAAACAAGATTATACAAAATCAATTTTAAAGCGATTGGAATTAGAAGAAGAGGTGCAGGCCGGATTTCATCCTGCAATAAATCTGTTGATAATTTTTACAATTACTGTGCTTGTTATTACAACCATAGTAATTCTGTCATTAAGCACATAGCTTTGTATCAAATATTTCTGCATAACAACTGTAGTTTTGTTTATTTTGACTTCGTGATTTTATCACTTGGAAAAAGCTCTCCAGCCTCCGTACTCCGTGTAAAATAACAGTCAGATTGAGAAGAAAGGACACGCATATTGAGAATTTAAATTATAGGTCGGGTTTTAACCCGACAAAAACTTTATAAATTATTCTAAATCTAACTCTGAAATTTTGTATTTATCATCAAAATTGCACCAATTTATATCATAAAATTTGTTATTCACATATTTTTTAAATGATGAATATTCCCAATCTTTTGGGGCAATATTATAATGTTTCATTGGATTATAATGGATATAATCAATGTGTTTATTTAAATCATTTTCGTCTAAAATAATATGAGCCCAATACCTGCTCTGCCAAATACCTTTTTCTTTTTTATATTTTTTACCTTCGGTCAAATCTGAATTATCAATGTTAATATTACGAGAAAAATATGTTTTAAAATATTTAATTATATTTGGATAATCATTAATGTTTTCAAGTTGCAAAATAAAATGAATATGGTCTTTTAAAATTACAATAGCCTCAATTTTAAAAGAAATTTTTGTTTTTGTATATTTTAAAGAAGATTTTATTAAATCAATATAATCTAAAAGAAAATCTTTTCGATTATATGTAACAATTGTTATAAAGACCATAGAATTTGGTATAAAGTAGCGTTTATAATTCATTCTAATATTATACAATAATTATTTGTCGGGTTGAAACCCGACCTATAAACTGTTACAAAATTTTCACCGGATTCAATTCTACATAAATTACGAGGAGTTATGTCTATCATTTCAGCAAATTGTTCTTGAGTAAAGCCGCGCATTTTTCTTAATCGTTTAACTTTTTCTCCAAGTAAGTTTTTAATATTCATGACAACTACCTCTATTACACGTCTGTTTATTATTAAAATCTGACGTTTAATATCATAATATATTAAGTTTTGTAAACCTGTAATGGCTTATTACGACTGTATTTAACAAAATATTACTTTTTAAAGACATGATTTTAGGCAATTTTTGAAGAGAAAAATACTTTATATAAATGTAAAAATTTTAATATATTACACGAGCAGAAAAGGAGAAAAATATGACTGGTGAAATTAAAGTTGGAATGAAGTTTGGTACATTTGAAGAAAAAAAGTTGGAACTACAAAAACGTACTGTTCAATTATACGACCAAGGTGTAAAAGGAACTAGCGTTTATCATAACAAAAAAACTTATGATGATGGCAGTACATATGAATCATATTGTCTTGTGACATCAAAAGGCTTTGGTTGGGGTAGTCCTAAATTGCCAAACGGTAAAGAAGACAGAAGCAATTTAAGTATTTATCAATCTGCACCAAACAAATATCATCCAAATGGAATAAAAATGACAACATATTGTTCCTTTGATGGTTTTGAATATACATGTATGGGTGAAGATGGAAAATTTAATAAAATAGTTTCGCCAGATGGAAAACAAAGTGCGTATGATGACAATGGCAATGGTATTGTAGATGCAAATGAAATCCGTAAAGGTAGGTTTTAACTAAAAATAAACAATATATAAAGAGATGATTATTACAACAGCCAGTAGGGTAGACTTCAGTCTACCGCTACATTTTGGTTGACTAAAGTCAACCCTACTTATGAGTGCAATTATGTGCAAAAGTGTGCAAAAATAGTGCAAAAAATGAGTAAAAAAGTGCAAGAAAAGTCTCTTTTGGAGTAGTTTGAGTCAACTTGCTTCCGACCTCTTTAAATCGGCAAAAGCTGGATTGCTTCGCCTTTACATACTCGCAATGACATGAAACACTTCCGACCAAACTACTCAAAAAAATACACCGGAGAAGTGCTTGCGCACTTGTGTGTTCTCATCCCTGGTGCATTCCAAATTAAAAACCAGTAACGCAAAAGCGTACTGGCTTTTAAAATTCGGAGACACTGGGATTCGAACCCAGGATGCAGGTTGCCCCACATAACACCTTAGCAGGGTGCCGCCTTCAGCCTACTCGGCCATGTCTCCGCAACACCTAATTATGCTACCATAAACTCAAAACTTTTTCAAATATACGTTTAAAATGAGTCAGATATTATTTTTTATACAAATTTTCAATCGGTGTCGGCTTAAACCCGTTTTTCATAAGCAATTGTCCTGTTGCGGTACTTGCTTCAAACGGGTACTTTCCGTTGTCAAATCCGTCTATCTTAATGTAACAATTTTTGTCCAAATGGTTATACAGATTCCGCACAAGTTCATGCCGGTCATATATATCCATATACGGCCATAAATTCGTAGCAATAATTACACTGTTTTGCGGCTCAATGTTTTTATAATCAGTTCTTATGTCGGCTACGGAAAACTCAACATTGTCAACAATCTTGTCACTCGGGATGCCGAGATTATCTCCCCAAGCATTAATATCAGCATAATATTGACGATTAGCACAGTTTAGACTGCCTAAGCTGACAAAGTCGATAAAATGTCTTCTTTTATTTTCATTAAAATTAAAAAAAGAATCTATATTGAATATTTCTTTATCTTCAAGTGTCAGAGCATATTTTTTTGCACTATTAATTATGTCTTCATCATAATCTTTTGCCATTATAGGCATAAATTTTTCCGGATTTTTCTTTTTTCCGGATAGCATGCCGATAATAAAACTGTACGCTTCATATCCCAATGAACACCCATAGTTGTAAACATTAACTTTATCAATCCCTTGAAATATACGTGAAAGATAATTATAAAACTGTTTGCATTCTTTCAAAGACGGTCTGAACATCCAAGAGGTATTTCTGTGTTCAACAATTCCGGATTTATTATTGTGTACTACTCTGTAAATTCCGGAAAAACTTTGGTTAGTTTGATAATTATTTATACTTTGTATCTTCATATTGATATAAAAAACCGTAAATAAAATTTTTGCTGTTTTAAAATTGCTAAATTTAGCATAAAAAGAGCGGTTGTTTTTATTAACAACCGCTTATGATCCTCTCAACCGGCTATTCAGACCGGTTTCCGGTGTTTATTTACTTCACAGCTTGCAGTTTCACTTGTATACCTGTTTCAGAGTTCATGGAAACTGCGTTAGATATCGCCATTGCTCTTCGCTTTTTGGCGCCTCTTAATATGAATTCAACTCCGCTAAACGTATTGTTTGTCGGGTTAATAATCTTTTTGAGCATATTCTTCTGTTCCTTTCCTGTACTATCTGTCTGTAATATATATATCGGCATTTTTTTCAAAAACTTTAGGTTTTTTTGAGAAATTTTTACAATTCGTTACATATAATTTTAAAATCAAGTAAAATTCAAGTTCCAGACCGTTTATGATATAATAGAAAAAAACGGGAGCTTAAAAATGGCAAAGATTAAAATAGGTATAATAGGCTTAGGAACAGTAGGTTCGGGAGTTTATAAAAGTCTGCAAGATTTTGATGAAGTTGAAATTGTAAAAATTGCCGTCAGAAATATTAACAAACCGCGTTCAGTTGATGTTCCGAGAGAATTATTAACGGACAATCCTTATGAAATAGTAAATAATCCTGAAATAAATGTTGTGGTAGAACTTATGGGCGGAATTGATCCGGCATGGAGTTATATTTCTGCAGCTTTAAATAATAAAAAACATATTGTCACTGCTAATAAAGAGCTTTTGGCAAAAAAGGGTGAAGAATTATTTAATCTCTCAGAACAAAATAACTGTGTTGTTTTGTATGAAGCTGCTATTGCGGGCGGAATCCCTTTAATCATGCCTATAAAAACAATACTTGCCGGGAATCGTATCAATAGGATTCAAGCCATATTAAACGGAACCACCAACTACATCCTTACAAAAATGGATACAGACGGTGCAAGTTATGAAAATGTACTTGAAGAAGCACAACTATTCGGTTACGCAGAAACAGACCCAACCGGTGATGTGGAGGGATTTGATGCTGCATATAAAATTACAACACTCGCCACTATTGCATTCAATTCAAGAATTAAATTTGAAAATGTGTATAGAGAAGGAATTACGCATGTACGTGCCGAAGACATGAAAATTGCAAACGAGCTCGGGTACAAAATTAAGCTTATCGCAAGTGCTACTATTGATGAAAATAATAATGCGGATGTAAGGGTACATCCGATGCTTGTCCCTAAAAATACAATGCTTGCGCATACAAATTATGTTACAAATGCCGTTGAGATAAGCGGTCATCCTATAGGAAAAATCGTTTTGTCAGGTCCCGGAGCGGGAGAATTCCCGACAGCGAGTTCTGTTGTAGGCGATATTTTGGCTATTGCAAGAGAATTCGGAACGACAGATTATCTTCTTCCGATGATGAGATGTCACCATCATTCGACTGCCAGACCGGTTAATATTAATGATACGTATAACAAATACTATTTGTCGATAAAAGCACCTAATGCAATAGGAGTTATAGCAAAAATAGGAACAATTTGTGCCAATAAGCAAATAAGCCTTTCAAGTATTTTGCAAAAAGGTGTAAATGATAATAATACAGCTATAATCACTGTTATTACGGAAAAATGTCTTGAAAAGAGCATAAAAGAGGTTGTCTCCGAACTTACCGACTGTGATGTTTTGAGTTTAATTAGAGTTGCAGAGGGGTAGAGGTAAAATTATAAAATAAGCATGGGAGAAGAAATATGTACTATAAAGGTTTAATTGATAAATACAAAAAATATTTGCCGGTCAGTGATTCTACACCGATAGTCACGCTTAACGAGGGAAATACACCGCTTATTAAAGCCGATAATTTAGCTAAAAAAATCGGTTTGGAATGTAATTTGTATCTAAAATTTGAGGGTTGCAATCCTACGGGTAGTTTTAAAGACCGTGGTATGACCATGGCTGTAACCAAAGCCAAAGAAGCCGGAGCCGGTGCTATAATCTGTGCTTCAACAGGAAATACATCAGCTTCTGCGGCAGCATATGGCGCAAAAGCAGGTATAAAGACATTCGTTCTAATCCCGGACGGATATATTGCATTAGGTAAACTTTCTCAGGCAATGATGTACGGTGCTGAAATTATAGCAATTCAAGGAAATTTTGACCAAGCACTTGAATGTGTAAGAGCGATATCAGACACACATCCTATTACACTTGTAAATTCCGTTAACCCATATAGAATTGAGGGACAAAAAACGGGCGCTTTTGAGATTTGTGATGCTCTGGGAAAAGCTCCCGAATATCATTTTATTCCTGTCGGTAATGCCGGAAATATAACTGCATACTGGAAAGGTTATAAAGAATATAAATCAGCGGGCGTTATTGATAAATTACCGCAGATGATGGGATTCGAGGCAGAAGGTGCGGCTGCAATTGTTCGAGGTGAACGAATTATGAAACCGGAAACGCTTGCAACAGCAATTCGTATCGGGAATCCTGCAAGCTGGAAACAAGCGGAAGCTGCCCGTGATGAAAGCGGAGGTAAAATAGGTTGTGTAAATGATGAAAAAATAGTTGAGGCATATAAACTTCTTGCCTCGACTGAGGGCGTACTTTGCGAACCTGCAAGTGCCGCATCTGTGGCGGGATTAATTCAGGCACATTCACAAGGTTTGGTAAAACAAGGTACGGATATAGTTTGTATTTTGACGGGCAACGGTTTAAAAGACCCCGATAATGCGATTAAATATTCAAATACAGATGTTAAAAAATCCTCGGCAGAATTAAATGATGTATTAAAAGTTATGGGAATATAGTCATAATTATGTACGAGAAAATAAATGAAATATTAAAAAATGACGGGGTTATCGCTTTTGTAACCGATACGGTTTGGGGGTTGGGATGCTTGCCTTCAAGCGAAAAAGCCGTAAAAAAAATATACGAAATTAAACACAGGGAGGCTAAAAAGCCGCTTATTTTGATGAGTTATGATATTTACCCAATGCTTGATTATCTCAAGCAGCCAATAGAAAAAAGGGCGCAATGGCTAATAAAAAAACATTTTCCCGGTGCTTTGACGATGGTGCTTGAAAAATCTGGAAATACTCCGGATTATTTGACATCATCAATGCCGACTGTAGGAATAAGAGTTCCCGATTGTGATATATTTGCAAATATTTGCAAGAATATAGATGGCGGAGTTCTTGCAACCACAAGCGCAAATGTTTCAGGAGAGCCCCCTGCGCTAACTTATGATGAAGCCATAAAATATATAGGTGAAAAAGTTGATTATGTTGTGCCGTCTGATGGTTTTGAGGCGCAAGGAATTGCATCAACGGTAATCGGATTCAATGATGGGGAAATCATTATCTACAGACAAGGTGAAGTTATTGTATAGTTTACTCGTAATCAAAAATATGTTATAATAGCCAATATGCTTGGAGGTTATTTGAGGGAGTTTATTGAAAGTTATATTAAAGATTCAATCAGCACGAAGCAAAATTTGTTGGCAAGTTCAGAGATGCTTTCAATAATTGAGGATGCTGCAAAGGCTATATCGGAAACTTTTAAATCCGGCGGGAAGGTTTTGACAGCTGGAAATGGCGGCTCAGCGGCCGATGCTCAGCATCTTGCGGCAGAATTTGTCGGGAAGTTTATGTATGACAGGCGTGCCCTTAATGCTATAGCTTTAACAAATAACAATTCAATAATTACGGCAATAGGTAACGATTATAGCAGTGATTATATTTTTGCAAGACAAATTCAAGCCTACGGAAAGCCAAATGATATTTTTATTGCTATATCAACTTCCGGAAATTCTAGAAACATCATTTTGGCAATTGAAGAGGCAAAAAAAATCGGAATCAAAATTGTCGGTATAGTAGGCGGGAAAAAATCTCTTATGGATAATATTTGTGATTATCTTATTAAAATACCGTCAGAAAAAACGCCTATTATTCAAGAATCTCATATTACAGTAGAACACATAATTTGTGCATTGGTAGAAAAATTTTTTGTATAACATAAATTATAGAAGGAGGCTTTATGTCAAAAAGTTTGGTAGCTTATTTTTCAGCAAGCGGTACTACAGCAGAGGTAGCGAAAGAAATTTCGAGTATTACGGGATCCGATTTATTTGAGATTAAACCGAAAACTCCTTATACTACCGCAGATTTGGACTGGACTAACAAAACTTCACGTACAACGATTGAAATGCAGGATGAAAATTTTAGGCCTGAAATTGCAGAAAAGCTTTCTAATTTGGAAGAATATGACACTGTATTTTTGGGATTTCCGATATGGTGGTATGTAGCGCCGAATATAGTAAACAATTTTTTGGAAAGCTATGATTTTTCGGGTAAAACTATTCGTCCGTTTTTTACATCAGGCGGCAGCGGTGCCGGTGATACGGATGAAAGGCTTCATAAGTCTGCTCCAAGTGCTATTTGGAGACCGGCAAAAAGGCTATATGCCAATAATAAAGAACGAATTAATAATTGGATTAATGACATAGAATAGTAGCAAAGAGGTGACTTTTTAAAGTCACCTCTTTTTATTTACATAAAATATTTAATGTAAAAAAAAGGATGTTTCACACATCCCTTAAAATGGTAATTATATAAAATTTGTAGATTATTTACTATTACAGGTAATTTAGTAAGCTCATATTCATAGAAGATGCTGCGACCTGCATGCTTGCTTGGTAAGCATATTGAGCGTTCATCCATTCGGTAATTGCTGACGCATAATCAACAGAATTCAAATCAGAAAGATAAGAGGTCAGATTATCTCCTGTTGTTTCCAGTGTTGAAGCCGTCATTTCCATTCTGTTATACACACCGCCGAATTTTGTCTGCTCGTTCAAGATATTATTGTGAGCATCTGCAAACATATCAAGCGTTGCGTTCATTTGGGCATAACCGTTTGTTTCATCGCCGTCCAAAACCATTTGAATAGCATTGCTTAAAAGTCTTAAAGCACCCAAAACCCCTTCTGCCTCTTCTTCTGTTTCTGTCAATGCAGCAGGATCTCCTTCATAAAGACTGCCGTCTTTCTGGTATCTGTATATAGGATTCCCATCATCGTCAACTTCATCCGTCTTTATAATTCTTTCTCCGGCGGAATCTTTATAAGCAGCGGCTCTGTAGTAACCGAAAACCTTGTCTCCTGTAGTATTTACTACTTCAAACACACCGTCTGCAATTTCAGTTTGGCGAATATAATCAGGGTTGTCATGCGGTGTCCCTTTATAGACTATATCTCCGTTTTCCAATATTTCAAAGGGAATTAATTTTGTATTAGCCCCTGCAAATACATAGTTGTCGTCAAATTCGGCATTCCCCAAATCAACCATGGTTTTTGTTAATTCGTCAATTTCGGTTTTTAATGCTCTTAAAGAATTTCCGTTATAAGTTTGGTTATTTGCCTGAACAGCCTTATCCCAAGCAGTTTGCAGATATCCTCTTGCAAGCTCCATGAAATCATCTAATGCACTTAGTTCGGATGTTGCCATATTAACATTTTGTTCAAATGTTTCAACTCTGCCGAGCTGTCTGGCAGTATTAACATAATTAACCGATGCTATCGGATCATCAGTAATGCTGGTGAGTTTTTTACCGGATGACAGTTGAGCGGTCAATCTGTTAAAGTTGTACTGATTAATTTTCATATCCGCAACTAATTGTGCATATCTTGTTGCTGTAGAGATTCTTTCAACCATAATTCATTACCTTCCTAATGTCATTAAAGTATCCAAACAATTATTTACAATATTAAATACTTGTGCCGAAGCGGCAAAAGCTGTTTGATATTTAACCAAATCAACAAGTTCTTCGTTTAAGTCGACACTGTTGTTTGCTTTAATTTGAGCATATAGTGAATCACAAACGTCAGCTTGGGTATCTACAAGATTTTGTGCATTATTACCGCCGGCAGCTATTTTGCCGACAAGCCCCGTATAAAAATCTTCCAGAGATTGTCCGTTTAAGTTCTCACGTTTTTCGCTTCTTGTGCCTAAAAATGAGCCTATAGGATTACCTTCAGGGTCAACGAAAGAGTTTCCGACATTTTGTGCATTACCGACAGCATTCGGGTCAAAATTATCTTCATCTCTGAAATATGCAGCAGATATTAGCCAGCAACCGCTATCTGTGAGTAATTCCGGATTAACTGAAATGTTCCCTGCAGTGAGAGTGGTTCCTCCGCCGTCTGCGATTGTAAATATGTCAACTTTATTTGCATCAGAAAGTTGTGTTGTATCATTCGGGTCAATATGATATGCTCCGTCTCTTTTGTTCAAAGTATTAAACATTAATGCGATTTCATTGGCTATTTTGTTTAAAGCATCCTGAGCTTTTCCGGGGTTCATTCCGTCAGCATTCAAATCTCCGGAGTGGAGTAAGCCGCCTAAAGCACCGCCGGTAATATTTCCGTTAGCATCTTCTACAACCGTACCGCTGCTGCTAACAATATTGATAACAGCTAAATCGCTTCTGGGATTTCCGTCTGCATCAACCCAATCTTCGGGATAATTCATGCCGTGCTCTGTACAGTATTGTTGAGCCGTTTGTATATCCAATTCTCCCATAACAACAGCACCCTGTACAAGAATTGTTCCGCCGGCATGCAGTGTTACCGAACCGTTAGGAGCTTCTTCAGTGTCAATATCGACATATTCAGCTATTTCATTCAAAATTAAATCTCTTCTGTCCAGCAAATTATTTGCGGTTAAAGTTCCTGTTTGCGTTGTTTGCAATGCTTTATTTACTTCTGCAAGTTCTGCCAGCTTATCGTTAAATGTACCTATTTTACTGTATATTAATGAATTTTTTAAAGAATCTTCACTAACACCATCACCCAGAGCCTTTGAATTTAATTGAGCAAGCTGTCTGCTTTTGGCATTAAGCACGGAGGTAAGAGTTCTGGCACTTTCAATAAAATTAATTCTTGCAGTGGAACTTGCGGGATACTCATTCAAATTATTCACCGCATCATAAAATCTTGATAAAGCACCGTCTATCCCTTCTCCGTCAAGGTCATCAAAAATTCCGGCCAAATCACCAAGATTGCCCAATTGTTGTTGGTATTTGTTTAAATCAGATACTTGAGAACGATAATAATTGTTGAGATAATCATTGTTGTATCTCATAACATTTGCAATCATTACACCGCCGTTGGAGCGAACTTGAGCCTCAACGTTATTTCCGATTACACCAGCAATATTGCGTGTTGCCAAATTTACTCTCTGCTTTGAGTAACCTTCGGTATTCATATTCGCAACATTATGTGAAACAACACTAATTGCGGACTGATTTACCGAAAGAGCATTTGATGCAATATTAAGTGAATTGAATAAACTAACCATTTTTTATACCTCATTTTTAAACTTGAAGTTTTGCTTTAACAGAAGAATATATCTTCCTAGATTTCTTCATTTACGGTCCACATGTTCAAGTCATGTGTGTCTGTTTTGCCTGCTTCATTATAGTTACTTCCTTGCGGAGCAAACGCATCAACAATCGTTTCCAACATCTTGTTAGTAATTGTCATGCCATGTTTTAATAATTCCACATTTTGATTATTTAGTAACGCTAAATCATCAAAAATGTTACAAATCTTAACTTTTCTTAACATTAGTGCCTCTTTAAAGGCATCATTTTCTACCCCTAAAACCTCGATATAGTCTGACATTGAACAGTCTTTACCAAGGTACTCCATAGTAAGCTTTTTTCGAACATCATTTTGCTTAACAATTAGGTTATTTTGAGCAATTATTTTATTATCGACTTCTACTAAATCTCCGGATTTTGATTTTTTTAAAATTTCTTTTTTTTCTTCAAAAAGATTTTTTAATCCTTCGTAAGCCAAAATTTCGTCATCTATGGTTTTTAGAAGCTTTTTAAATTCAATTTTATCCAATTTGTTCCTCATTCCTTTTAGTATTTAACATTTTTGTTCCGTCAAAATTAAGTTCATTGTTAGAACAGATATCTGATAAATCTGTTGAATATACCTTCATTCTGACTTCTTGAGATTGAACCTCTGCCTGAAAGTGCGAATTGCAGATTAGCTACTCTGTATGAATATATTTCACCGTTTTCGTTCAACCATCTCGGGTCAACGACACCTGTAATTATAAAATCCATTCTTTCATTACCGTTAACAATAGTTTTTTTGCCTTGTACATTGAGATTGCCGTTAGGAAGCTGTTGAACAACCTGAACAGCCACCCTGTCTCCCAAACTCATTGCACGGGAACCTGTTGCTGAATTTGTTACTTCGTTTGTACCGCCGTATCCGTCAGAACCTTTAAGTGATGAAACATGTAGCCAATCCTTTATAAAAGAGGTGAACGAATCTTTTGTACTTGATTCTTTTTGTGATGAATATGAAAGGTTATCATTAACAGAAATTTGCTCACTCATAATTATCGAAATTAAATCCCCGATTTGTCTTGCTTGAACTCCGCCAAACAATGAATGAGGAATGCCTTGATAGTGCTGAGTCGCTCCTAATGTAAACAATGATTCGGCTTGTACACTAACAGTCGTTAATAATATTATTGCCATCAATGTTGTAAATACTCTTTTCATATTTATCCTCTCGAATTAATTTTTCACTTTTAACCTTACATATCAGCAAAGCCATTCGGCAATGACGCTTCGGCCGTACATTAGTCCGTATTTTATATCATCATCGGTTATATTATATTCCCCGACATATTCTGCAAATTTTCTTATATCTGCAGTATCTACTTTGTCCAAAATATTTTTTGGTGCGGTTTTCGTTCCGGAACCGGTGTGTTCTACTACCAAGTCAGTCTCATTACTTTCAGGTTTGGTCATATGTGAACTTGTTCTGAAAGCGTTTGCTGCCGAAAATCTTTGTACATTGTTATTTTGTTCTATTTTCATTGAACGTATTTCTCCATTTGTCTATAAATTTGGTCGGCAAGTCCTATTGAAGTTCTCGGATTGCTTGCCATGTCGTGTGCCATTTGTTGGAATACTATTGATTTGAAAGTATCAACATATGGCGACTTTTCTCCAAAAATACTTCCTGTGCGGTCTACAGTTTTATCCATTTGTGAAAGCATTTTTGTAATAAATATTGATTCAAATTCTTCGCCTGCTTTGCGTAATTGAGCCTTTGAATCACCGGCTTCTTTAATTCTGTTATAAAGAATTTGATCAGAGTTAATAACCTGAGCTTTGTTCAAATCATGTTTTATTAAATCAAATGTAGGTGTTGAAAAATCCATATTTATTCCCTTATATAACAATTAATTCTGCTTGCAAACTTCCTGATTTTTTGAGTGCCTGTAAAATTGATATCAAGTCAATCGGAGCTACTCCGATAGCATTTAATGCCGTAACTAAATCATTCAGATTGCTGTTAGCAGGCATTTGTACCAAGCTTCCCGGAGCCTTATTTATCTGAATATCTGCGTTTTCAAATCCGACAGTTGCACCTCCGGCAAAACTGTTTGGTTGAGAAACTTCATTACTGGTAGAAACAGTTACCGTAATATTACCATGTGCTACAGCAGCAGGAAGAAGTTTTACATCAGCTCCAATTACTACAGTTCCGGTCCTTTCGTTTACTACTACTTTTGCTCTTTCTAAGGTTGGTGAAACTTCGAGATTTTCAAGCAAAGAAACAAAAGTTACTCTGTCATTCATAAATCTTGGAGGAATTTGTACTCTGACAGAGCTTCCGTCTATTGCTTGTGCGGGAGCCAAAGGGGTTATCGCACTTGCTATCCTGGAAACAAGTGTATAGTCTGATTTATCAATTGACAAAGTTATTGAATCTTCATCGCCGATTTCGGTATAAATATCACGCTCAATTATAGCACCTCCCGGAATTCTTCCGGATGTTGTTATTGCTGTTCTTGCTGATGAACCGCCTGCTATTTTATTAATACCGCCAACAGTAAGAGGCCCTTGTGCAACTGCAACTGCTTCACCATTCGGAGCTTTAAGAATTGTCTGAACTAAAACTCCGCCTTCAAGGCTCTTTGCATCGGCAATTGCAGAACAAGTTACATCGATTTTATCTCCGTTTTTGGAAAAAGGAGGAACTGTTGCGGTTACAATAACAGCTGCAGAAGCACCTTTCTGAATGTAGTTTTCTTGTTCGATTACGGTTCCCAGGTTTCTTAACATCATTTTGTTTGTAATCTGTGTCGAACGAGAGTTATCACCTGTCCCCGGTAAACCTACAACAATACCATAGCCTACAAGCTGGTTCTCACGAACGCCCTTTATATGAGTAATATCCATTATACGTACTTTTGCCTGTATCGCTTCTGATGGTAATCCCCAAACCGCCATGTTTATTATCAGTAATATTGTTGTAAATAACTTTTTCATATTCTCCCCCAAAAGTCTGTTAAATATTAACCAGTACCCTGTTTTCTCCGATTACTTTCCCTGTATATACCTTCTTATAATTTTTATTTTCTACATTTATATAATCACCATACATTCCGTCTGCCATTGCTGTTCCGTCAATTGTAATCATAACGGCTCCGTTAGCTACAAAATAAATTCTGACATCTCCGTTTCTTGCGACATCAGGACGCATTTTTACGAATCTTTTATCAATAACTTCTCCTTTTTGAAAAGCTTTTTTTGCTGACATTTCTTTTTCAAGAACTCTTTCTGTTAAAACATAATCCATTTTCATAGATATATCTATGCGTTTAACCTCTGTAGACTCTTTTGTAATAGCTTGTTCTCTGTTAATATAGTCAGAAGCAACTAATACATCTTTATAAACGGAAGTTTGTGCAGGAAGGTTCAAAGTTCTAACGAAAGCATCATTAACATAAACATCAACTCTTTTTATGTCTCTCGGCATAATTTTGTCTGCGCCCTGAGTGACTTTATATGTAATTTTTCCGTCCGGGAGCTGAATTTCCGCAAATGGTGTTGCCATAATTTTTACTTGAACGTCCATATCACCATATTGTTTTTTGTAGCTTTCTGTAAGTTGATTTGCTATTTGTGATTTGACTTGCGCAGAAGTAACAACCTGAGCATTTACAGACAAACCTGTGCTCAAGAGCAGCATTCCTATTATTAAATTTTTTAAAATGAACTTATTCACTTATTCACCCATTTACTTACTCAAGTTGTACGTACTTCTATACCATTTGGTTTGTTTGTTGAAGAATGTTGTTTGATGCATTAATTAATCTTGAATTCGATTCAAATGCACGCTCTGCTTTAATTAGGCCTACCAACTCATCTACAATCTGGATATTAGAACCTTCCAGCATACCTTGTTGAATTAAACCCAAACCATTTTGTCCCGGTGTATCCTGAACCGGATTTCCGGAAGCTTGAGTTTCTTTATACAAGTTGTGACCGATTGATAACAAACCTGAAGGATTCTGGAATTTAACAAGTTGTAAAGAACCGACAATAGATTGTTGTGTTTGTCCCGGAAGCGTTACGGAAATATTACCGTCCTGTGTAATTGTTATTTCTGTTGCATCACGAGGAATTGAAACAGACGGTTGAATCAAAAGGCCGTCGTTTGTACATAATTGACCTAAAGAGTCAACCTGCAAACAACCGTCACGTGTGTATGCAAGAGAACCGTCTTCTTTCATAACCTGCAAAAAGCCTTCTCCCTCAATTTCTATATCAAGCTGTCTGCCTGTAGAAATCGCAATACCTTGTGTAAAAACTCTTGTAGTAGCAGCAGTTTTGACACCTAAACCAATTTCTATACCTACAGGCTGATATGTTCCCTGATTCATTAATGCACCCGGAGTTCTTTGAGCCTGTGATAATAAATCCTGAAATTCAATTCTTGTCTTTTTAAATCCGGTTGTGTTAACGTTGGCTACGTTATGCGCAATAACATCAAGATAGTTTTGTTGTGCAATCATACCTGTTGCAGCTGTTGTTAAAGATCTTAACATTTTATCCTCTCCTAAAGTCTGGTAACGTTATTTTCTAGCCTCTCAGTCTGCCGACTGAAACAGCCGTTCTCAACATTTCACTGTTTGTACTAACTGTTTTGGTTAGTGATTCGTAGTTTCTTGTTGTATTTATTGTATTAAGCATTTCTCTTATTACATTTGAATTTGAACATTCAAGCATTCCCTGTTGAACACTGAATTTTTGCGAGCGAAGCTCAGGATTGTTTACTTTGTCCCTCGGAACAAATCTTGCATCTCCGATTTCAAACAAATCTTCTTTATCGGAAAAGTCGAATACTCCTATAGTTTGCATAGGAATCTTCTGTGTATAAGAGTTCATTTCAATATTTCCGCTTTCGCCGATAATAATTTCCATTTTGTCTCTGAATAATTCAGGATCAAAATCTTCCGGAATCATTCTAATTCTTCTATTATTGACATCCAGTACATATTCGCCCTGCTTTGTTACAAGATAATCGTCACTGTTTACCACAAAAGAACCGTTTCTTGTATAAGACTCTTTGCCGTCAATATCACGAATTTTGAAAAATCCGTCTCCTTCTATGGCAACATCAAACTTATTTCCTGTTTTTTCTAATGCACCTTGCGAAAAATCGTGAGTATAAGTAAGTGAAACAGAACCCATGCTTAAATCTCCGATATATCTGCTTCCGTCATTTCTTAATATAGAACCTTGTTGAGCATAAACGGCAGATTCCATTATGTCTTTAAATCTGAGTTGGCCTCTTTTAAACCCTGTTGTATTGACATTTGAAAGGTTATTAGCAATATTATCTTGCGCTTCCATAAGAGCAAGCATACCTTTTGCGGCAGATTCAAGTCCTCTAACTAACATTAGCTTTCTCCTTTCATTCTGTCATATTTACTTAAAACACTTTTTACATAATTCTGAGTTTCTGTATAAGGTGGAATTCCGCCGTATTTTTTAACTGCGTTCGGACCCGCATTGTATGCAGCAAGTGCCAAGGATTTATCATTATTAAATCTGTCCATAAGCCCTTTTAAATATTTTGTACCGCCCTCTATATTTTGTTCCGCATCATACGCATTTGTAACTCCAAGGCCTTGCGCAGTTGAAGGCATTAACTGCATCAAACCCATTGCTCCGCAATGGGATGTTGCATTAGGATTAAACCCGGATTCCTGATTAATAACCGCTTTTACAAAATCTTCATCAAGTCCGTTTTTATCTGAATACTTTGAAATTAAATCGTTAATTTCTGCTCTTGAGATAGAATTTGGGTTCTTTTTATTATCAACTTTGGTATCTAAAATTTTTTGGAATTCATTATCAGGCTTTTGGACGTATGTGTTTAAGGATTGAAATTGTCTTTCAATCATACTTATCCTGTGTAAAGTTATGTCCAAGCTTGAAAGCTGCACTTCTGGCTTCTCCTCAATTTTATATAATTTTACCAAGTCTTTTAGGGAATATACTTTCCCGCATAATCTACATTAACAGTTTATTATATATATCTATACCTAACATCAATCAGATGGTTGAAATTTTATTTTATGAATAGACCATTGGGATTATTTTAATTTTTTATCAAATTTTTAAAAATTTTATGCAATTTTACCAGCATTATTGTGCAAATTACTATTGAAGAAATAAATAAACCATACCAAAAACCTATAAGATTCAAGTGATAGTGAAAAGCGAGCAGACATCCGAGAGGAAAAGATATTATCCAATAAGCAATAAAATTAGATATCATGACGATTTTTGTTCGTTTTAAACCTTTAAATATTCCGGCAAGCGAAACCTGTAACCCATCAAATACCTGAAAAAAGCATAAAACGTATAAAATAGGAACACAAACATCTACCAAAGCTTTATCAGGAGTAAAAAGGCTTATAAAGAATTTTGGAAAGAGTCCTATTAATATTGCAGATATAAGCATTACAAAAGCAGACATAAGCATAGAAGTACGGGCATAATTCTTCAATGTGTGATAATCCTTTGCTCCGTTTGCAAAACCGACTTTTACTGCGGTTGCGTTAGAAAGTGCGAGTGGTATCATAAATGCAACACTTGTAAATGTGCAGATAAGATTGTGCGCAGCTGCATATATTCCTGCAACTCTACCCATAATGACCGCAATAATATTGAATCCTGCAAATTCAATCATTATGGCGAATGAGGATGGAAGGCCTACTTTTACTAGGTCTCTGTAGTAATTATGGTCTTTGAAATATTGAACTCTAACTTTTACCAGTGCATAGAAGAACAGAACAAGTCCCATAAAATATCTGACAAGCAAACTCGATATTGCGAGACCTATGGCACCCATTTCGGGAATAATTCCGCAGCCAAAAACAAACAGAATATTCAATCCCAGATTTAAAAACACACAGAAAATTGTAAGCAGATTGGGAAAGACAACAATTTCAAAAGCTTGTAGGTATTCTTTCATTGCACAATGCAAATATCCGCCAAAAACCGCAAAACCTGTTACAAAAAAGTAATCCTTAACAACGTTTGCCAAATCCGAAGAATAGCCGATTTTATCTATAAACGGAATACAGGCAAAAATTATGGCTGATGCAATAATTGACAATATAGTCATAGCCTTAATTGAGGGGAAAAAATACTTTTCTATAGATTTTCCTTCTCCTCTGTAATTGGAAAGGATTGCTGAAGATGTTGTCAAAATACCAATTCCGAGCATTAGGATACAATTAGTAATCGCAGTGGCAATGCTGATAGCCGCAAGTGTATCTGTGGAGTGCCTGCTTGCAACAATAACGTCTCCGACACCTATCATAATAAAACCGAGGTTCCCCATTATAATCGGTCCGGCTAAATTTAACAAATTTTGTGCATAATTTCGGTAGTCTTTTAACATATTTTATATCTTACTTTAAAAAGATTATTTATGTAAATCGGCAGTATAATATTAGTCAATTCCTGTGAAAGCAGGCTGGATTCTTCGCTTTGCTCAGAATGACGTTAAAATTCTCAGTGTTTTTATTCGCAAACTTATTTTTCTTTTCAAATAACCATGTGATATAATCTTGTTATGACAACAGATAAAATCACAATTAAAGGGGCGAGGGAGCACAATCTTCAAAATGTTTCTTTGGAAATTCCGAAGAATCAGCTTGTTGTATTTACCGGCGTTTCAGGTTCGGGAAAAAGTTCGCTTGCGTTTGATACGATTTTTGCTGAGGGACAAAGACGTTATATAGAAAGTCTTTCAACTTATGCAAGACAGTTTTTGGGACAAATGGATAAACCTGATGTGGATTACATTGACGGTCTTACCCCCGCTATTTCCATAGACCAAAAATCCACAAGCAATAACCCCCGTTCAACAGTCGGAACAGTTACTGAAATATATGACTATTTAAGGCTTTTATATGCAAGAGTCGGAACGCCATATTGTCCGAAATGCGGTAAACCTATTAAACCTCAAACAATTGATGAAATCGTGGATAGTATTTTAAAACTTCCCGAAGGAACTAAAATACAAATCCTTGCTCCTCTGGTAAAAGGTAAAAAAGGAGAATACCAATCTCTTTTTCAAGAACTGAAGCAAGAAGGTTTTGTTCGTGTAAAAGTTGACGGCGAAATATATAATCTTGATGAGGATGAAATATCTTTAGCCAAAACTAAAACACATAATATATCAGTTGTAGTTGACAGAGTAGTTGTAAAGCAGGAAGCTTGTTCAAGAATAGCGGACAGTGTGCAGATTGCTCTTAAAAAAGCTGACGGCGTGACTAATATTGACAAACTTGACGGTGAGGAAGTTGTATATAGTGAAAAACTTGCATGTCCTGACTGCAATATCAGTTTTGAAGAGCTTTCTCCTCGTATATTTTCATTCAATGCTCCTTATGGTGCTTGTGAAAAGTGCGGAGGCTTAGGTGTGGATTTTCGGATTGACCCTGATTTGGTTGTGCCGGATAGGAATAAATCAATAAACGAGGGTGCAATTTACCCATGGAGCAAGTCCTCAACTTCTTATTACGAGGATGTGTTAAAAGCCGTAAAAGAAGCCTATAACATTGATTACGATATACCGTTCAAAGATTTACCGCAAGAACATCAGGATATAATTCTGTATGGCTCTGACGAACGTATTCCGATGAGAATAAGAGAATTTGGAAGTCACAGATACAGAAACACTTTGCAAAGATTTATCGGCGTAATTCCTTTTTTAATGAAGCATTATAATGTAGATAGCGAATATTGGAAAGCCGAAATTGAAAAATATATGGTGACAACTCCCTGCGAAGCCTGTAACGGAGCAAGACTTAAACCGTTTCCGCTTGCTGTACGTATCGGAGGAAAAAATATTCACGAATTTTGTACAATGTCTGTTGATAAGGAGTATGAATTTATTACGGATTTGTACCTTACACTTACTGATTTTCAGATGAAAATCGGAAAACAAATTCTGGATGAAATTCGTGCAAGATTAAAGTTTTTGATTGATGTCGGTTTAAGCTATTTGAACCTTTCCCGTATGGCAGGAACTTTGTCGGGAGGAGAAGCACAGAGAATAAGACTCGCAACGCAAATCGGAAGCGGACTTTCGGGCGTTCTTTATGTACTTGATGAACCGTCAATCGGTTTGCATCAGAGAGATAATGACAGGCTCATTAAAACCCTTTTAAAACTCAGAAATATGGGAAATTCGTTAATTGTAGTTGAGCATGACGAAGAAACAATACGCAACGCTGATTATATAGTTGATATAGGACCTAAAGCCGGAGAAAACGGCGGTAAAATTGTCGCACAAGGTGAAGGCGTGGATGATATTATTAAAGTTTCGGAATCTGTTACAGGGAAATATTTGAGCGGTGAGTATTCAATTCCCGTACCTAAAAAAATCAGAGAGGGAAACGGACAATTTTTACAAATCAGAAATGCTTTTAAAAATAATCTAAAAAACATAGATATAGATATTCCGCTCGGAAAAATCGTGGTCTTGACAGGTGTTTCAGGCTCCGGAAAATCTACTCTTATGCAGGAGTTAATTTACGAATATGCTATTCATAAACTCAGAAAAAACAAACCAAAACCGCAGGGAGTAGATGAAATTTCAGGTTTTGAGAATTTGGATAAAATTATAGACATTGACCAATCGCCGATTGGAAGAACTCCACGTTCAAACCCTGCCACTTATACGGATGTATTTACTCCTATTCGTGAATTATATGCAAAAACCAACGAAGCTAAAATGCGGGGTTATAAGCCGGGGAGATTCAGTTTTAACGTAAAAGGCGGAAGATGCGAAGCTTGCTCAGGCGACGGCGTATTAAAAATCGAAATGAACTTTTTATCTGATGTCTACGTAAAATGTGATGTTTGTAAAGGTCAAAGATACAATAATGAAACACTTGAAGTCAAATACAAAGGCAAATCAATTTCTGATGTTTTGGAGATGAGTGTAAAAGAGGCTTATGAGTTTTTTGAAAACATACCGCAGATAGCAAATAAACTTAAAACTCTTGTAGATGTCGGCTTGGATTACATAAAACTCGGTCAGAGTGCGACAACACTTTCAGGCGGCGAAGCTCAAAGAATCAAACTGGCTTCCGAACTCAATAAACGTGCGACAGGAAAAACACTTTATCTTTTAGACGAACCCTCTGTCGGCTTACACTGGCATGATTTGGACAAATTAATTAAAATAATTCAACAGCTTGCCGATAACGGCAATACAATTTTAATTATTGAACACAACATGGATTTAATAAAAGTTGCGGATTATATAATAGATTTAGGCCCCGAAGGCGGAGATTTCGGAGGAGAGATTGTTGCTTGCGGCACTCCGAAAGAAGTTGCAAAGAATCCGAATTCTTATACAGGCAAGTATTTAAAACACTACATTCCTTGAAGCCGCAAACTGCACACATTATACGATTAAGTGTAAAAATGACGTCATTAAAATAGCTCAAAAGTATTACTATATAAGGGTTGTATAAATATTAAGTGTATGGTATAATATTAGTAGAGCGTAATGTACATTTAAAAAAAGGAACAGAACAATTTAAGAGAATGCAGTTACCCTTGATGAGTGTTATTCCCCACACCACTCTTTAAACAAAAAGGTATCCGTTACAAAACCGCAGGTGAAAAAAATGGATACGACACTCACATTACAAAGACCAACACTTGAAAAGACCGCTACAAGTGCGGCGGCAATAAGCATTCTTATGGCATATATGCTTACTCAAATACCTACTATTCTCGCAAACGAAAGGGAAATTTGTTTAAATACGGGAATTACGCCAACAATACAATACTTGGCAGAACAGAGAGAAAAAGAAATTGAATTTGAAAAAGGTATTAATCAAAAATATTCCGGAGCAAAGATTACAAATGTTGAAAAAGGTCTTAATCATATACAGATGGTAAGATATTATAACGGCAGACCGGTAAGAATCAATCTGATTGAGCTGTCAACCGACGTTAACAGTAACCTTCAGGTTACACCGGCAATTGCATCAAAAACCTTAAGCTCAAGAACAAAGATTGCCGAAATTGCCCAAAGAGAGCATGCAATTGCCGCGATTAACGGCGGGTACTTTAAACCGCAAACAGGTGTTCCTTTAGGAACATTGATGATTAACAAAAAAATTTATACAGGGCCTATTTACGACAGAGTAGCTCTTGGTATTTTTGATAAGAGTTACGGTATGGCAAGAGTTCAATTAAAAGCAACACTAAATACTAATATAGGAGGGATAAAAATTGATAACATTAATCAACCCAGAATGCTCTCGACAAATGCTATTGCTTACACAAGTGATTGGGGAAAAATTTCTCCGCCTTGTCCGCAATACGGTAAAGCTATTGCTGTTTCAAACGGCAAGTTAATTGCACAGTCCTACGGACAGCTTGCAATACCGGAAGACGGTTTTGTAATTGTAGCACCTGAAAAAGTGTTAAATACTATCAATAAGGCTAAAGATTTTGAACTGGATATTAAAATGAACCCGAATTGGGAAAGTGTAAACCACATAATAGGCGGAGGGCCATATTTAGTCAAAAACGGTGAGATTTATGTTGATATGACAGCCGAAAAGTTATCAGCAATCGGAGGGAGAAATCCGAGAACAGCCATAGGATACACAAGAGATAATCATTTAATTATGCTAACGGCAGACGGAAGAGAAGGTGCATCAATAGGACTTACTCTTATGGAGCTTGCAGGATTGATGAAAGAATTCGGCTGTGTAAATGCCATGAATCTTGACGGGGGCGGTTCAACAGTTATGTATGTAGGCGGAAGTGTTGTTAATAAACCGGCTGTTCAAGGCGGAATTCCTCTGTCACATACATTAACAATTTCTCAAAAACAATATTCTTAAAAGACTTTTTAATATTATTTGAGAGTGAAATTATATTTATTTCGGGTTAAAAGTCTTAAAATTTTATCGATACTTCTCTTTAATGTACCTAATTTCGTTACAAAAATTAACAAAAATCTATTAAATTTTATTCAATTTGAAATTCCAGGCATGGTCGTTATAAGAACTTACAAAAGCCTTAAAATGCCTATAAATACTGCCTTTTGCTGAAGTGCTTTTTATAAGTTTCGGAAAATTTTCAGCCGAATTAGTCTTTTTGACATGATAAATATATAAAAAACCTTTGCATATTTTTTAAAAGCCGTATATAATAGTGCTTGTAATAAGAAAGGAGATATTATTATGAACAGAGAAGAATTAATTTCTGAAATTTCAAAAAAAGCAAAAGTATCTAAAAAAGATGCTTCATTAGTTTTATCAGCAACTCTTGAATCAATTCAAAAGACTGTTAAAAAAGGACAAAAAGTTACTTTAGTTGGTTTTGGTACTTTCTCAAGCAAGCACAGAGCTGCTAGAAATGGCCGTAACCCACAAACTGGTAAAGCAATCAAGATTGCTGCTAAGAATGTTCCTGCATTCTCAGCTGGTAAAGCTTTCAAATCTATGCTTGCTAAGTAAGATAGATTCCAGAAGTATGAAAGGGAATGATTTTAATCATTCCCTTTTTTTTATTTCAAATATTGTAATAAATATCAAAGTTTTCGTTTGGATTGGTACTTACGGCAGTAACTATATATTCAGGTATTTCAAAACTGTATTCGGATTTATGTTGTTCACCAAGTTTATATTTTGCTTCATATTCAGTCCAATTTTTATAGAATTCTTTTAGGGTTTCTGAATGAAATTTCATTCTTTGCGATATCTTTTTGAAATTTCTTTGTTTTATATTTTCTATATCAATTCCGCATTTTGAGTCGGAAAACGCAAGAGCTATATAGTTATTTGAATGACTTATAGAAAATTCTTTTTCTTCGGTTTTAAGAACGGGTTTTCCGGATTTAAACATAATGGTTCTGTCTTCAATTCCGTAGTATTCTTTCAGAATTCTGTCGAGCATAAGATACGTAAAACTGTGTATAAGGGCATAGTTTTTATTTATAAAGTCATTCTGTTCAAAATTGTTCAGCAATTCTTGCGGAACATTTTTTGCTTTGTCTG
>JAEEGL013173946.1_pt1 | contig 33879 bp, 24 predicted proteins | sample 9134231 | NCBI WGS metagenome assembly JAEEGL01 (sample SAMN16246548, study PRJNA631951) | gut metagenome | biome: gut microbiome; feature: rumen; material: fiber-attached | host: Bos | place: Iran: Karaj | collected 2018-10 | reverse complement strand
GACTGCGGCGAAGATTGAGGAAGTAAGCCCGCGGATCTTCAGGGCTTTCTGCTGCATTCCGGGTTCACGGATGCGCTGCACGCTCCTGTCTAGTTCCATCAGCAGAAGCTGATACTGATCCTTGCCTTCCGCACTCGCCTCGGCAGCCTTCTGCAGCTGGATCTCGGCTTTCGCGGGATCAATGATCAGCACATCCCGGGATTTATCAAAGTACGCAGCTTCACCGAAATACCCTCTGTCCACCATATCGTCCAGGTCTTTTTCAAGATCCTTCGGTTTGCGTCCTACAGCGGCAGCCAGAGAATTCAGGTCTATGCTGGCTTTATCACCTACCACTTTGACGCAGTTCTGGTAATCCTGTTCCTTGCGGCCTTTTTTCCACGAGGCAAAGAGCATGCCTCCGCCCCCGAGAGCGATGGCGACAGATTCCAGCACGCGCCAAAGGGCTCCTCTGCTGAGCGGCTCAAAGACAGTAAGCACACCGGCCGCCAGGAGCAGCCAGCCAAAAATGATCAGCAGTGTGCGGCCTTTGCCGATCCGGGCCACCGGATCCTTCTGCTTCGTCTCCGACTCATCCTGCTTCCCCGCGTTCTGCGTACTTTGCTGTGTCTGCGCACGTTCCGGCTGGGGATGGAACGGCTGTGCCTGCTGTTCTGCATGAATGCCCTGCCGAGCAGCGCGGGATTTGGAAGAGGAATTGGCTTGGGGCATCAGCGGATCGAAACGGGTGGTATCCTCCCGATGTTCCTCCACTTTGCTGAAAAGCTGCATCAAGAGCTTGGAAATAACGTCATTTCCGCTGAGACGCATGATCAGCAGGATAACGCCCGCAGGCCAAAATGCGCTCAACAGGATCACGTTGATGATCCACGAGAGCACACCGATATTGTTTTTATCAGGTTTCTTCTCTTTCATAACTGCGCTCCTGCTGCCGTCTGCGGGTCATGCCCGGGATAGTATCAACCGGGGATTTTCAGATCCTGGGGCCGGCCTGGATGATGGCTTCCGGCATGTTTCCATACTTTTCGAAGTTGCGGCGGAAGTTTGCCGCCAATTCCTTGGCTGCGGCTTCATAGGCTGCGTCGTCCTGCCAGAGGGCGTGTTGATCAAGAAATTCGTCCGGTACGCCGGGGCAGGTTTTCGGATAGTGAAGTCCAAAGATGGGATCTTCGGTAAATTCGCATTTTTCCAGATCGCCGTTCAGCGCGGCGGTTACCATGGCGCGGGTATAGCGGAGTTTCATGCGGAAGCTGCGTTCGCTGCCGTAACGGCCGCCAGCCCAGCCGGTATTGACCAGGTAGACGTTCGTTTTGTGGGTATCGATCCGCTGACCCAGCATCTCCGCATAAACGGAGGGATGGAGAGGCAGGAAAGGCGCTCCGAAACAGGTGGAGAAGGTAGCCTGAGGCTCGATGATCCCCCGCTCCGTACCGGCGACCTTGGCAGTATACCCGCTCACATAGTGATACATGGCCTGCTCCCGGGTGAGTTTGGATATGGGGGGCAGCACGCCGAAAGCATCAGCCGTAAGGAAGATCACGGTTTTTGGATGACCGCCGATACCTGGGATCACGCAGCCGGGAATGAACTCTACCGGGTATCCTACACGGGTATTCTCTGTCAGTGTGGCGTTGTCAAAATCCAGCTCCCGGTTTTCCGGATCCATGACGACGTTTTCCACCAGAGATCCGAAATGGATTGCGTCCCAGATCTGCGGCTCATTCTCCTTGGAAAGCCGGATGCATTTGGCATAGCATCCGCCCTCAATGTTGAAAACGCCCGTATCGCTCCAGCCATGTTCGTCGTCGCCGATAAGCCGGCGGCTGGGATCGGCGGAAAGAGTGGTCTTTCCTGTGCCGCTTAGCCCGAAGAAAATGGCGGTATCCCCATCGGGACCCAAATTAGCGGAGCAGTGCATGGAAAACACGCCCTGTTTCGGCAGAACATAATTCATCACAGAGAATACGCTTTTTTTGATCTCGCCTGCGTACCGACTTCCGGCGATAAGGACCAGTTTGCGGGAAAAACTGATGATAATGGCGGCTTCTGAGTGGACACCGTCCAGTTCAGGCAGACACAGGAATCCGGGGGCTGCGATCACGGTAAAACCGGGAATAAAGCCCTGAAGCTCCTCCTGGGTGGGGCGGACAAGCAGTTGGTGGATGAAAAGATTCTGGCTGGCCAGCTCATTGACGACCCGTACGGGAAGCCTGTGGGCAGGATCCGCCCCGGCAAAACCGTCGAATACAAACAGTTCCCGACCCTGGAGATAAGCACAGACTTTGCCCAGAATGGAATCGAAACGATCCGGAGAAATAGGCACGTTGATCTTGCCCCAGTCGATCTCATTATGGATCTCCGGCTCATCTACCACGAAGCGATCATCAGGGGATCTGCCGGTATACTTCCCGGTCTCCACAACAAGCGCACCGCTGCTGCTCAGGCAGCCCTCTCCTCGCGCAACCGCTTTTTCGATCAATCTGGCAGGTTCCAGATTGCGATATATCTCTTTGGGATTCAGGATTCCCAGATTCTGCAGAAAATTGTTCATGAAAGCTCTCCTTTCAGCGGGAAAAGACTGCCGGATGATTTCAGCATATTGTTCCCTGTATAAGTATTGATTTGTTGTTCAAGAGTGTCCTACACATACGACTTATATAATACATCAAGCGCCCGTCCAATAGCAAGAAAAATCGAAAAGGACGCCTATGAATCGCCCGGTGCTTCAAAGCGGAGAACGGCAGCTGTGAATCAATGGACTGTCTTGAAACTTTCCTGACGCTTTTTGGGGAAATGGGCTTTTCTAGTGAAAAGATGCGTGATATAATACATTGTCATATATTCGATACAGAGGGAATCCTTCTGACGACCTCGGCTTAGGAGCAAGGTATGAACGATACAAACCGGCAGGACGAAAGCCGGATCGAAGGAAAAAATGCGGTGATAGAAGCGCTGAGGGCAGGCCGAGCGCTGGATAAGGTCTTTCTTGCCCGCGGCGAACAGGATAAGGCGCTGCGTTTCATTGCCCAGAAAGCAAAAGCGCAGGGCGCCGTGATCTCCGAAGTGGATAGGCATAAGCTGGACGCCATGAGCGTGACCCATGCTCACCAAGGGGTGATCGCCGTTGCCGCCCTGCGCGAGTACGATACGCTGGAATCCATCCTGGAGCTTGCGGAATCACGGGGAGAGAAGCCGCTTGTGGTGATTTGCGATGAGATCACCGATCCGCATAATCTTGGCGCGATCATCCGTACAGCGGAAGCGGCAGGAGCGCACGGGATCGTAATCCCGAAGCACCGCAGTGCGGGGATCACCGCCATCGTGGAAAAAACCTCAGCCGGAGCAGTCGAACATATGGCTGTTGCTCGTGTGCCGAATCTCAGCGCGGCTCTGGAAAAGCTGAAAAAGGTCGGACTATGGGTATTCGGAACGGCTGCGGAGGGGGACAGAAGCCTGTGGGAGGCTGACCTGACGGAAGGCACGGTCATTGTGATTGGTTCGGAAGGTGCGGGCATGTCCCGAATGACTCGGGAATCCTGCGATTTTCTGGTCTCCATCCCAATGCACGGCAAAGTGTCCTCTCTCAACGCCTCTGCGGCCGCTGCCGTAATTTTGTACGAAGCGGTGCGTCAGCGCAGCAAAATAAACAGATGAATTGAGGAAGCTGCTATGTCTGAGCTGGATCAGACAAAAGTGAATATTCCGGAGGAACCCGAAGAGGAATTCACTCTGGAGCAGATCCTGTCGGAGTATAAATCTGAAGCCTTCATGCGCGATGAACGAAAACTCTCCAAGGATAAACTGGAGGAGCAGGCAGAGCAGATCATTGCGGAAATGCGGCGGGAACTGGAAGGGCCGTCGGCAGAAGAGGAGCAGGAGGCCGGCGCTTCGGAAGCAGAAGCACAGGATTCGGCGGATGCCTTGGAGAGCATACCGGAAGTGGATCCGGATGCACTCTGGGATGCTATCGTAAAAGCGACTGCCTCGGCAGAAGCGATGTCTTCCGCTGAAGTACCGCAGCAAATGCAGGCACAGGAGACGGAACCTGCAGCCGAACCGGAGTCGCAGCCAGCGGAAGAACCGGAAGCAGAAACTGAGACAGAACCGGAACCTGAATCGGAGCAGGAGCCAATTCCGGAAACAGAACCGATCCCGGGTCCCAAGTATGAATCGGAAGAAGACCAGGAACAGGCGACCGAAGAAGAAGCCCTTCGCTTAGCTGAAGAGGCAGAAAAAGCTGCCGCTGTTGCTGCCGAAGCGGAAAGAAAACGTGAAGAGGAACAGGCGCTTCGGGAAAAAAGAGAGCGGGAACGAGAGGAACTTCGCAAACGCAGAGAAGCGGAAAAGGAAGAAAAGCGCAAACGCAGATCTGAGGAGAGGGAAGAATTACGCAGACGCCGGGAAGAGGAACATAAGGCAAAAGCGGAAGCGATCCGGCAGGCGAAACAGGAATGGCTGCAGCAAATGGCGGATCTCGGGCCGTCAGAAGCAGCGGAGAAATATGCTTCCGGTATCCCCGGCCTCCAGCGTCGTACCATTTTGTCCTTTCTTCTGTGCGCAGTGATCTGTCTCATTACCCTGCTGGGTGGGCGTGAAAATACGCCGATTGCTCTGCTGCAGGAAAAGAACACAGTTTATATCATTCTTCTCGCCCTCCAAGCGGCGGTGATGGCCTGCGGATGGGACATATCAGCCCGCGGGATCGCAACACTGGCGAAAGGAAAACCAGGATTTGAAACCTTGGTCCTGTTTGCCAATCTGGCCGCGCTGGGAGACGCGCTCTGGTCCATCCTGGGAACTGAGAACCCGATTGGATTGCCATATAACGCTTCTGCGGCGCTGACGACGGCTTTTGCGCTTTTGGGTACCCGAATGGGCCGAACCGCCTTGCGCGATTCTTTCCGAACAATGCGGGGCGCCAAAGTGCCCACCGTTGTACAGGTGGAACCTGCGCAGACGGATCTCGGGCCGGTGATCTCCAAGCATCTTGGCGGATACCGCGGGTTTATTGCCAGAATGGTTCAGCAGGATCCTGTGAATGAACTCTATCGCCGGATCAGCTTGCTGCTTATCGCCTTGTGTGTATTTCTGGCGCTTCTTGCGTCGATCATTTCGGGAAACGGCGCATGGGTCCATACCCTGGCAGGGCTGGCTATCGCCTCCGCATCCTGCACTGCACTTCTGGCTTACCATCGCACATTCTCCCTTATCGCACGCCGGCTTGCCGGCAGAGGAGCGGCTATTGCGGGCTGGAGCGGCGCAGAGGAGATACGTGCGGGGGAAGGCCTGGTCCTAAGGGACAGCGACCTGTTTCCGGAAAAAACCGTAAGCATAACCGGGATGAAAGTGCTGTCCGGTACCCGTGTCGAGCAGATCATTTCCTATACCGGAAGTATGATCATCGCCTCCGGTTCCGGACTGTCCCAGGCGTTCGGTGAACTTATGAGGCAATATGCGGCGCCTACAAGGCGTACGGACGATTTCTTGTATGACGCGGACGGCGGCTTCAGCGCCAGCATCGCGCAGGACAGAGTGTATATCGGAACCGGCGCCTATATGAGTTTGAAAGGCATCCAGATCCCGGCGAATATTGATGTGAACGGTGCGATTTACACGGCTGTGAACGGGAAACTCTGCGCTCTGTTTATCGTTGAGTATTCGCCGTCTGACGTTGTGCGTTCGGCTTTGATCTCTTTGGATCGCAGCAGACTCCGTCCGATTTATGCGATTCGGGATTTTGACATTACCCCGGCTATGATCAAAAGCAAATTCCGTCTCAGCGGGAATGAAGTCGCCTTCCCGCCTGCGGAGGACCGATTCCGTCTGTCCGTAGATGGGGATCAGGATGGATCCGAGCCTCCCGCTGCGATCATGACAAGGGAAGGCATAAACCACTATTTGGAAGTTATCCGCTGCGGAAGACGCCTGGTCAAGGCCGTGCGCAGATCGACGGCCATGACGATTATCGGTTCTGTTCTGGCTATCGGGATCATCACCCTGGCCTCGGCAAGAGGGGCATTCAGCAACATATCTGCCTGGAACCTGATCGTATTCCAGTTGGGCTGGACAGCGGCAACGCTGCTGATATCTGATAACGCAGACGGCAATCGTTGACACGGTTCCTTGTTCCCGGAGAAAAAGACTTGTTTTTTTTCCTGTGCTCATGTATAATTTTAAAAGTTTGCAGATTCTAATAAGGAGAGGAAATTCATGTCAGATAATATCCGCAATATTTGTCTGCTGGGGCATGGCAGCACCGGCAAAACCAGCTTGGCTGAGAGCATCCTTTACCTCACGGGGATGACGGACAGGCTTGGCAAGGTAGTGGAAGGCAACTCCACCTGCGACTATGATGCTGAAGAAATCAAGCGTCAGATCAGCATTTCCACTTCCACCGTCTATGCCAATTATAAAAAGATCAAGATCAATATCCTCGATACTCCCGGTTTCTTCGATTTCGCCGGCGAGGTTCAGGAGGCGCTGCGGGTAGCGGATGCGGGTATTATCTGCGTCACTGCCAAGGACGGAATCAACGTCGGTACCGAAAAGGCATGGAAATCCCTTGCCCAGGCCGGCAAGCCCCGCGCCATCTATATTTCCAAGACGGATGAAGAGCATGCGGATTACGACCGCACCTTCAACCAGCTGCGCGAACGCTTCGGCAATTCCGTCTCCGCTCTGGCTATGCCCGTGGTGGAAGGAGAGAAGGTCACCGGCATCATCGATGTCGTTACCAAAAAGGCTTACCGTATCGAAGGCGGTAAACGGACGGAGATCCCGGTTCCTGCCGCTGAGGCTGATCGTTTGAACGAGCTCAACGAGGAACTGGTGGAGAATGCAGCCGGTACCAGCGAAGAACTGATGGAAAAGTATCTGGATACCATGGAACTCTCCCTGGATGAGGTCTATGGAGCTCTGAACGTGGGCATCCGGGATGGTGACATCTGCCCGGTGTTCTGCGGAAGCGCCATGAGCGGACTGGGCACCACCGTTCTTCTGGATGCCATTGTGAATTACTTCCCCAGCCCCCGGGAAGAAGGCAAGGAACTGGATCCTGATGCGCCCGCCAAGGCGATCATCTATAAGACCATCTCCGACCAGTTTGGCAAATTCAGCCTGTTCAAAGTCCTGGCAGGCAAAGTCACTCCGGATATGACTTTGGTCAATGCCCGCAGTGGTGCCAATGAAAAACTGGGCCACATCTATGTCATGCAGGGCAAGAAGAATACCGAGGTACAGGTCATCGAATGCGGCGATATCGGCGCTGTGGCCAAGCTGACGGACAGCAAGACCGGCGATACCCTCTGCGCCGCATCCAAGGTCGAAGCCGCTCCCGGGATCGAGTTTGCGGAACCCTGCTATTCCATGGCCATCAGCCCCAAGGTCAAAGGTCAGGACGACAAAGTTGCCCAGGGCCTCAACCGTCTGGCTGAAGAAGATCCCACTTTCAGCCTGGAAAATAACGGCGAAACCAAGCAGCTGGTCATTTCCGGCGCCGGCGATATCCACCTGGATGTGCTCTGTTCCAAGCTGAAGAACAAGTTCGGCGTAGAAGTGGTCCTCGCTCCTGCCCGCGTTCCTTATCGGGAGAAGATCCGGAAAAAGTATGAAGCCCACGGTCGTCACAAAAAGCAGACCGGCGGTCACGGTCAGTTCGCGGACGTAAAGATCCGCTTCGAGCCTCAGACCGAGCAGGAAGATATGATCTTTGCCGAGGAAGTGTTCGGCGGCAGCGTTCCCAAGAACTTCTTCCCCGCGGTGGAAAAGGGCCTGCGGGAATCCTGCGTAAAGGGAGTCCTGGCGGGTTACCCCATGGTTTATCTCAAGGCCACCCTGTATGACGGCGACTTCCACCCCGTGGATTCCTCCGAAATGGCCTTTAAGACCGCCGCCAACCTGGCGTATAAAGAACTGGTGAATGCCAGCCCGGTGATCCTGGAGCCCATCGGAACTCTTACCGTTACCATTCCTGACTCCTACTTGGGCGATAGCATGAGCGATATCAGCTCCAAGCGCCGGGGTACCGTGCTGGGCATGAACGCCCATGACGGCATGCAGATCGTCGAAGCAGAGGTCCCCATGGCGGAAATGAGTTCCTATACCATCGATCTTCGCTCCATGACCCAGGGCCGCGGCTCCTTCGTCCTGAAGTTTGCCCGGTACGAGGAAGCTCCTGCCATGGTTCAGCAGAAGATCATTGAGGAAGCAAAGGCTCTGGCAGAGAACGAATAAGGTTTACTGCAATCAATTCAAATCATTGGCACCGGCCCCCCCAGGGAGCCGGTGCCTGTGTATGCGGGAGGCGAAACGATTGGTTGAGATCTGCAGGATCGATCTTGCTCATGGGCAGGATTCACGGTTGAAAAATGAACCTTTTATCCTGTGGGGCAGAATGATCCCCGAGCTCCATGATGGGGTGTGGTCATACCGGACAGAGCGTTTTTCGGAAGAAAGGGAAATGTGTTTTCCTGACGAACCTTACGATCTGGAGAAGGAAACAGGCATATTCCTGGGGGCGTATGAAGACGGCACCTGCATCGGCCTTGCCGTTCTGCGGCGTCATATGTTCCGGTATCTTTATCTGGATGACCTGAAAGTCAAGCGGAATCGGCGGGGATGCGGTGTGGGCGGAAGGCTCATCCAGGCCTGCATGGAGGAGGCACGAACACTGGGGATGATTGGAGTCTACACGGTGGGACAGGATAATAACCTGTCCGCCTGCCTGTTTTATCTCAACCATGGGTTTTCCATCGGTGGTTTCGATAATCGCGCGTATCGCGGCACGGTCCAGGAGGACAAGGCCGATATCTATTTCTACCGTGATCTGGAATAGAATGAAGAAAGGCGGCACAAATGTGCCGCCCTTCTTTGTGAGTAAACCGTAAGCCGGGTTCTGTACGGACATAAGCATGTCCGCGGCAGTCATCTATCTTGGCGCAGCGTTGCCGCTGCGCTCCAGCCACCTCCTTGGGGACGGCCGGGCAGGCCTGTTGTCCCCAGTACCACGGTGTTGCTGCGGATAGAGTTTACATGAACGGACACTTCCGAGCCGTTCCGTGGGCTCTTACCCCACGTTTCCACCCTTGCCGCCCGGGTGGGCGGCGGTATCTCTCTGTTGCACTTTTCCTGAAGTCGCCTTCGGCGGCCGTTAGCCGTTATCCTTGCCCTGTGCAGCCCGGACTTTCCTCACATCCGTGCTTTCGCAATGGATGCGCGACTGCCCTGTTTGCTCACGGCGGCATTGTACTCTACCGGGGGGAAGGCTGTCAAGGCCGCAGGCGGAGAAGGATTGCATTTGCTGCGGCGCTGGACTATAATCATTCAAAAGGTATACGGAACACATTAACAGTTGCAGGGAAGTGAAAAGATGTATCTGAAGGAATACCTTGACGGCCTCCGGGGAAAACGGGTGGCCGTTCTTGGCATGGGGATCAGCAATGCTCCGCTGGTCAAACTGCTGGCTGCTCAGAGCTTGGACGTGACGGTCAGGGATAAACGAGAGCTTCCGCCAATGGATGGCGTGAAAACGATCACCGGTACGGATTATCTTCGGGATCTGACAGAGGATGTGGTGTTTCGCACTCCCGGTCTCCGTCCGGATCAGATCCCGTTAAAGCCAGGCGCGGTGCTTACCAGCGAAATGGAAGCTTTTTTTCAGCTTTGTCCATGCCCGATATTCGCCATTACCGGCAGCGACGGGAAAACGACGACAACGACCATCCTTTCTGAACTGCTGAAGGCTGCGGGAAAGACCGTCTGGCTTGGCGGCAACATCGGTCACCCGCTTCTGGATCAGGTGGACCGGATCAGCCCTCAGGATTGCGCTGTGGTGGAACTCTCTTCCTTCCAGCTCATGAGCATGTCCATGAGTGCTTCCACAGCCATTGTGACCAATGTGCAGCCCAACCACCTGGACTGGCATCTGGATATGGAGGAATACTCCCAGGCGAAGAAGAATGTATTCCTTCATCAGGATCATAGCGGCTTGCTGGTGCTGAACGGGGATGATCCCGTGTCCTCTGCCTATGCGGTTGAGGCTCCCGGAAAGGTGCGCTTTTTCAGCCGCCGTTCAAAACAGCCGGAAGGGTGCTGGTTTGACGGGGAGACAGTGTGGTTTGGGGATCATCCGCTGTTGAGGCGAGAGGAGATCAAATTGCCCGGTCTGCACAATATCGAGAACTATATGGCGGCTTTTTGCGCTGTATACCCTCTTGTGGGCAAAGCGGTCTGCCGCCAGGTCGCCGGCAGCTTTGGCGGGGTGGAGCATCGTCTGGAGCTGGTGCGGGAAAAGGACGGCGTTCGTTTCATCAATGATTCCATCGCATCCAGCCCATCCCGGACCATTGCCGGTCTCAGGGCATTGGAAGGGCAGAGTCTTGTCCTCATTGCAGGGGGATATGACAAGCATATTCCCTATGCACCGCTGGGGGAGGAAATCCCCGGCAGAGTACGGGCGCTTATCCTGACAGGCCCTACCGGTCCCAAGATCAAGGAAGCCGTTCTGGCAGCCGGGGGAAAGACGCCGCTGATCCTGGAGGAAGCGGATTTCCGCCAGGCAGTTTTGGCGGCTGCAAAGGAAGCAGGACCCGGAGAAACGGTGCTCCTCAGTCCGGCCAGCGCTTCCTTTGACGCATTCAAAAACTTCGAGGAGCGCGGTGAGACCTTCAAGACCATCGTAAATGAACTCTAAGATAAGGAGCATATCATGCGGATAGAAGAATATACCCGGCAGCTCTGCCGGGAAAGCGGCCCTTCCGGCTATGAATCGGCGGTTTCAGATCGGGCAGAGGAACTGATGCGCCCCCTGGTGGACGAGGTGTACCGGGACGTAATGGGTAATCTGTTCGGGATTCGCCGCAGCGGAAAATCCGGAGCGAAACATCTTCTGCTGGACGCCCATCTGGATGAAGTCGGTTTTGTCGTGACCGAGATCACAGATGGCTTCCTTCGTTTTTCGGCCATCGGCGGAGTGGACAGTCGTATGCTGCCCGGCAGAGAGGTCACAGTCATGGGGAAAAAACCTTTGTACGGCGTGATCGACTGCCTTCCGCCTCATGTGCTCACCGCCGAACAGCGGGAACAGGCGATCCAGGTGAAGGATCTGTATATCGATCTTGGGCTGACGCAGGAGGAAGCGGAAAAACGCGTACCCATCGGAACGCCCGGAGTTTTCCGGGGCGATCTCATCCGGCTCCAGGGAGACAACATCTCCGGTAAGGCTTTGGATGACCGGCTATGTGCCGCCGTACTTCTCGCCGTTTTGGAAGAACTGAAGGGTGAGGAGATCCCCTGGGATTTGACCGTGATGCTCAGCGTCCAGGAGGAAGTGGGCTGCCGCGGTGCGAAGCCCGGGATCTGGAGCGCGGATCCGGATTGGTGCATCGCGGTGGACGTGACGTTTGCCCGTACGCCGGACTGCACGGAGCCGGGGACGTTCCTGCCGGGAAAGGGCTGCACCATCGGTGTCGGCCCCAACGCCACCCGCAGCATAACCGATGCGCTGATTCGAACAGCGGGCACGGCGAAGATCCCCTATTCCATAGAAGTGCTTCCCGGCAACAGCGGCACGAACGGCTGGCCCATGCAGGTGAGCCGTCAGGGTGTAGCCACCGCCATTGTCTCCGTACCGATCAAATACATGCACAGCCCTGTGGAGACCGTCCGCCTGTGCGATGCGGAAGCCGCCGCTCGGCTTTTGAGTGAATTTATCCGGGGAGGTGCACTGGAATGAAAGAAACGCTGAAAACCCTGTGCCGTCTGCCCGGCGTTTCCGGACGGGAGGAAGCAGTTCGGAATTTTATCCGTGAACAGGTGGGACCCTACGCGGAGGAGATCCGGGAAGACGCCATGGGGAACCTCCTTGTGCACGTCCGGGGTAAAAAACCCGAGGAACCCGGGAAGCGGATCCTTTTGGCCGCTCACATGGACGAAGTTGGGGTCATCATTACGGATATCACCGGTGAAGGCTACCTGAAATTCGATTTTGTGGGCGGTGTGGACCGCAGGGTGGTCATCGGGAAAAAGGTGCTGATGGGAGACAGGGCGATCCCGGGCGTGATCGGGTTGAAGGCCATCCATCAGACCAGCGCGGCGGAGAGAGAAAAAGTTCCGGCTTTGCGGGAACTTTCTATTGACATCGGAGTTTCTTCAAAGGAAGAGGCGGAAAAACTGGTATCTCTGGGTGACGTCGGCACCTTTGACGATAGTGTGACCGAGTTCGGAAACGGCTATCTCAAGGCAAAAGCCATTGACGACCGGGTGGGCTGCACCATAATGCTGGAACTGATCCGCAGGGGTCTGCCCAGGGACGCCTGGTTTGCCTTCACCGTGCAGGAAGAGGTGGGCTGCCGGGGATCTCAGACCGCAGCATGGCAGCTCAATCCGGATATTGCCTTGATCCTGGAGGGGACAACGGCGGCGGATCTGCCCTCTCAATCCGGCGGGGAAAAGGTCTGCAGCCCTGGAAAAGGGCCTGTGATCCCCTTTATGGACGGAGGAAGTATCTATGATCACGGCCTCTTCCGCAGGTTGACTGAAATTGCCGGGGATAAGGGGATAACCTGGCAGACGAAAACCAAGATATCCGGAGGGACGGACGCTTCTTCGATCCAGCGCGGCGGAGCCGGCGCACGGGTGGCGGCGATCTCTGCAGCGGTGCGGAATATCCATTCTCCCTCCTGCGTGTTCTGCCTGAAGGATATGCAGGGAATGTATGACCTGGCATTTGCTTTCCTGGAGGTGCTGTGATGACGGAAAGACTGGAGCGCCTTGCCCGGGAAGCGGAGGAACTTGCCCGGAGCAGATTCCGGGAACTGGAGGAAACAGCGGAGCATAATACTGCCCGGGTCCTGGCGGCATATCAAAAGCACCGTGTTTCGGAGGCTATGTTTGCCGGAACGACGGGATATGGATACGATGATCTGGGCCGTGATACCCTGGATCAGGTCTGGGCGGATGTCTTCGGAACGGAATCCGCTCTGGTGCGTCTGGGCTTCGCGAACGGTACCCATGCCATCACCTGCGCGGTATTTGCGCCTTTGCGCAGCGGGGACGTTATGCTTTGCGCAACCGGATTGCCATATGATACGCTGTGGAGCGCTCTGGGCGTGCATGATGAGAAGCCCGGTTCCCTACGGTCATACGGCGTTGAGATCCGAACGGTGGAACTCAAACCAGACGGTACGCCGGACCTGACAGCGATCCGCGATGCCGCCGCCGATCCCCGGGTACGGGAGGTCTTTTTCCAACGCAGCAGAGGTTATACTGCCAGGCCTGCCTTAAGCGTGGAACAGATCGACCAGGCGATCGCTGCGGTTCGGGAGGCGAATCCTGCTGCCGCCTGCGTTGTGGATAACTGTTACGGTGAGTTTACCGAACGCAGGGAGCCTGCCGGCGACCTGCTGGCCGGATCGCTGATTAAAAATCCCGGCGGCGGCCTGGCTCCGATGGGGGGATACGTAGCAGGGAAAAAAGAACTGGTAGAAGCTGCCGCCTTCCGCCTCACGGTTCCCGGCATCGGAGGTGAAGTGGGAGCCAGCCTGGGATACAACCGCGTTTTGTATCAGGGCCTGTTTCTGGCACCGCATACGGTTTCTCAAGCTTTGAAAACCGCTGTATTTGCGGCGGCGCTTATGGAAAAACTGGGATATGATACGTTCCCTTCATGGAGTGCCATGCGCAGCGATATTATACAATCCATCGATTTCCATGATCCGGAGAAACTGAAACAATTCTGTGCAGGGATCCAGCAGGCTTCCCCTGTGGACAGCTTTGTTACCCCGGAACCCTGGGATATGCCGGGATACGAAGCACCTGTGATCATGGCGGCGGGAACTTTCATTCAGGGGGCGTCCATCGAACTCAGCTGCGATGGACCAATGCTGCCGCCTTACCGGGCTTATCTTCAGGGCGGCCTGACGTATGAGTCCGGCAAACTGAGTATTCTCACAGCTGCGGAGAAACTGGAACAGGAGCGTTGATACAGTCCGGCCTGCGGCATACACTGTAGCGAGGTGATGCCTATGGCCGAGGGAAGGCTCAAGCGCAGGAGAAGACGTATCGGCTTCGGACTGATCCTGCTGGGGTGCATGGTCTTTGCCCTGCTGTTGTGGAGCAGGCTGTCGCCGCTGATCAGGGAAATGGGAAGGGCAGAAGCGGAGAATGCCGTCAATCTGGCAATAAACCGAATACTGAGCGAGATGCTTTTATCCGGCGATTTGGATTATGCCGACCTGATACACTGTCAAACGGATGAAAACGGAGCGGTCACGGCGATTTATGCCGACATGGGCCGAATCAATTTGCTGAAGGCGGAGATCGCTGAAGCGGTGCTTCGGGAGATCATGGATAAAAACAGCGTGGAGCTGAGACTTCCGGCGGGCAATCTATTCGGAAGCCCTCTGCTCTCCGGCCTAGGTCCGGGACTTCCTGTGCGTATCCTTTCGGTGGACAGCATCAAAGCGGATATGTCCAGTCGGTTTACAGCAGCGGGGATCAATCAAACTCTGCACCAGATCAGAGTTGAACTTGCGGTGAGCATATGGATCCTGGTTCCGGGAGGATTAACCAGCGGTTCTGTATCCGCACGCATTCCGGTGGCGGAGACCTTGCTGCTCGGCCGCGTACCGGAAAGCTATACGTACTTCGAAGGCAGCGAGAACTGGGACGAACCCCTGGAACAGTTTGACATTACCACCTGATCCAGCGGTTTTGAAAGGATAGACAGATATGGATGAAAAAAGCGAGCTCCTGCGTCTGAGAGCAGAATTGAAGGAACACAGCCACAGATACTACGATCTGGACGATCCCATCATTGAGGACAGCGAATACGATGCCCTTATTCAGCGGCTAATCCTGCTGGAAGATAAGTATCCGGAGCTTTATGACCCGGACTCTCCCACAAAACGGGTCGGAGGGACCCCGGCAAAGGGATTTGTTCAGGTTGAGCATCCTGTGCCCCTGGAGAGTCTGAACGACGTTTTCTCCCGGGAAGAGCTTATGGCCTTCGGGGAGAGAGTGGAGCGGGAGGGCGTCCTGCGCTCCTATACAGTGGAACCCAAGATCGATGGGCTCTCCATGTCCCTGCGATATGTCAATGGCGTGTTTGTGCGCGGGGCAACCAGGGGAGACGGCAGGGTAGGCGAGGACGTAACGGAAAACCTTCGGACGATTCGTTCCATCCCCAGGACCCTGCCCTCTGCTCCGCCGTTGCTTATCGTGCGGGGAGAAGTGTTTATGCCCAAACAGGTTTTTGAGGCCCTGAACGCAAAACGGGAACAGGAAGGTGAGAAGCTTCTGGCCAATCCCAGAAATGCGGCAGCCGGAGCCATGCGACAGCTGGATCCCGCCATAACGGCTTCCCGGCAGCTGGATATCCTGATCTTCAATGTTCAGCTTGCGGAAGGAATGGAGTTTCAAACCCACAGCGAATCCCTGGATTGGCTCCGCAGCCAGGGTTTCCCGGTGATCGATTATCGCTTGTGTTCCAGCATGGAAGCATGCCGTGAGCGCATAGAAGAGATCGATGGCGAGCGCGATCGTTATTCTTTTTGCATAGATGGGGCCGTGGTGAAGCTGGATTCCCTGGCGGATCGGCAGAAGCTGGGCAGTACCACGAAAGCCCCACGTTGGGCCGTCGCCTATAAGTATCCGCCGGAAGTGCGTGAGAGCGTAGTTCGGGATATCCAGGTGCAGGTCGGACGAACCGGTGTGCTGACCCCGAAGGCTGTGGTGGAGCCCGTACGTCTTGCAGGCACGACCGTGACCAACGCCACGCTGCACAATCAGGATTTCATTTCAGAAAAAGATATCCGGATCGGCGATACGGTATGCATCAGGAAAGCCGGAGAGATCATCCCCGAGGTGCTGCGGGTGGTTCCGGAAAAACGCCCTTCCTGGGCGGCGCCGTATTTCCTGCCGGAGACCTGTCCGGTTTGCGGCGCTCCGGTCCATCGGGATCCGGATGGAGCATCCCTGCGCTGTACCGGGGCGGAGTGCCCGGCGCAGCTTTTGCGGAACCTGACCCATTTTGCCTCAAAGGACGCCATGGATATCGACGGTCTGGGGCCGAACCTGGTCAAGGCTCTTGTTGAGGAAGGTCTGGTGCATTCTGCTGCAGACTTGTATACGCTGGATGCGGATAGGGTGGCAAAGCTGGAACGCATGGGAGCAAAATCAGCAGAGAACCTGATCCGTGCCATCGACGCCTCACGGCAGCAGGGCATGGCAAGACTGATCTATGCATTGGGGATCCGTCAGGTGGGCGTTTCGGCTTCACGTACGCTGGCTGCCCGTTACGGGAGCATGGAGGCTCTGGAAAAAGCAGATGGGGAAGAGCTTCAGCAGATCGATGATATCGGCCCTGTGACCGCTGCCTATATCACAGAATGGTTTTCTCAGGAACAGTCTATGCATCTGATCCGTCGGCTCAGGGAAGCAGGCGTCGACATGCAAAGCCGGGAGACCTTGGTGGATCGCCGGTTTAACGGGATGACCTTCGTCCTGACCGGAACGCTTTCCACCATGGGTCGGGATGCTGCCAAGTCGGCCATCGAGCAAAGAGGGGGTAAGGCGGCATCCTCTGTATCCAAAAAGACCACTTTGGTGGTCGCCGGGGAGAATGCCGGTTCAAAACTGGACAAAGCTCAGGAGCTTGGTATCCGCATTATTGACGAGCAGGAATTTCTCTCCATGATCCAGTAAAAAAACCTTGACCCGGGACTGGAAGTATGGTACACTCAGCTTTGCTGGGATGGCGCCATAGCCAAGCGGTAAGGCAGAGGTCTGCAAAACCTTCATCCCCGGTCCGATTCCGGGTGGCGCCTCCATAGGACCTCATCGCATTGCGATGAGGTCCTACTTATATCCAAAGGAATACTGTATCCTCCTTTGCTCATACAATTCGATGAGAGAAAGGAGGAGATGCAAATGATTCTGATCTCGGGAAAAAGAGCTGGGAAAAAGGTCAGACGTGTGATCGCTGTACTTCTTGCAGCGGGTGCGGTAGCAGCCATTTTTGCCCTTGTATATAGTCCTGCTTTCGTCGGAGCTTCAGCAACGCAGCGGCAGCTTCCGGTATATTCCGTAGGTCGGGACGGAAAGTTTTGTTCTCTCACTTTTGACGCCGCGTGGGGAAATGAAGACACCCCGGAGCTCATCCGGATCCTGGACAGCTACGGGGTCAAAGCGACATTTTTTGTTGTGGGAGATTGGACGCGGAAGTATCCGGAAAGCGTGAAAGCTCTGGCGGATGCCGGACATGAGGTGATGAACCATTCCAACCATCACGATCACTTTAATCCGCTGACGACCCAGCAGATTACGGAAGATGTTACCGCGTGTGCAGAAGAGATCGCTGCGGTCACAGGGATAAAGCCGGATCTGTTCCGCTGTCCTTATGGCGAGTATGACGACCATGTGATAGCAGCGGTGGAAAGCCTGGGGATCACCTGCGTACAGTGGGATGTGGACAGCCTGGACTGGAAGGATTACGATGCAGAAACGATCCATAAACGGGTCTGCTCCCGGATAAGACCTGGGAGCATCGTCCTGTTTCACAACGCAGCGAAGCATACTCCGGAAGCCTTGTCCGGCATCATTGAAGAGCTCATTCGGGATGGGTATACCATTGTTCCCGTCGGACAGCTCCTTTTGCCTGGAGACACACAGATCGACCATACGGGGAGGCAGCTTCCCGCCTGAAAGGGAAATTCTGCCTGAGAGGATAGATAGATGAACGACCTTACCGAAGGTAGACCCTGGCCGCTGCTGCGGCGTTTTTCGCTTCCGCTGCTATTGAGCACAGCCCTGCAGCAGCTCTATTATATTGCGGATAGTGTGATCCTTGGCCAGCATACCGGAGCTGCCGGACTGGCTGCCATCGGGGCAGCCTATCCAATTACCCTGTTTTTCCTGGCTGTGGCAACAGGATCGGCCATGGGAATCAGTGTGGTTGCTTCGCAGCTCTTTGGGGCCAAGCGCATGGGGGAATTGAAAACTTCTGTTTATACGGCACTCATCTCCATGCTCGGGCTTGGATTCTTGCTCACTGCTTTGGGCGTAGGGCTCAGCGGGCCGCTTCTTCGCTGGCTGAACGCACGGGGAGAAGTATATACCGGCGGCAGAGCGTATCTGGCCATTTACTCCGCGGGTCTGATACCCATGCTGGTTTACAATGCTGCCAACGCGGTATTTACCGGGCTGGGGGATTCCCGGCGACCGCTGCTTTTCCTTCTGTTTTCCTCTGTTCTGAATGTCCTTCTTGACCTCCTCACCGTAGCCATCCTTCGATGGGGCATCATCGGCGCTGCCTGGGCGACGACTTTTTCCCAACTGATGGCTGCAATGCTGGCCGTTTCCGTCCTGATAAAAAGAACAAGGAGCCTTCACACAGAAGAACCGGTCAAAGTATTTGACCGTTCCATTTTCGTCAATATGTGCCGCATCGCAGTTCCCAGTATCTTTCAGCAGGCTTGTGTAGCCCTGGCGCACACCATCGTGCAGAGCTTGGTGAATACCTTTTCGGTTTCCGTGGTGGCGGGATATGAGGCGGCTTCCAAGATCCACAATTTCGCATATATGAGCTTCAATACCATGGGTACTGCCCTGAGCTCTTTCGCCGCACAGAACTATGGAGCCGGGCGGGGAGATCGGGTCAAGGCGGGTTTTCGCACCGGTACGCTGATGTGCTTCTGCCTTACCGTTGCGGTTGTCCTGATCTTCCAGCTTCTTCCCCGTCAGCTGATGGGCCTGTTCGTCGACCCTGCTTCGGAGGCGGAGGTGGTGGAAACGGGAGTGAGTTTCATGCGGATCATTTCCCCGGATTATCTCATTATCTGCTTTATCATCACCTTTGGCGGGCTGTTCCGGGGAGTGGGAAAGATCATGTATTTCTTCCTGGTCACCGTATGGGATTTCACTGTTCGCGTGGTCATGTGCTTTGTTCTTACAAAAGCACTGGACAGCTACACGGGTTTGTTCTGGGCCTGGTACTTCGGCTCCATCGCCGATGTGATCCCTTGTTATATCCTGTATAAGCGGATGGATTTTTCCGGGGGAAGACTTTCGGAAAAACCGTAAACGCAAACTATCTTGAAAAGCAAAAGCACCTGCCGAGTCTATTTGCACTTGGCAGGTGCTTTTTAGCGGATATTGTTTTCAGCTCAACGCTCGTTTTCAGCGGTAAAGGGGGAGAGGGGAATGCCGTTCAGCGCAGCGTATACCAGTTTATCTCCCTCATAACAGAGCTTCATGGAGAAAAAAGGAGAATCCTCCGCGAGGAGTCGGAAGAAGAGCTTATCTCCCTCCCAGATAGGTAAGTTTTCCACGGATGCTTTATCCACCCATTCCAATACCCCTTCGTCGCAGTCGATCAGATTTCCGGAAAACTGATCTGCTGTGAAAAGGTGCATATACTCCGTTTCCCACTTGTCGCTGACAAAAGTAATAATAGCCCGATATCGCCAACGGGTCAGGGTGAGTCCCGTTTCCTCTTTCACCTCCCGAAGAAGACACTCTTCCGGACTTTCATTCAGCTCAAAGCCGCCGCCGACGCCGATCCATTTGTCCTGATTCAGGTCGTTGACCTTCTTGATCCGATGAAGCATCAGATAAGCTCCATCCCGTTCGATATAACAAAGCGTTGTGTTTCTCATGATTCGAATTATAACAGAATGGAGGTTTCCGTCAAGCAAAAACAGGAGGATGCAGGAAGAAAACACTGCGTTGACAGTACGTACATTGAAATTCCGGAAGAAGCGTGTTATAACATTACTGTAAGGATCTTGCGGAACACCGGCGAACGGAGTACAAACGCTTGCCGGAAAGCGGGAGGGAACAGAATGGATAACAGACCACAAGGGCGCGATACGCATGTTACCGGCGCCGGAAAAGAAATCAAAAAACGGGGCAGCGGGCTGAACACCGGCCCTGTGGGAAGCACTCCTTCTCACAGCAGCAGCGGAAATCGCCCCGAAACGTCCAGCGGAAACCGTCCTGCAGCGCCGGGCGGCAGCAGACCGGTAAGACGGAGCACGCAGCAGGGGTATGGGTCTGCCGGAGGTCAGCGCGCTTCCGGCGGGAGAAGCCCGCTTCTGACTATCATCATTGCGGCGGTTGTGCTTTTGGGCGGCGGCGGTGTTGGCCTGAACAGCCTTTTGGGCGGCGGAGGAGATACCCAGCCCTCATCCGGTTACACCGATTATTACGATCAGAGCAGCCATAGCTACAATCAGGACAGCCAAGGCTATAACCAAAGCAACCAGGGTTATAACCAGGGCGGCCAAAGCTCCGGACAGAGCGGTATCGACATCAGCAGCATCCTCAGCGGACTGGGAGGTCAGTCTTCCGCGGCCAGCTTCTTGGGCAGCAGCGTGGGGAACGTCTCCAACGGTTGGGCCGGAAGCGGAGGAAGCAACGCTGCAAAACTGAATACTTCCGTTGACCCCGCTGCCAGAGCAAAGTACACGAAGATCCTGGGGAGCGGAAAGGACACGGTTACCATCATGGTCTACATGTGCGGTTCCGATCTGGAATCCAAGAGCGGGATGGGTACAGCAGACCTGATGGAAATGACAAAAGCGACCCTGAGCGATAATGTGAACCTGATCGTCTATACCGGCGGCGCTACCAGATGGAAAAACGATGTGGTCAGCAGCAGCGTAAACCAAATCTACAAGATTGAGAACGGCGGCAAGCTGCGCAGATTGGTGCAGGACGCCGGTTCTCCCGCCATGACAGATCCGGCTACGCTGACCAGCTTTATCGAATACTGCGCCAAGAATTTCCCGGCGAACCGGAATGAACTGATCCTTTGGGACCACGGCGGCGGTTCCATCAGCGGCTATGGCTACGATGAAAAGAGCCGGGGTTCCGCCTCCATGGGGCTCAGCGGAATCAGCAAGGCGCTGAAGAATGCGGGAATCACCTTTGATTTCATCGGCTTTGACGCCTGCCTCATGGGCACTCTGGAAAATGCCCTGACCCTTACCCCATATGCAGACTACCTCATCGCCTCCGAGGAAACCGAACCGGGTATCGGCTGGTATTACACCAACTGGCTCACAGAGCTCTCCAAGAATACTTCCCTGTCAACTTTGGAAGTAGGCAAGCGCATCATAGATGATTTCGTCGAGGCCTGCAACCAGAAATGTGCCGGTCAGAAGACCACTCTTTCCATTGTTGACCTTGCAGAACTGGAAAAGACGGTTCCGGCGAAATTCTCGGCCTTTGCTTCCGGCATTTCCAGTATGCTGGAGAACAAGGAATACAAAGCGGTATCCGATGCCCGTGCCGGGGCGAGAGAGTTTGCTGTTTCCAATCAGGTAGACCAGGTCGATCTGGTGCATCTGGCATACAACCTGGATACTGCGGAGAGCAAGGCCCTTGCCCAGACGCTCCTGAATGCGGTGAAATACAACCGCACCTCCTCCAGCATAACCAATGCCTACGGCATCTCCATCTATTTCCCGTATCAGAAGATGAACCGGGTGCAGAGCGCGGCGAACGCTTATAACGCCATCGGACTGGACAGCAATTACACGCGCTGCATCCAGCAGTTTGCCAGCGTGGAAGCCAGCGCCCAGGCTGCCTCCGGCGGTACGGTGAATCCGTTCGGCGCATTGACCGGCAGCGGCAGCAGCGGGATCAGCTCGGATTTCCTGAGCAGCATGTTGGGCAGTTTTTTGGGAGGCGGTTCCTCCGGCGGCATTTCCGGCCTGGGCGGAGCGAATTCCGGCTTCCTTGGGAAAGGGCTTCCTGCTGAAGATATCAGCGCCTATCTGAACGCACACCGCTTTGATCCAACAGCGCTGGTGTGGCAGTCCGTCAACGGAGAGACTGTCATGGCTCTCAGCGAAGAACAATGGTCTCTGGTCCATGATCTCACCCTGAATGTGTTCTATGATGACGGCGAGGGTTATATCGACATGGGCCTGGATAATGTCTTCCAGTTTACTGAATCCGGAGCACTGATTGGAAAATACGACGGCACATGGATCGCCATCAACAGTCAGCCCATTCCTTACTACTACATTGATGCGGTGGTTGACGGGGAAAGCGTTACCATTACCGGCCGGGTTCCGGTTCTTCTGAATGACGCTCGGGCCGATCTGATCATCGTGTTCGATAACGATCACCCCTACGGATACATTGCCGGTGCCAGGAGTGATTATCGCGATGGAGAGACAGAGACCGTTTCCAAGAGTATCGATGAACTGGAAATCGGGGATAAGATCGATTTCATCTGCGATTACTATACCTATGATGGTACATACGAAAACAGCTACCTCATTGGAGACACCCTGGTATACGCTGGGAACGAGGAGATCAGCAACGTATATATCGATGCCTCTGCTGCCATTGCCACCTATCTGTTTACGGATATTTATAATCAGACCTATTGGACGCCTCCGATTCCGTAAGCATCGGATGAGCAGCGATTAAGCAGCGGGGTTTCCAACATCATGAAAGCACCGGCAGGTCTTTTAAGCGACTTGCCGGTGCTTTTGCCTTTTCAGTTCAAAATAACGGATGCAATTAGGCTCGGTGCAGATTACAATTCAGTTGTTTTTTCCACCAACCAGAGAGCCCAGCATTCCCGCGAAGACAGAAACAGGCATGGTTTGCAGAATTACCCGACCGGGGCCGGTGACGACGGTATTGAAAAGGCTTTCTCCGCCGAACAGGACGTTCTTCACGCCTTTGACAGTCTGTACGTCCATCTGACAAGTGGAGTCCATCATGGCCAGATAACCGGTATCCACAATGATCTGCTGTCCCGGCTTCAGCTCATACTCCATGGCGTGACCGTCGATCTCGACGAAAGCAATGCCGTTGCCTGAGAGTTTTTGCATAATGAAGCCTTCACCGCCGAACAGACCGGTTCCCAGTTTCTTCTGGAAAAAGACGGACAGCTCCACACCGGGGTCACAGGCAAGAAACGCCGATTTCTGCACGACGACTGGTTTGTCCGGACGAACTTCAACGGCACGGATCGAGCCGGGAAAATGGGAAGCGAACGCGATCATGCCCTGGCCGCCTTCGGCTGTGTACCGATTCTGGAAGAGAGACTCGCCGGAAAACATCCGACCGAACACTTTGCCCACACCGCCGCCGACCGTTTCCATCTGCATGTTCGGACTCATCCAGCTCATTGCGCCGGATTCGCAGACCACAGATTCACCGGGTGCAAGCGTGCAGATAACCACAGGCAAAGGTTCACCTTTGATTTGATATTCCATTCTTTATACCACCTTTCGATCGAACTGCGCCGGGTATGTATCAGCCCGGCATTATTCATTTATACCGACTTTCCTGCAAACATCTCCCAACGGACAAGTGCCGCACCTGGGTTTCCTGGCCATACAATACTTTCGCCCATGAAGGACCATTCGATGGCAAAAGTCGCTGGATTTCTCGGGAGGCAGAACCGCCGCAAGGTCACGCTCTACCTTAATCGGTTCCTTTGATTTGGTAAGTCCCAGTCGGCCCGCTATTCGGATACAGTGGGTATCCGTTACCACGGCGGGCTGATGGTAGATATCGCCAAGAACGAGATTAGCCGTCTTTCGCCCTACGCCGGGGATCTTCAGAAGCTCTTCCATACTGTCAGGCACACGACCGCCGTAATCCCGCAGCAGCATCTGCGCTGCTGCGATCAGATCTCTGGCTTTCGTATGGAAAAAACCGCAGCTTCGGATCAGATCTTCGACGATTTCCGGCTTCGCATCGGCGAAGGATTCAAGATCAGGCAGGCGGGAAAACAGCTCAGGCGTGACCAGATTGACCCTAGCGTCCGTACACTGCGCAGAAAGACGGACCGCGAAAAGAAGCTGCCAATCCACTTCGTACTGCAGACTGCATAGCGCGTCAGGGTATTCCTGTTCCAGCCGTTCTATAATTGTTTCTACGTATGTCATTGATCCGTTCTCCACTTCTGTTTTGATCCCCGTTTATTCAATTATACCATCTTATCCGATGGTTTTCTACCGCGGAATATGTTATTATTGGGGTATTAGAACAGGTATGGGAGGGAGCGGCATGCAGAAGCCTCTGGCAGATGAGATCCGTCCGCACAGCCTGGAGGATGTGGTCGGGCAGAAGCATATCCTTGGAAAAGACGGAATGCTGCGCCGGATCATCGAAAGCGGTCAGGCGCCAAACATGATTTTTTACGGCCCTTCCGGAACAGGAAAAACGACCGTTGCCGGGATCATCGCGGATGCGACAAAGCGTACTCTTCGAAAGCTGAACGCTACTCAGGCCGGTACAGCGGATATCCGTGAGATCATCAGCAGTTTGGATACCATGCTGGCACCCAACGGGATCCTGCTCTATCTGGACGAGATCCAGTATTTCAACAAAAAACAGCAGCAGTCTTTGCTGGAATACATAGAAAACGGAAAGATCAGTCTGATCGCTTCCACGACAGAAAACCCGTACTTTTATGTATACAGCGCCGTTCTCAGCCGCAGTACCATATTTGAGTTCAAGCAGGTTTCTCCCGCGGATATGCTGCCTGCAGTCAAGCGCGCAGTCCTTGCAATGGAGAAACGGACGGGACTTAAAGGCGATTTTTCCGCGGAAGCGCTTGATCGGATTTGCCTTGGCTGCGGAGGAGATGTACGCAAGGCGGTAAGCAGCGTAGAACTCCTGTTTTATGGAGCACGGAACGATGGTGAACGGGTGACTGTCGGCGAAGAAGATGTCTCTCTTGTTGTGCAGAAAAGCTCCATTAAATACGACCGGGAAGGCGATCAGCATTTCGACGCCGTTTCCGCGCTGATGAAATCCCTCCGGGGAAGCGACCCGGATGCAGCGCTGCATTACCTCGCGAGACTTTTGGAGGCTGGCGATCTTGCAGGCGCGTGTCGGCGTATCCTATGCTCAGCCAGCGAGGATATCGGAATGGCCTATCCCCAGGCAGCGGCGATCGTCAAAGCCTGCGTTGATTCCGCCCTTCAGCTTGGCATGCCGGAAGCCAGATTGCCGCTTGCGCAAGCTGTGATCCTGCTGGCTACGGCGCCGAAGTCAAATTCTGTCGTTTCGGCGATCGATGCCGCCATGCGGGACGTACAGGCGGGAAAAGGGGGAGAAGTCCCAAGAGAATTGCAGAACGTCCATGCGGACGGCGCCGGCTTTGAAAGGGAGCAGGGGTACCTGTATCCCCATGAGTTTTCCGGGCACTGGGTGAAACAGCAATACCTGCCCGATACGCTGAAAAACGTCAGGTATTATTACTACGGAGACAATAAGACCGAGCAGGCTGCGGAAGCATACTGGAAACGGATCAAGGGAGAAGACAACTGAGGGACGGAGGACCATATGGCAAAGCTGACGGACAGCGTACGCTACTGCAAAGGGATCGGCGCGCAGCGTGCGGAGATCCTGCACAAACTGGGCGTCGATACCCTGGAGGATCTTCTGCGCTGGTTTCCCCGGGATTATCAGGATCGGAGCAAGATCCGGGATCTGGCATCGCTGGAAGATGGTGAGACCGCCTGCGTCCTGGCCCGTGTAGTCACTCTTCCGGTATTGAATCGCGTGCGGGCGGGGATGTCTCTGGTGAAGTTTCGCATCGCTGATGACAGTGGAAGCGCGGATGTGGTCTATTTCAACCAGCCGTACATAAAGAAACAGATCCTTTCCGGTCAGGAACGTTACTTTTTCGGGAAGTTTCGCAGAGACGGCGGATACCTCCAGATGCAGAATCCCATCACGGAGCGGAAAGAACAGGCAGGGCTTGCCATCGGACGGATCGTACCGGTGTATCCGCTGACCGCAGGAATCACCCAGAAATCTTTGCAGACGGCAGTCGGTGCAGCGCTGGACGGACTGGAAGAACCTCTGCCCGACTTCCTCCCTGCAGGATTGGGCGAACGATACGGGATGGAGCCTGTTCAGGAAGCCTATCGTCATATCCATTTCCCGGAAACCATGGAACAGGCCGCCAAGGCAAGGGAGCGCCTGGTATTCGAAGAACTCTTCATTCTGGCCTGCGCCCTGGGCAGCCTGAAAGGCAAACGAAAGGTCAGGCCAGGAATCCGTGTCACCTTGCCGGATCTGGAAGAGTTCGTCCGGACGCTTCCTTATCGCCTGACCGATGCGCAACTACGCGCGGCAAATGACGCGCTCCGCGATATGAACTCAGGCAAGGGAATGAACCGTCTTATCCAGGGGGATGTGGGATCCGGCAAAACAGTTGTGGCGGCTATATGCGTTTGGGCAGCCTTTCGCAGCGGCCTGCAATCCGCTTTCATGGCGCCTACGGAACTGCTGGCCAGACAGCACCAGACGACGATGGAAACTCTGCTTGGCCCGCTGGGGATCCACACCGTCCTGCTCACCGGGAGTCTCGGCGCCGCAGCGAGACGCCAGGCGTTGGCGGAGATTCGAAACGGAACGGCCGACCTGGTCGTCGGTACCCATGCGCTGCTTTCAGAAGGCGTTGAGTATTCAAAACTCGGACTGGTCATAACCGATGAACAACATCGCTTCGGTGTATCCCAAAGAGCTGCTTTGGCGGAAAAAGCGGATTCGCCCCATATCCTTGTCATGTCGGCGACTCCGATTCCACGGACGCTGGCGCTGATGATTTACGGCGATCTGGATGTATCTATAATCGACGAACTTCCACCTGGCAGACAGAAGGTGGAGACCTATGCAGTAAAGGAAAACATGCGGCCGCGCATACGAAAGTTTGCGGAAAAACTGGTAGGGGAAGGGCGGCAAGTTTATGTGGTTTGCCCGATGATCGGCGATGATGAGCAATGCTCTGCGGATCTGCAAAGCGCAAAAGAACTATATGATGAACTGCGGGATAAAGTGTTTCCGAATCTTCGCCTTGAATTACTCCATGGTAGGATGAAAGGGTCTGAAAAGGACCGGGTTATGAGCGCCTTTGCCTCCGGCAAAGTCGATATCCTGGTCTCGACTACCGTTGTCGAGGTGGGCGTAGACGTGCCAAATGCTGCACTTATGGTGGTGGAGAATGCAGAGCGCTTCGGGCTCAGTCAGCTGCATCAGCTGAGGGGCAGAGTGGGACGCGGCATGCATAAAAGCTACTGCATTCTGATCCAGGGTTCTGATGGCGGCGACGCAGACGCCAGACTCAGAGTAATGACCAAGAGTAATGACGGGTTCCGGATCGCTGAGGAAGACCTGAAACTGCGCGGACCCGGGGATTTCTTCGGCGAACGGCAGCATGGCCTTCCTGAGCTTCATATCGCCGATCTTGCCAGTTCCCTCGATATTCTCAAATTGGCGCAGGAGGAAGCCTCGGGGTTGCTGTCCCGGGATCCTGAACTGAATAGCTGCCCAGCGCTGCGATACAAGGTAAAAAGAATGCTGGAGAGCCAGTTAGGCGCATAGGAGCTGGGATGATGCGGGATCTGATCATTGCCGTGATCGCCTTGTGCGGCGGAGGCTTTTCAGCCTGGCTGAGCGATCGTTACATATCCACAACAGAGCGGAATTTATCCCTGTTTGCCCCGATCACCTGCGCAGGATGCGGCCGCAGACGGGAATTCTGGGACAGAGTTCCTTTGCTGAGCTGGTTCCTGAACGGGGGCAAGTGCCGGTTCTGCAGTGCAGTGATTACTCAGAGGGAACCGCTTATCAGCTTTTTGACCATTGGCATCTGGCTGGCTGCGCTTTGTTTGTGGATGCCCATCGGAAAAGCTTATGCACTGATCAATGCGGTACACGGATCAGTGCTTCTCTGCGCGGCAGGACTTTGCTGGATCGGCGCTTCTGAGCGACCGGTGTTGCTTCCTCTTCTGCTCTGTACCGGCGTATTCGGCGTTCTGCTGCCGGACAGAGTCAGTGTAAACCAACATTTGTTGGGGGCTGCAGGTTTACTTGCGTTCGGTTTCATGCTGAGATTTCTGCCCGAAAGCATCCGAGGGCGGGATAAGCTCCGCTGGGATACGATACTTTATTTGGGGTTTACCGGCCTTCTGATGGGGTGGCAGAGCTGCTTTGCCATTTTGCCGGCAGCCGTGGTCGTGGGAGCTCTGTTCATGCTGATGCGCCGGAAAAAGGAAATCGGCGTAAATGCCGGAAAGAACAAAGGAACTCTCTTTTCGGATCCGGCGTGCGGCAGTTTGAACGTTTCTCTGTGTCTGACCTGCGCGGCAGCGGTGACGCTGCTATTGGGAAGACCGCTGATGAATTGGTATCTTAGCATTTTTACACGGATCAGATGAGGGGACGAGTATGGATTATCCGGGCCGAAACAGAAAAATCGCGGTCATTGGCGGCGGAGCCTCGGGAATGATGGCTGCAATTGCTGCTGCGGAACAAGGCGCAAATGTGACGCTGTTCGAGCGGCAGGCCAGAGTCGGCCGCAAACTGGCGGCAACGGGCAACGGCCGATGCAATCTCAGCAATTCCCATGCGGATCCCTCCCATTACCACGGAGAAGATGCCGGGTTTTGCCAAGCCGTTCTCGAGCAGGAGGGCGTAACGCAGAGCCTGGCCCGTTTTCGGGATATGGGCTTACTCACGACGGAGGAAGAGGATGGGCGAGTGTATCCCATGTCCGATCACGCGGGCAGCGTGGTTGACGTCCTGCGTTTTTCCCTGGATGCACTGGGAGTTGAGGTAAATTGCGGTTTCCCGGTAAAAAGCCTGAAAAAAACACCGCAAGGGTTCATCCTTCAGACGGATGAACAGCAGACAATCACGGAACGGGTGATCGTTTCCTGCGGAGGAAAAGCGGGCGGCAAGCTCGGCGGCGGCGCAGACGGATACCGGTTGCTGGAAGGCATCGGCCATAGCTGTACCGATCTTCACCCTGCATTGGTTCAACTGCGTACAGAGGGGATTGTGACGCGAGGGTTGAAAGGTGTACGCGCACAAGCTCTCGTATACGTATGGCGTGGGAAACATCGGATCGCTGAAGAACAGGGAGAAGTTCAGTTTACGGAGTATGGTCTCAGCGGCCCAGCGATTTTTGCTGTTTCCCGGGAAGCGGCACGTCAGCCGGGAACGACGATTTCATTGGACCTCTTTCCCGGTATAAATGCTGACGAATTGTTCACTTTGTTGAAACGGCGGACGGAAAAGCGGCCGGAGCTGACACTGGATGATCTGTTCACCGGTACGGTACAGAACCGATTGGGACGCGTGCTGGTTAGCTCTGCCGGACTGAGCGGATCTATGCCTCTTTCAGAATCAGCTGGCGTTTTGCGAGCGTTGGCTGAAAGAGCAAAAGAATTTTCGTTCCGCGTCGTCGGCGATTTGGGGTTTGATCAGGCTCAAGTCACTTCCGGCGGTATACGTACCCGGGAGTTTGATCCCGTGACCTTGGAAAGCAAGCTTTGCTCCGGCCTGTATGCCTGCGGAGAAGTATTGGACGTGGATGGCGATTGCGGCGGTTATAATCTGCAGTGGGCCTGGTCCAGCGGATGGGTCGCTGGAAAAAACGCCGCAGGAGGCGGGAAACATGCTGAGACTGCGTAATCTTTCCCTGACTCCGGATCAGGATGACAGAAAAACGCTGCTTCGCCTGTGCGCAAGGGAATTGGGCGTTTCCGGTTCTCGTATTCGGGAGGTTTTTATCCGCAGGAGAAGCATTGACGCCAGAAAAAAGGATCGTATTCACCTGGTCTACACAGTGGACGTTGAGCTTCTCCAGGAAGAACAGTATATTCAGGAGAACAAGAACGCGCCTCTTTCCCCAATGGAAAGGGAATATCACCTTCCAACGCCGAACAGAATGCCGGAAGAGCGGCCGGTTATCGCAGGATTTGGCCCGGCGGGAATGTTTGCGGCTCTGTCTTTGGCTGAAGCTGGCCTTCATCCCATCGTTCTTGAACGGGGCCAGGATGTGGACACCCGCTCGCAGAAAGTGGACGCCTTTCGTAAAGGAGGAACGCTGGATCCGGAATGCAACGTTCAATTCGGCGAGGGCGGTGCAGGCACGTTTTCAGACGGCAAACTGAATACAGGTATCAGCGGCAGCAGCGTTTCCTACGTCCTGCGGCGCATCGCGGATTTCGGCGCTGGCGAAGCAATCACCTGGGAGGCAGCGCCTCATGTGGGAACAGATGTGCTGAAATCAGTTGTCCGGAATATTCGTACGCGTATCCTGGAACTGGGCGGAGATGTCAGATTCGGTACAAAACTGACAGATCTGCTGATTCGCGGTGGAGTTCTTGCCGGTGTAGTATGCCGAAACGGAGAAAGCATTGAGAGTATCCCATGTACGTCGCTGTTTCTTGCTGTAGGTCACAGCGCGCGGGATACCATGGAAATGCTGCATCGTCGCCAACTGCCCATGGAACCAAAAGCCTTTTCCATGGGGGTAAGGATCGAACATCTGCAGAGGGATCTGGATCGGATGCAGTATGGCAGCTATGCTGGATTGAAGAGCCTCGGAGCGGCTCCTTATAAGCTGGCGGTACACCTTCCGGATGGATGCAGTGTGTATACTTTCTGCATGTGTCCCGGAGGCTATGTGGTTGCCGCGGCTTCTGAGGAAGGCGGTGTTGTTACCAATGGCATGAGTTATTCCGGACGGGCGGGCATCAACGGCAATTCCGCGCTGCTGGTCTCATTGTCTCCGGAACAGTTTCCATGCCCTGGACCTTTGGGCGGGGTGTTCTGGCAGCGGGAATTGGAGAAAAAAGCTTTTGAAGCGGCAGGAAAGAATTACTTTGCTCCTTCTCAGCTTCTTCGGGATTTTGCTTGTGGGATGCCTTCATCCGGACCGGGCAGAATACAACCGACCTACGAGCCCGGCGTTGAATGGGGTGATCTTCATGATTATCTGCCTGGTGTGATCACAGATCCGATCTGTCGTGCTTTGCCCCTGTTGGAACGCAAACTGCCCGGTTTTGCCGATCAGGAGGCAGTGCTTACGGGACCGGAAACAAGATCATCTTCACCGGTAAGACTTCTGAGATCAACTGATTTTCAATCCGTTGGATTGAAAGGGCTTTATCCCTGCGGCGAGGGGGCCGGATGGGCTGGAGGAATTGTTTCGGCTGCCGTGGATGCTCTGCGCTGCTGCGAAGCGTATTTGAATACTCTGCTATGATCTGGACATGATCTGAACAGGCTGTTCTTGCAGGAGAGGACAGCCTGTTTTATTTGATTTGACAAATAAACAAAATTCGTATAAGCAAAAATCGTAATTAATACTATATAATATGATTGACAAAATATAATCTGATTGGTATAATGTTTGCAGTCAGAAGGAGGGATCGGAAGAATGAAAAAAACCCTTTATAGTCTTCTGCTGGATGATGGCGTGGTCAGAGAAATCGACCGTTTGGCACACCGAAATGGAATGAGCCGCAGTTCCCTCGTCAATCAGATCCTGGCGGAATATGCGGAAATGACCACTCCGGAACGGCAGATCGGTGATATTTTCCGGGCGATGGAAAACTTGCTGCGTCCGGATACCGAATTGGTGCCCTTTTTCGCTCCGAACGCCATGACAATGTCATTGAAAAGCGCGCTGGATTACAAATACAGGCCAACTGTCAAGTATGCCGTCGAACTGCAGCCTAATGGAGATGATACCATAGGTGAACTGGCCGTGATATTCCGCACACAATCCGCGTCGCTGCTGGAAGCAATGGATAAGTTCTTCCGGATATGGAAGAGAACGGAGGACCGTTATCTCGCTCCAAGGCTTGGAAGAGAGATCCAGTGTGCACTGTATGAGAACCGTTATGTCCGACAGTTGGCTGCACCTGTACGAAACTGCTCGGTAGATGAGCTTGCAGAGGCGATTTCGGATTACGTCCGCATGTTTGACCGTTTGATGAAAGGATACCTCGCAGGCAGATTGAGCGCTGCGGACGTTGCCGATCAGTATGAAGCGGAGATCAGCCGAAAGATGATCCTGATATAAGGAGGTCTGCATCATGAATGCCAATAACTATACACAGAAAACGATCGAAACACTGCAAACTGCAAAACGAATGGCGGAAGAAAATCATAATGGTTACATTACCCCCGAGCATATCCTGTATGGTCTGGTGGATCAGGACGGCGGATTGATCCCTTCGCTTCTGGGAAAGATGGGCGTGAACTGCGACACGCTGCTCGGTGAACTGGATACTGAGATTAGCAAGCTGCCCCAGGTGGGGGGGAGCGATCAGAATGTATACCTTTCTCCAGAGGCGGATCGGGTCATTCGCGCCGCTGAACAGGCAGCCAAGAGTCTGGGAGACGAGTACCTCAGCGTGGAACATTTGATGCTGGGACTGTTTGCCGCGCCAACGGCTTCGATCAGAAGGATCTTTGAAGGTCATGGACTGAGAAAAGCGGCGTTTTCCGAAGCGCTGAGTAAAGTTAAATCCGGACCGGTAACCAGCGATAATCCGGAAAGCACTTATGACGCATTGAGTAAATATGGAACAGATCTGGTAAAACGGGCTCGGGAAAAAGAACTGGATCCTGTGATCGGGAGAGATACGGAGATCCGCAACGTGATCCGTATTCTGTCACGAAAGACGAAGAACAATCCTGTTTTGATCGGTGAGCCGGGCGTGGGCAAAACGGCCATTGCGGAAGGACTGGCTCAGCGTATCGTTCGCGGCGACGTCCCCGAAGGCTTGAAGGATAAAACGATCTTTTCCTTAGATATGGGTGCGCTTATCGCCGGAGCAAAATACCGCGGTGAGTTTGAAGAAAGACTGAAAGCCGTTCTGGAAGAGATCCGTCAATCCGAAGGCGGGATCATCCTCTTTATCGACGAACTTCATACCATTGTCGGTGCAGGAAAGACGGAAGGCAGCATGGATGCCGGCAACCTGCTGAAACCGATGCTGGCCCGGGGCGAGCTTCACTGTATCGGCGCGACAACACTTGATGAATATCGTAAGTATATCGAAAAGGATGCGGCTCTTGAGCGGCGTTTCCAGCCAGTCCTGGTGGATGAACCGACTGTAGAGGATACGATCTCGATCCTGCGCGGACTGAAAGAACGCTACGAAGTATACCACGGTGTGCGCATCCACGATAATGCTCTGGTGGCAGCCGCGACACTGTCCAATCGGTATATTACAGATCGGTTTCTGCCGGATAAGGCAATCGACCTGGTGGATGAAGCCTGCGCGCAGATCCGGACGGAGATCGACTCCATGCCTTCTGAACTCGACGATGTGCGGCGGAAGATCATGCAGCTGGAGATCGAAGAAATGGCGCTGAAAAAGGAAACGGATCAGCTTTCTCTGGATCGATTGGAAAAACTGCGTGCAGAGTTGGCGGAACTCAAGGATAAGTTCAATGAGATGAAATCCCGCTGGGAAGCGGAAAAAAACAGCGTGGACGAAGTCAAAACGCTGAAGGGGGAGATCGAAAAGCTGAAAGGCGATATCGAGAACGCTCAGCTCAGATATGAATACGAAACGGCGGCAAAGCTGAAGTATTCTGATCTGCCCGCCCTGGAAAAACGCCTGGAGGAAGCGGAAAAGCGCGGCGAACAGAAAAAAGCCAGTACCCTTGTCCATGATACCGTGACCGAAGAGGAAATTGCCGGGATCGTAGCCCGGTGGACCGGAATCCCTGTCAGCAAGCTGATGGAAGGAGAGCGGGAGAAGCTGCTTCATTTGGAGGATATCCTGCATGAGCGCGTGATCGGCCAGGACGAGGCTGTGACAAAGGTTTCCGAAGCCATACTCCGCTCTCGGGCGGGGATCGCGGATCCGAACCGGCCGATCGGCAGTTTTCTGTTCCTCGGCCCTACGGGCGTCGGCAAAACCGAGTTGGCCAAGGCGCTGGCAGCCAGCCTGTTTGACGATGAACACAGTATGGTTCGGATCGATATGACTGAGTATATGGAAAAGTTCAGCGTCAGCCGCCTGATCGGAGCGCCTCCGGGATATGTGGGATATGACGAAGGAGGACAACTCACAGAGGCGGTTC
>JAEEGL010998599.1_pt1 | contig 33879 bp, 27 predicted proteins | sample 9134231 | NCBI WGS metagenome assembly JAEEGL01 (sample SAMN16246548, study PRJNA631951) | gut metagenome | biome: gut microbiome; feature: rumen; material: fiber-attached | host: Bos | place: Iran: Karaj | collected 2018-10 | reverse complement strand
TAAGGAAGCAAAGGCTCTGGAGAAAGAGCAACTCAAAGCATCGGCTAAGAAGCAGTCGGAGCGGGCGAAAGAGAAGAAGGCTCAACTCAAGGATGCTGAAAAAGCTGCTTTAGCAGGAGGCGAAGGTAAGGATTCTTTGGATGTAAAGACAAAAGAAAAGGATAAGGCTCCCGCCGCCACTAAGGAGAAAACCCCTGCTGCAAAGGAGAAAACCCCTGCAGGGAAAGAAAAGGCTGCTCCCGATAAAGAGAATGTGAAGGAAGAAAAGTCGGAACGGGATTTGGAAAAAGAGGAAGAAAAAGCCGAGAAGGAGGCTGAGAAGAAGGAGAAAGAAAAGCAGGCTGCTGTGAAGGCCGCTGTGAAGGATGCTGAAGCGAAGGCCAAGGAAGCCGAGCAACGGGCTAAGGAGTCGGAGGCAAAAGCGAGGGCTAAGGCTAAGGAGCAAGAGGGTGAGACAACGGACAACGGAAAAGAGACAACAGAATCCGAGAAAGTGGAATCCGAAGAGGAAGAAACAAAGCCCAAACAGCGCAAATATTCTGTCCGCACCCAGCGCCAGAAAGCTGAAAAGTCGGAGAATAAAGATTAAAGATTATGGCACTTATAATTTCCAAGCTCAAACAGAAGGTTGCTTTGGCAGCCGATATTCCTGCAGCTCTGAAGGCAGCAGGCATTACCTATACTTCTATTGATAATGTCAATTGGCCTGAGGCTTTCCCCTACAAGCCCAAAGTGGAGTTTGTTGCATCTCATACCGGCGATGCCCTCCTGCTGCACTATCGCGTTGAAGAGCAAAGCGTTAGGGCTGTGGCTGTGAAAGACCACGAACACATTTGGGAAGATTCTTGTGTGGAGTTCTTCATTATGCCTGCCGCAGATGGCTTCTATTACAATTTAGAATGCAACTGCACTGGAAAGCTTCTTGTGGCTGTCGGCAAAGACCGTAATGAACGCACGCCCGCTCCCGCAGAGGTGATGCAGAACATCGACCGCTGGGCTTCGCTTGGCACAAAGCCTTTCGACACGCGGCAGGAACCCACCAAATGGGAACTTGCCCTGCGCGTGCCCGTCACAACATTCTTTATACACAAGTTCAATGGCTTCGATAGCCTTGCTGCAAAGGGTAATGCCTATAAGTGCGGCGACTGCCTGCCCGTACCGCATTTCATCAGTTGGAATCCCATCAGGACGGTAAATCCTGACTTCCATTGTCCCGACTTCTTCGGACAAATCAACTTCGAATGAGCAGTCTCAAGCAACGCGTACTTGCCACAATGAAGTCGCGAGACATAGAGGGCAACTTTGAACTCTACGTCACTCGCACGCCTGGCTATCTGTGGGCGTTGCTCTTCCGCCGCCTGCATATCCATCCTATTGCCGTGACGTTGATGAGCATCGTCATTGGTTCGGCTTCTGCCATCTTCTTTGCCTACGATGACCTCCGCTACAACATCATTGGTATGCTGATGCTCATTTGGGCAAATTGGTACGATTGTGCCGACGGGCAATTGGCACGTATGACGGGACAGAAGACGCTCATCGGTCGCGTCCTCGACGGTTTTGGAGGCGAGCTTTGGTTCATCTGCATCTACATCGGAATAGCCATTCGCCTCTATCCTGTTTGGGGAATTTGGATTTTCCTCATCATCCTTTGGGCTGGCTTCTATTGCCATTCGCGTCAATGTGGTATTGCCGACTACTACCGTAACATCCATCTTTGGGTCGCTTTGGGGCAGGAAGACAGCGAACTCGATGCAAGCGGCGAATTGCAGAAGCGAATGGAACGACTCGGGTGGAACAAGAAGGAATGGTTCGAGAAGTTCTACCTCTTCTTCTATACACGATATATCCGCACTCAGGAACGGCAGACGCCAGAGTTCCAAGGACTTCGACCTCTCTTGGAAGGGCTGCCCGCAGACGACTTGCGTCAGCAGTTTCGCAAGGAAAGCCTGCCGCTTATGCCGCTTTGCAACATCCTGACCTTCGACACTCGCGTCGCTGTCCTCTTCCTCTCGATGTTCATTGGCTATCCTTGGGTTTATTTCGTTTTCGAAATGACTGTGCTCGAGGGTTTGCGCCTCTACACATTGCATCGACACGAAGCCTTCTGCCACAAGTTGCACCAAAAGATATGTGCCGTATGAAGCAGAGCCACAACATAGCTTTGATTTTGGCAGGAGGAATAGGTGAGCGTATGCAAGCCGTTGTGCCAAAGCAGTTTATGGAGATAGACGGCGAGACGGTCTTGCTTCATACAATGCGGGCTTTCCAGCAACATCCGCTCATCCACGAGATATATCTTGTCTGTATGCCTGAATGGGAAGCTTTCGTCCGGAGAGAGGCACAGCTTGGTGGTATCGCCAAACTAAGTGGTATCATTCCTGCTGGAGAGAGTTGCTATGCTTCGGCCCGAAACGGCATAGAGTATTTGGCGGAAAAAGTGACTGACCCTGATGCCGTTATCCTTGTGCACGATGCTGTCCGTCCGCTTATCACCCAAGACATCATCAGCCGCAATATTGCAGTTTGCTTGACGCGCGGCAATGCCATTACTGCTTTGAGCAGCCACGAAGCTTACCTCGTGACGACCAACGGTAGCTCTGCTGACGGCTTCATGCCTCGCGAGGGATTGATGCGTGCCCAAACGCCCCACACATTCCCTCTTGCCGCTTTGAATCAGATGTTCAAGCTTGCTGAGGAACGAGGCATTAAGGAGTCCCAATCCATCTTTACCCTGGCAGGCGAACTCGGCATTTCGCCTCTGCACATCGCTCAAGGCGACTTGCGCAATTTCAAGATAACGGAACAGTCCGACATCCTCATATATCGTGCCCTTAAGACATTGGAAGAATGATTTACTACTTCTCGGGAACAGGCAATAGCCTACATGTAGCCCGCCATCTGGCAGATGCATTGGGCGAGAAACTTTGTCCTATGGCCCCCCTACTTCTCACCCAAGGGGGAGTGGCTAATCAACAAGTCCCCCCTCGGGGAAATTTAGAGGGTGCCATTGGCCTTGTCTTTCCTGTCTATGCATGGGGCATTCCGAATGTCGTGGAGCAGTTTGTCCGCAATTATAAAGCCTCTCTCCTTGGGGGGAGGTTGGAGAGAGGCTTCCTCTATACCGTAATGACTTGTGGCGACGATATGGGCTATGCCGACAAAGTGTTGGAAAAGGCATTGGGCAGGAAGCTCGATGCTGCTTTTTCTGTCTTGATGCCAGATGTTTATGTCTGTCTGCCAGGTTTCGATGTCGATAGCCCGGAGGAGTGCAAGGAGAAGTATGCATGGGAAGAGGTTCAGGTGAAGGAGATTGCTGCCTGCATTTCTGCAAGGAAGCAAGTCCGCCAACTGAAACGAGGCCCCTTCCCTTTGACGAAGACTTACGTCATTCGTCCTTTATTCAACCGTTACCTTCTAACAGACAAATACTTCCGTGTAGATGCCTCGAAATGTATCTCCTGCGGAAGGTGTCGGAAATCGTGTCCTGTAGGCAATATCATTTTGTGCCCTACAGACGAAGAGCATGGGGCAAAGGGCACCGAAGTTCCCCATTGGCAATCCCATTGTTCAGGTTGTCTGGCCTGCTATCATGCCTGCCCTTATCATGCCATCAATTTCGGAACGTTGACGCAGAAGAAAGGGCAGTACAACCTGTTGAAGCAACTTAATTCGGATGCCGGTTAAAACCCGATTCGTGGCTTTGCGAGTGGCACTTCTATGGGAGTTATGTCGGCAGGCGTGAGCGTGAGCAGTCTTTCGCCTTCGGCAGGGTTCTCCTTCACGCAGCGCAGGGCATGCTTGATGTAGATGCGTTCCAGTTGGTTACTTACGAAACGGGCATTGCCCCACGAATCCTTGTCACGGCTTTTATAGGCTGTCGTCAGCATGTTTTTGTACTTCTGCCAGGCTTGGCGCGTGAAGCGATACTTGTATTCTCCGATGCGGCGACGTGTGATTTCCATAAGTTCATCAACCGTGAAGTCGCTGAACTCGAAACGGTTTGGGAAGCGCGAATCGAGTCCGATGTTGGATTTAATCAGTTGTGACAACGGCTCCTTGTAGCCGCAGAGCACAATGGCGATGTCGCGTTGGCTCTCATCTGCCAGCACCTGCATCAGCAACTGGATGACCAGTTTGCCAGGGTCGCTTTCGTGCTTGCCGTTCAGCAGGTAAGCCTCGTCAATCATCAACACTCCGCCTTTTGCAATCTCCAGAACTTGTCGGACGCTGCGTTCCTCATCGCCCCAAAGTGTTCCGATGAAAGTCCCTCGGTCAGCCACCACAACGTGACCTTTCGACAGAGCACCAGCTTCGTGCAGCAGCGAACCGAATATCTTGCAGACGGTGGTCTTGCCTGTTCCTGGTCGACCATAGAATACACTATGTAAAGAAACTTCGTGAAGCTTGGCGTTTGGGAAGGCTCTGCGAATCATCTTGTTGTAGCGGGTCAAGGCCAACAGTTCGTCGATACGCTTCCTGATGTCCTGACACCCCACCAACTTGTCCAGCTCGGCTCTTGGGTTCTCCATCGGCGGCAGGATCTTTACTTTGACGCTGACGTTGTTGTTCTGCTCAATAATGTCCGAAGGCCGTTCTAAGTTTGGAAATATGTCGCCGAGGAGGTCTTCATCCTCGTTATCCTCTTCTGCGTCATCCTCCTCTTCTTCCTTATCCTCATTTTCCTTTTTGCCATTGCTGTCACTCAAGCATTTGTCCAGCAATTCCATGAACTTTTGGTCCTCATCGGTCTTTTGTTCAGGTCGTTCCACAAGTTCCTTTAACGCGTCCATGACCATCGTTCCATTGAGATTTTCTTCATCATCGTTCACGCAGATTATCTTGCTCGAAAGTTCCTCCAGTTTGTCAATGACCGTGACGTTCTTCTCCTCCCAAATCTCCTTCATATCGTCGACGTTGATGAAGCTGCCTTTCGTGAGAAGCACGCCCCTCATGTGGAGGCTGATGTTGGATTCCGCGAGTTTTTCTTCTATCTGCTTCATCGTCTGTGTGAGTTGCCAAACGGGACTGATGCGATAGGAGTTTTCCGTGAAGTAGAGTGGAGGATCGCCGTTGAACCGCTCCTCGTCAGCCAGCTCGTCTTTGTGTTCGATGTTGTCCAAGCAGACCACGACTATGCACCAATGGTCGATGTATAGATAGATGTCATTGCTCTTCAGGTGTGGGGCGATGCCCTTCAGGTGCTTGGAAAATACGACAGGGTCGTCTGCCATTGTGTCGAGGTGGCTTAAAATTGTCAATCTGTTTTGTCTCTTAAATCCTGATATCAGTCTTTGTAACTTACTAATGTTTCTCATAATAGATTCCTTTCTTTTAAAAGTCAAAAACAATCAAATGCAATAATGCCCTTTAACCCATATCGGTCATTAGAATTTATGTCAGAGTAGTATTTGTGTCAGTCAGATTGTTTAAGTGGTCATTGCAGGCGTAGCGAGCTACGTCAAGATGAGTACTTAGACAAGATGACGATAGAAATGCTGCTATGGCATAAATAAACTTGAAAAGAACGAATAATAACAATGGGTCGGTCTAATGACCGATTTGGGTTTAAGTTTAGGGCGCAAGAGGGTACAGGCAAATGTCAATACCAATGGCAAATGCCCGCAGGTAACTATATAGAGACTTCTTTTGGGAGTTCTCTATCACAAAAACACGCAGAAACGGTACAATAAGTCAAAGAGCACACATCTTAATCCTGTCCTTCCTCCCACTTGCGGAGCAAGTACAAGCTCTGTTTGCAAAGCATTAACTTTGAAACAGAACTGCCCGGCAGCGGACTAAAGATAAGATGCTTCTTTTCATGTACCGTTATAAACTGTTTTTGTGACAGATTGTTGTTTTTCGTTTTGCAAATGTACGACCTTTTACGTATTGCACCAAACTTTTCTTTCTAAAACTTTTCCTTTTTAACTTTTGTAAAGACTTCAAATCCTCGCTACAGAATCTTTATGGCCATAATCACATACCCCTCTTTGCAGTATTGAGGGCTATCCAAAAGGCATGTGACTTCCACTGCCATCTCCTTTCCGGTATATTCTCCGTCAGCCCATTCTTGCAGATGCAAAATGTCATGAACCTGATAGTTCCTGTCATTAAACCTAACTTCAAAAGTCTTCTCCCCGGATTCAACAGCTTTGAAGTACTCAGGCAAAATCTTTATATAGTGATGTTGTTTGTCCATGATTCAATTATTTATCACCAAAGTCTAACACCTAAATTTTTTCGTTTTGGTTATCGTTTTCGTTTCCAATTCTAATCGGTCTTGAATACCGTAATGGTTCTTTTGAATATTCCAGTTTCGTTGTTAGGCGGTAATGCCCATCATCTTGTAATTCCAGAATCACGAGGCCGCAATTCTTGGGTGCAAGCATCAACTCAAACTCCTCAACTGTCAGATGGAAGAAACGCATGATAAACAGACGAATTGTCAACCCATGTGTCATGAGGACACAGTTTTTGGGAAAGTCATCAGCGGAGAAATCCCGGTAGAGACTCCCTAACAGATCATTGATGCGGTCATAGACATCAGAACCGGCTTCCCCTCCAGGAATACGATAATAAAACGTACCATATTCACGTCGTTCACGGCAAATCTTGTCGAACTCCTCCTGACTGCGCAAGTAGCCCCATTCCTGTTCCCGCAACCGTGGCTCTTCGCTATACACGAACTGGCTTCGGGGGAAGGTTGCAGCCACACACTCAAAGGTAGAACGTGCTCGCCAAAATGGAGACACATAGAAATAAAGAGTTTCATCCTGCACCAGTTCCTTCAGCCGCTTACCGGCCTCTCTAGCCTGTTCGCGTCCAAGGTTCGTCAGTTCTATCGTATAGTCAGGCACACTTCCAAACAAATACTTGTCCACATTTGCCTGTGACTCCCCGTGACGGATGAGTATGATGCGCTTTGGTTTCATTCTTATAACGTGTTACATCTTCAATTCTTGTATCTGCCAGCGACTTCTCTCGTTCCTCCTTCGCTTTAGGCATACTCGTACGTATGGCTAGAAGCTGCCTATAATATGGCTAAAGTATGCCTAAACCGAGTTTAAGGTAATAGTGGTAATATGTATAAATCAGTTTTTATCGATTGATTGAACAGGTGGAAGAAGGGAAATAAATCGAGCTAGACAAATAATATTCATAAAGATACCAATGACTGACTCAATGTGTGCAATAATCGTAATTTCAAATCCTTTCTCGTAGTCGGAGATGTCTTCAGGCGAGGCAATGTTAGCTAAAGTGGTTACACTCTCTAGAATTACCCTCAAGCTGTCAATGTTTTGATTCTTGGTTTTATACACAAATATGTAAACAACAGAAAACCAAAGAATATATTCAAAGATGTTGCAGATTAATAACAACACTGTTCTTGTTGCTGACTTTATTCTATATTTTGTTCGGCCTGACTTTATGGGATCAAACAGAAGGACATTTATCTGATATACAAAAAGTTCAAAGGTTCTTAAAAATGCATATACTACAAAGATATAAGAAACAATCTGGCAAGAAGTCTTTGCAATTACAATACATCCCACAATAGCCAAAAGAATATTGCTAATAACCCATAATTCAGGGAAGAGAAAGCCTGAGGTAAAGGGTAGGTGTCCTTTCCATGCGTTTTCGTATTCCTCTTTTGAAGCATTTGGGTTCTTTTTCTTAAATTGATAAATCCACATCCATTTAGAGATATTCCTTATCTGCTGGAAGACAGACACTTGCCTGAGAATATCAAATAAATGATATGCTAACCAAAGAATAATGCCATCTTGATATATTGTTTTTTTATTTGGTATTGCCATAATTTGATTATTAAAACGTTTTTTTCCTTACGAATTTTGAAATAGCACTGACGACATAGAAGTTTTCACCAACTAAAACAGTACCGACCAATTTCCCTTGTAGGTAACTTGGTCGCCCTATAACATCGTGTTCAATAACTGTATATGACTCAACTCCGCAGAATGTGTTGCACAGACAAAGATAATCCATATATAACTAGAACTTGCCAGAAGTTTGTTATGCGATATTGTTTGTCCTGCCTATTGTATTTCCTGCATTTTTTTCCCAAGAGTACCGCCGGGATGGAATTCTTTAAAACGTTCAATAGTAATTTTTTCTTTTTCAACAAGGCCACATAATAATGCATCACCTATTGCCATCATTGCTGTTGTAGAGGTAGAAGGAACTAGACCAAATGGTCCTGCTTCTTTTGTTTCAACCAATAAATGGCAATTCGACAATTGTGCTAATGAAGAGTTGGAGCTTCCCGTCATCGAAATAATTTTTATTTTCATTCCTGCAACAAGTTTTATTGCCTGCAATAGAATCTCTGTCTCTCCAGAATTGGATAGGGCGAAGACAATATCATCTTTTGAGAGTGAACCAAGATCTCCATGGAGTAATCGTAGGGGGTCGATAGCAATGGAGCAGATTCCTAAACTACAAAAAGATGAGGCTATTTTACTTGCAACAATAAAACTCTTTCCAACGCCAGTAAAACAACATTTTCCGGAACAATTTGAGATGAGGTTGAGTACATCAAGATAAGATTTGTCAACCAGTTCGGCAAGTGTATTTAAAGCTTCTGCTTCTTCAAACAAACACTTTTTAATTTGTTTTATGGTAGTATCCATGTTATTTATTTTTTTTCGAAGGAACTAATAATGGTATCAACTTCAGATTCCAGTTTTTTGTTAAACTCATCGCCCATTCCTGTAATTCGACAAGAAGAACTCGTAAAATCTTTGTTTTTATCACGATAATTATAGAAATCTTTTGCAATCTGATTTATATTGGCATTGCCTATTGTGTCGCCAAAACAGAAGAGTTTGTTTAATGCGTACATTGTTAAAATACTAATCATATATTCAGACTTAATAGATGAAATTCTAGGAGAAGTAGATAGAATATTGTTAGCACGATAAATATACTTGCCACATTCTTCGATGCGTTTTAATGCATGGGGATATTTGTCTTTAATAAGGAGATATTGAATTATAGCTTCTGATGCCCAACCAATGGACCATGTTGCATTTTTAATTTTTTCTTCACCTTTTAATATTTCAGCATTTTGAAGAAGAAGTGCTGCAGACATTCGGCAGGAATGTCCTTTGTCTTTACGAATATTATACAAAGACGTTTTGAATTTGTCCAATTCCTTTTCGAGTTTATCGTCAATAATATCGTTGAGTTGGTTCTTTGCAACAATTTTTGCAATAAGAGAAGGTATTAATGCTGACAAAGAAATTGTTAGTGTGAAGGCCGTTAACTGAACTTTGTCGCTCCCACCTCCTGTCGTTAAATTATTCCATTTAGTCATTATGAAAACGACAAATGAAATTGTTACACCTCCAATAAGAAATAATAAGCCATTGGCAGAAAAAATCCAAGAAAACACGTGAGTTATGTCATAACCCACTTTCCCAAACAACGTCTTGTGCTTGTCAACTGCATCTTTTCGCAAGTAGTTGAAGACTAAACAAATAAGAGAAATTAAAAATAGAGTTACTATCGCGGAAATAACATATGTGTTTTTTAATATGGCAATGTAATCAACTGATTCTATATTTTCTAAATTGTGCGCTTCAATTATTTTGTATATAATATAGTACAAAATGGCGAGAACAATGAAGAATACAATTATTTTTTGTTTAAAGCACCTGTTCCATACAACTTTCATTTTTGTTTCAAGTCCATCTTCTTCTATGGAAGTCTTGGAAATCATTTCCCCAATGTAGGCTTTTGCCTCTATGTCTTTTATTTTCTCTTCTGCATTTCTAATTCTCTTTTCAACGTTTGTTATCCTATCTTCAAAATCTTTACTCCCCCTCAAAAAGATTTTTATTCTAGTCCAAATGTTAGATCTGGTCTTTTTCATTGTTTCCATAATGTTATTTATAATTCGTTTAAGATTGATGATAATTTATTCAATTGGAGCATACAATTGGCGTCACTAAGACCTTTTGATGGCTCTGGGTGGACTTCAAAGAAGTATCCATCTGCGCCAAAAGCCTTTCCTGCCATTGCCATTGATTTTATATAAGTTGGCTCTCCGCCGCTTTTGCCTTTTTCTGTCCCTGGGGTCTGTACGCTGTGGGTACAATCTATAATAACCGCGTCCGCAAATTGTTTCATAACAGGAAGATTACGAAAATCAACCACATTGTTATTATATCCGAAACAACTCCCTCTTTCTGTAGCCCAAACTGTTGAACATCCAGATAAACGAGCTTTCTCAATGGGATATTTCATGTCGGTTCCAGATAGGAACTGACCTTTCTTGATGTTAACAATTTTCCCCGTTTGAGCCGCTGAACATATAAGGTCTGTCTGTCTTGAAAGTAAGGCTGGAATTTGAATAACATCAACAACTTGTGCTGCAACTTCTGCCTGATATGACTCATGAATGTCTGTAAGTATTCGTAAACCAAACTTAGACTTTATGTCTGCGAGAGCAGTTAATCCTTTTTCCAATCCAGGACCTCGGTATGAGTGAATAGATGTTCTATTTGCTTTATCAAACGAAGCTTTGAAATAAACATCAAATCTGTCAGTGTATATGATACGAACGAGTTCGTCTGCTATAACCTCCATTATGTCAGGAGGTTCAATGACACATGGGCCTGCAATCAGGATTTTCTTTTCCATAAGTATTATTATATTAAATCATCCTAATATGTTACAAAGATAGGAAATAATTATAATGTTATGAATAAAATATGATAATTTTTTATGAAAATTATAGATTCCTATGGGTCAGAGTAGTTCTTAACCATTATACAATAAGTTATTATCAAGAAGAGTATTCTGAAACTTGATAATATGGATTTTAGATGTGCCACTCATATTTAAACCTGCTTCTATTTGAATGTCTTTTTTCAAGTCATTGAGAAAACTCTCTCTCTCGTCACAAAATAGTGTGTTCAGATAGTAGGAATTTGTGGGTACATTTAATGCGAATTTACCCTTATAGTGTTTGGTCTCATCAGCATTATCTTTCCTGTTTTTTTCTTGCTCATCTAATATCCGTTTTTGTGCATTTGAAACATAGTCATTATCACCCTTATACCAAATACACCCGATGAGCTTTGTTATTTCTTTTGTTAAATAGTAGCATTTGAAAGACAAGGTTTGAAGGTCACGGCTTTTTGTCGTATAGTCTATTGCTTGAGATTTAAGATGATTGCATATCACATCCAATTCTATGTTATAGTTGCGTAACATAACATATAATTTGTTCATTAGTTGATAATTCTTGTTTTCTTTGTAAAACAAATTAAGATGTATATCATTAAGATTAACCATCATTTTCTTTAGATGTTCTTCTGATGGGTAACCTGTGTAGTTTTTTACATTTGATGTTTTAGATATCTTTCTTTTTCCTGCTTCCAATTTGACTCGAAGAGTGAGTGAAACGACAAAGTTTCGGTAAAAGTGTCGAATCATGTCTGCTAACAGAGCCTTTTGCTCTTCCATGTTAAGTTTGCTCGTATTCTTTTCAGTTCGCCATTGTGCCCATAAGGTTGTGCCACCAACTATCAAGGTTAAGAAACCAATAAAGAATGCAACCCAACCATACACATTCCAATCGTCTTTAACCCAGTTCTGACGGGTGTTATCAGCAATTTGTGCCATTGCATCATATTCATCCTCTGGTTTCTCGTCAGATGGCAGTATATGGTTTTTCCTCGCTTTTATGATGCTATCCCTTTTGTGTTTGGATTCTTGTTGTATTCCTCTAATTATTCTTAATTCATTGAGAATAGAATCGTTTGTAGTTGTTGGTTGAGGTTCCATTTGTTGAGGGAACAGACTCTTTTGTGCAGCTAATGTGCATGAATATAGAATAATAAAAGTGAATAAAATTTTTTTCATTGTAATAAGTTTTTATTGTTTAATTTAGAAAGTATTTCAGGTGCTACACTGTTTGCTGCTTTTGGAATAGTTTGAAAAGCGGTGAGCGGACTTGTTCTGGCTTGTATTTTTCTGAGTCCACAATATGCTTCAATATGTTGCCTTCAATATAGATTTTGAACATGAAAATAGACTTTTTCTGCCCAAAGATACTAATTTTTGCGGAACTATTGCTGGTTTTGTGGAATTATTTTAGCGAAAGGTGAAGTTTTATTGAAAATTCAATCGGTCTGCTTTAACTCCTATATGGTGGCTTGAAGGTGGTTTGAGTCGTGAAATAATTTAGACAATTCGATTCATTTATAATTGCTCTCAGAAAATATTTTTGATTTCTACCTACATACCTACATAACCTATGTTTACGCAATGGCATTCAATGTGTTATACGATGTAGGTAACCTACATAAAAATTTTCATTCCGCCATTTCTCCTATATTGTTCAAAATCTCCACTTTTTTAGGAAGTGTTTGAAAGCTGAAAAATGTGTTTTGAAATTGTTTCCTTAGCGAAACTTTTTGTTTCCCTAAGGAAACTTTTTGTTTCGCACTGGAAACAAAATGTTTCTCCTTTTCTATTTCAAATGATTCGCGCTGTTATTCAGTAGATTAGCAATTTCCTGAACGATTATTTGTCAAAATAATGTCATTTTATGTAGGTAGGTTCATTTTTATGTATGTTACCTACATTGTTTAATATTCTGTGTATTAGTTGTTTGCAAGGAAAATGTAGGTATGTAGGTAAAAATCGAAAACTTTTCGCTATATAAATCTTTGTTGTTCCGAAAATGGTTAGTTCTAATTGTGGAAAACAAGTGGTTTCATCAACTGTGATTTCAAAACTTGGTAAAATTGACATTTTTGCTTTCGAAGGTAAATTCGGAGAAATATAGACAGAAACGATTCATCTGCTATATTATGTGGAGCTTAGAAATAGTACCACAGGTACTCGTTCCAAATATAATTCCAGCCATAGCAGACAAACCAAATGACGGTTAGTGATGCGATGATTAGAAGACCGATAAAGCGCGGGCTGTTGAGAATGTCGTCAATCACCATCTTTGAGAAAAGCCAGTGGCGTAGGCCGCCTTCGATGTGCTGTGCCAATCCTGTTTCGGTATTTAAAACGTATATGGGACGGATGCGCCAGGGGAAGTTGTATTTGTTTTGCCAGTCATACATACAATACTCCCAATATGAGCCGTTCCACCATTCTGCTGTGTCGTATCCGTGCTCATTTGCGTATTCGTTCAATACCGAATGGCGGCCATATAATCCTGTGTTGAATTCTATATGTTTTGGGGCCAAGGCGTAGTTGATGATTCTCCCTAACGACACACGGCAGGCAATGAATACTACGCCATTGGCACGCATGGAATAGCTGCTTGCCACTCGTCGTGAGGGAGCAAAATATACCCCTAAGCCTCCCCAACCGTTATCACTTGTGCTGGCCTTGAATGTTCCTGCAAGCCAGTTGTCCTTGAGATTGGAATTACGGCTTGTGCTGCCCAGGATTTTATTTGCCGATTCCAGATTCGTTCCGTGATATAATGTGATGGTCGGGATGATTATGTCAATGACTGTCCATATCATTCCCTCGATTAGCACTAGGCTTCCATGAAAGATTGGATATATTACAAGCCTTACGGGAAACCACAGAAGCCATTTCCAGAAATTGCCCTTGCCCTCGCTGTAATTGGTTGGCACGAACACTTCACAGGTGAGGTCGTATAATTCTGTTATGGAATATATAAAAATGTTGTAATAGATAGCATTTACCAGGCGCAATGGTGTGCTGGCAACATAAAGGAGTATTTGGAGGAACTCGAAGAAAGGACGAAGAACATTTCTGGTTGAGTCGCCTAAAGAAATGTATTTGAGGGGAAATTTCCACGGATTTATCAGAATGAACTGCAGCCGGTTGCTTATCCACGAAGGAATGGTAATGAGGGAATAGATGAGTAAAAACACAAAACCGAAGTTCTTTCCTATGGATTGGAGGAAAACTCGCAAACCGATGAATACACCTAAGATGAACCCGATGGTTGCGCCAAGGCTTCCATCTCCGCCAAAGAACCAGAACAGCAGGGCACCGGCACCTGCGAACATTCCTATGAAAACAAGGGCCTGAATAATCTCATCCTTGAAGGCAAGAATTATCAGACCGCAGATAATGATTAAAGCCCACTTTATTATGGCTCCAAGCCCATCGAAGAAGTCCTCGACAGAACCCCATGTGCTTTTTCTCTTGTAGTTGTTTGTCTGTGGATTGTTCTTTACTTCCTGTTTAACGGGTTCCTGATATGAGAGATACTGTGTGGCCACATAGCCTGTCCGTCCTTTGTAGTCTATTGCGCCCCATTGCCTGGAACCATTTGTCGTCACAGAGTTTACGACAATCATGTTGTTCCGATAGAGCATCCCAATCTTGGAATATCCCGTGCTAGGTCCGCTTCGCACATTTAGCGTTGTCGTTACTCGACAATGAGCAGGATACGACTCTGCAAATGCTGCCGTTGTCGTGAAAATCATCAACAACAGCAGCATTATGTGTAATCGTATATTCAGAGAGTTGTTCATACGATGTACCTGCCACTACATATCCCTTTAGTATGCGTGGTCGGAGTTGATGTCGTCCAGGGTTATTTCTTTCTTGTCGATTGAGCGCCAGGCGTAGATGATATAGGCGAGGACGAAGGGAACCAACAGGCTGACATAGAACATGGTACGCAGAGTGAACTCGCTGCTTGAGGAGTTCTGCATTGTCAGGGATGACTGCAAGTCTGCTGTCGAGGGGTAGTAAGCGGTGTTGTTCCAAGCTGTCAGCAACAGCAGAACCAGTACTGTGATGACTGTGCCGAAGCCCGCAACCCAGAAGCCGCGCTTCCATTCCTTGTGGAACAGCTGCCAGAAGATGCCGAACAGCACAAACACTACGCCTATGAGCAACACTACCAACAGAGGCCACATCACGATGAGGTTGTGCAGGTACTTGTAAGGCTCCATGAAGATGATGCCTGTCTCGGGGTCGTAGGCATAGCCGTCGCAGGTAAGGATATGGCCGAGGAATGCCAGGAACAAGCCAAGGAAAATCCATGTGCTGCGCCACAGGGGTTGGATAATCTGGTCGTGACTTTGGAGCAGCTTGTCATCCAAACGATTGTGGATATAGAGGCACCCAAGGATGCGAGCCAGGAAGAAGACAGCCAGACCGAGTACGAGGTTCCAGATGTTCAGCAAAGCATCAAGGCCATGAGAGGCATTTGCCCAACGACTAACGACCAACAGACTCTCTCCGCAGCCATCCCCTTCTATGGGTAAGGAGCCGCGATTGACGATGAAGTTCGAGCCAGTGAAGAAAGTGGCAACGGCACCTCCCAAGAGCAGCGGGCCAAGAATGCCATTCAGGACGAGCAGCCATTGGAAAGTCTTCGTGCCCAACAGATTGCCCAGCTTGTTTTGGAACTCGTAGCTCACGGCTTGCAGCACGAAGGAAAAGAGGATAATCATCCAAAGCCAATAGGCTCCGCCGAAGCTTGTGGAATAAAATAGAGGATATGAAGCGAAGAAAGCGCCGCCAAAGGTGACGAGGGTGGTGAAGGTAAACTCCCACTTACGTCCTGTGGCATTCACGATGAGCCGACGCTCTTCTGCCGTCTTGCCAATGGTGAAGATAAGCGAATTGGCACCCTGCACGAACATCAGGAACACGAGCAGCGCTGCCAGCAGGGCTACTATGAAGCACCAGTAGTGCTGTAAAAACAGATAACTCATTTTTAAGGGATTAAGGATTAAAGATTAGGGATTATTTCACTTCGTCAAGTTCGGGACCCTGTTTTATTGCCTTGCACATGATGCTGATTTCAACGGCCAACAGGGTGGTGAAGAGGATGAGGAAAAGCAGGAATGTAATTATGACTGCGGAAGACCCCAGCTCGCTCACACTTACCCATGTGGGCAGCATATCTTGGATGGTCCAGGGCTGACGTCCGAACTCTGCAACGAGCCATCCTGCCTCGCTAACAATATAGGCAACGGGAATGCAGAGGATAGACAGCCAGTAGCCCCAAGCCTTTGGCTTCCATAACATAATAAGGAAGAGAAGGACAAACAGGCATCCGCCGCCCACCATCACGCGGAAGGCATAGAAGCAGACAGGAATGTAGGGCACCACTTGTGCGCGGTCTTTCACATAGCCGTAGCCGAAGTAGGGCATGTTGGAATTGATAGTTGACAATTGGCAATTGATAGTTTCGGAGTCGGCACCTTCTGCTTTTGCCTTGCGGTATTCTTGCAGGGCTGTGATGGCTTGCCTGCCGCGTTCAATCTTCTCGTCCAGAGATGGTTCTACGGTGCCATCCTTCTTTGTGTAGCCGTCCAAAATATCGCGTATGCCTGGAACGTAGCCGTTCATGTCGTTTGTGGCAAGGAAGGACAGAGCGTATGGAACGGCTATCTTCAATGGAGGCTCGTCCGCTGTCTCATAGTCAGGCTGTTGGAATGGGTTGATGCCTGCAATTATGGTCAGGGGCTGGTCGGTTCCGCCTTTATAAAGTGCCTCCATCGCTGCCAGCTTCATGGGTTGTGTCTGTGCTACGGTATAAGCCGAGTGGTGCCCGGAGAGCATAATCAGGGCGGAGGAGATAAGGCCGAAAATTGCACCTAAGCGCAGGCTCTTTGTGGCGAACTCTGTGTGACGCTTCTTCAGCAGATACCAACTGCTGACACCAACCACAAACACAGCTCCCAGCACCCATGCCGAGAGCACTGTGTGGACGAACTTGTCAACGGCTACAGGCGAGAGTGCCACATCCAAGAAACTCGTCATCTCGTTACGGATAGTGTCGGGGTTGAAGGCTTGACCTACAGGATGTTGCATCCATGAGTTAGCCACCAGAATCCACCATGCAGAGATAGTGGCACCCAGTCCCGTGAGCCATGTGGAAGCCAGATGGAAGCCTTTCGAGACCTTGTTCCATCCGAAGAACATCACAGCCACGAAGGTAGATTCCATGAAGAATGCCACAATGCCTTCTATTGCCAGAGGTGCTCCGAAGATGTCGCCCACAAGATAACTATAGTTGCTCCAGTTGGTGCCGAACTCGAACTCCAGGATGATACCTGTAGCCACACCCATTGCGAAGTTGATGCCGAATAGACGCTGCCAGAACTTTGCTGTCTGTTTCCAGAACTCGCTGCCAGAGCGGTAGTACAGCGTTTCCATGATGCCCATCACTACGGCCAGTCCCAGGGTGAGGGGCACGAATAGCCAGTGGTAGATGGCAGTCAGGGCGAACTGTGCTCTTGCCCAGTCCACCATCGTCATGTCGATTGTCAGAAGTTGATTCATGAATTAGTTTAGAGTTTAGGGGTTAGAGTTTAGGAGTTGTTTGGAGACGAACTCTGCCTCCTGACCTTTGTTTGCATGTTCCTTGATATAGTCGGGAAAGAAGAACACCTTCAGCACCACGAAGATAACGAAGAGCTTCACCAGAATGACGAGCCAGAGCGTGCGCCCCAGCGTCATGCTGCGGAACCCTTCGTAATACAGCTTCCATATCCGTTGAATGGTGTTCATGGTAGGAATCACTTTATCACGACTTTCTTGCCGTTGTGAATGTAAATACCTTTCTTTAATGAAGAATTTGCTTCCGTGCTGACACGTTGTCCGCTGATGTCGTACCAACCTCCGTCTCCCGAATTGTGGATGAAGGACTTCGTCTCTTCGATGGAAGTCCCCACTTCGTATGGTCCGTAGTAGAGGAGGCCGAAGTTGTCGAAGCAAGTCCACCATGAAGTGTCGCTCTTTGTGGAGCGGATGCCTATCTTCAGCGTTGAGGCTGTGGGCAGTTTGACTGTCAGGCGATTGTCGTAGAAGCCTTCTGTAAACCATGAGTCGGCAGCCACTGTATTGTTGGGAATATACAGGTTGTTGTACTTTGCGCAGGTTCCCGTCTTTCTTGTCTCGCATGCACCGTCCCAGATGTTTTGAACCGTCTGATATACAGTGGTTCCGCTTCCTGTGGCATATATTTGTGCCTTTACTGTCTCATTCCCTGCCTGCCAGTCCTTATAGGCATTCTGGTAAGTGCCGGGGCGTTGGAAGGCATTCACAGTCAGTTCATAGTTTCCGACAGGCATTTGGGGTAGTGTCTGATAGGTGTTGAATGTTGTTTCCAGGAACTCTGCCACACCATTCTTGATGCTTTCCGGTCCCTTTATCCAGCCATTAGAGTCCTCGTCGAAGCTACGGTTCTCTATCAGCCACGAAGCTGGAATTGGCTGCTCTGGCGAGGCAGGCTGCACGTCCTCAAGATATGTGATAAAGGAGCTGCGGATGTTGCTGATGGCGTTCTCTATGTCTTCCACGGTGTAGTCTGTCTTCTCTGCTTCGATGGCAGTCAGGAGGTCTGTCATGGGTTTAGCGGCCTCCTCAGCACTAATTTCCTCCGATGCAGGTGCGAAGTCCGTATTCATCGACTCGTGTGCGGCGGCGAGGATGGCATCCAGCGTGGGCATCAGCTTTTCTATGCAGAATTCGTCGAAGGCAGTCATTTCCTCTGCTGTCATCAAGAGCCAGTGCTGCTTTGCGTTGCTGTCGTCGGAATCGAATGCTGCACCGCCCACAGTGGTCTTGCTATTGGCTCTTAGGGCATTTTTCCCTATCGTAATCCAATAGGACGATGTGTCGAGATTGCCTTTCTTGTAGTTCGACCTCGAGGGCAACAACTGTACGCGTTCCGTTGTTGTTGGCGAGGTGCGTGCTTGTGTCCTGAATGTTTGGCCGGAGCAGGACATCAGCCTGCCGGTGCCGACATTTTTCAGTATATAGTATGCCGTCTTGGGGTCGTAGAGGATGTTCCATGCAAAGTTGTCGTCAGCCAAGACCGTTGCTGAGCTTGCAGTTTTTTGTGTCAGGCTGCCGTTGGATGCTGCATACAGGAGTGTTGACTCGTTGCCGCTGGCATCGTCGGTAGTCTTGATGTAGTATTTCGTTTCGTCGTCCTGCTGGAATGTATAGGCAGGCGAGGCGAATCCCACTTCCGAGGAGCAAACGAGTCCGTCCTGATGCAGAGCATGGGTGAGGAGCACATTGCCATAATATAATAATGTGTTCTCCGGGTTGTAGGTGTCTTCCCACGAGCCGTTGATGCCGTAGTTGGGGCCGCTGAACGACGAACTTGGCCACATGTGGGTGTCGTCGCCCGTCATATAGGCATTGTTGTCCTTGTTCAGGAAGCGTATCATCTGTGTGGCTCTTGGCCCGAGCCATCTGCCTCTGTTGCCGTCCTCGCGGTAGTCTTCGTCCCACCAGACATCACTTGTCCCTACGCCTACTCCGTGGTTTGTTTCGTGCAGGATGGTGCCCGTCTGCTGGTAGGAAGAGTTGGAACCCACGCGCATCCATCCGCCATAGGAGCAATCGGCAGTAGGTGTGCCTGCGCTGTAATGTACGCTCAGGTTAATGCCCCTTACGGAAGATATGTTGTTGTAGAGCCACTTTATCTCCTCTACGGCAGAGGCAATGCGGTAGTTCTCCTCTGTGCTGCCGCCATTGTCGTAGTCTGCTGTCACTGTGCCTTTGGGCAGGGTGGGAACTTTTATGATGTCGCCGTATGCAAGCATGTACTTGTTCGTCAGGATGTAGGGACGGACGTAGTACATCGTGCCGGGCTGCAGCTTCTCCATCCGATAGATGTCACCGTTGGAAGAGAAACGGCTTGTGGAGCGATTGTCGAAGATGGTAGGTTCGGGATTGGTGCTCCAGCAGAAGCCTTTCTCCAGTACGCCCGACGAGGGTGTTGCCGTCATGCGTCCCAAGAGCACGGTGGCTCCTGCTGCCACGAACTTGTTGGTGGAAGTCACTCTTGGTGCCGTGCCTGTGGAATTCAGGATGCGGTAGTTCAGCGTTGCGTCGCTGAGTTGCTTTGCCAGTGAACCGATGTTCTCGTCCGTGCCGGTTGCTATCAGGGCTTTGGCATCATTGATGGCAGATGTCAGTACGTCTGCCCCTTCGCCTTCGCCCTCGCCGAGCACTTCTTCTGCCGAAGCGATGAGTTTCTGAAGTTCAGCATGTTCCGCTTCTATGTCGGTGCTTAAGCGTTTCAGTCTCACGTTGTCTATAGCAGCCCAGTTCGCATTCGTGGAAGTCACTTTGAAGCCGATGCGTGTCACGCCCTGCAAAACGGTGAATGTCAGGCTGTAGTCCTTGCTCTCTGTAACTGTCAGCTTCTCATCATTGGCATAGAGTGTTGCCCCTGTGCAAGCAGCAATGTTGCCCGACTGTTGCACGTTCTGGCAGCCCGCAGTCAGCGTATAGGTTCCAGCCGGCAGTTGCAGTTCCTGGCTTATCTCCACATTGGGGATTTTGCTGCCTGAAGCCACCCATCGCTCCATGTAAATCATGCCGTTCTTGCGGCTGAAGCTTGAGTTGGTGACGTAGTAGAACCCGTCGTTGTTCCATCCGGCAAAGCGTGCCTCGAAGTTGGGGTTCTCTATGTATGTGTTTGTCACGTTGGTATCTGCCATCGTCCCGATGGCGGCCATAAGAAGTTCAAAGAGGAGAAATGCTTGTTTCTTAATCATAGATGATGCTTTAAGGTTTCAGGTTTTCATGTTTCAGGTACAAAGATACGATAAAAGAGAAAAGTTAAAGGTGAATAATGAAAAATTTTTGTTTATAGTTCATAATTCTTCATTCTTAATCATAAAATTCATGCTTTGCAACTTTTAGCGGACACCAAAAAAAAGAAAGCCCGACCCAAAGGCCGAGGCTCTTTTTGGGGATGTTCTTTTGGAATAGCATAGAAGCGGAATTGTTGTTGTTCGGGTGTAATTTTACAACTTTTCTCCATTCCCTGCAAGAGAATAAGCGAGAAAGTAGGAAAGTAAGAAAGTCACTTTACGACAGGAATGGGTTTTTAGGTAGATTATGCCGCGGTAAAGAGGAGATAATAATTTATTTATTATCTAAATATTTATATAATTAAAATATATAATTATAAACTCTATTAAGAATCTTATACTCGTGTAGTAATTCAGTCACTTTCGCTTCCTGTCGTAAAGTGACTTTCTTACTTTCTTACTTTCTGCATCAGTTCCACCCCTCGCGGCAGACGGCTGAAAACGAGACACAGACCCCCTCCTTTCCCTCCGTCGCAAGCTCCCCAATTGCTCCGCTACCAACGGGCAATTGCCCCCGTAAGGGGGAGAATCAAAGCACCACGCTGAGAGTCACGACACGCGTGTAAAGTGGCCACGACACACGTTAACTTAGCCAACGACACACGTTAAATCCGCGAAGATGACGGTTTTTTGTGCTTCTTCTTTGTCGTGTCGAAAATTAGTTGTAACTTTGCAGGCGAAAGCACGGTATAACTAACGATACGAATGCAAAGAAATACATCGAAACAGCCGCGTAGGACGGCACAATACAACAAACAACAGTCGGCGGACAAGAAAGAACGGACTTCGAGCGGCGGCTCTAAGCCAAAGAGCGGCGGCAAGTTCCTGTCCTTCTTGCGGGGATGGAGAGGCACTTTGCTCGTCTTCTTCGTCCTTTGCTGGGCATGGGCTGGCTGGTACTATGGCAGCGTTTTCCACATCAGTCGCGAATACAGCTTCTGGGTGGGCGACTTGCGCATCATGAACTTCATCCTCAGCCAGTCTTACGGCGGCCTGCGCTTTGTAGGCAGGGCTATGCTTCAGCTCTACAAGTACCCCTGGCTGGGCGGACTGCTGATGGCGCTGATGCTCACGACTATCAGCTGGCTTATGGGAAGAACCCTCGCCAACTCCTTCCTGAAGTGGTGGAAGCCGGGACAGAAGGGTTCCCTTGCAAAGGAAGGTTTGATAGGGGTTTTGCAGTTCCTGCCGGCATTGGTTTATATGGCAGTGGTAACTTGGCACGGCCTCGACATCTTCTTCGAAGCCCGCACAGGTTTCATCTTCGGCATTCCCCTGGCTTGTCTGGTGGTGCTCTTCATCTGGGACATCTTCATCCGAAGCTTTAAGTCAAGAGTGAAGAGTGAAGAGTTAAGAGTGAAGAATAATAATGACTCTTTGAAGGGTGAAACTAACTCTGATTTTTCGTTCTTTACTCTTCACTCTTCACTTATCATTATCGTCCTTGCCTTTGCTGCCATCATAGGCTTTGACCATTGGAAGCGGCCTTATGTGCGTGTCATCTGCCAATTGCTTGAAATGGAATATGAGCAGGACTGGGCTGGCATTCAGAAGCTTGCCCGTGCCAACGCCATAATGAGCAATCGCCCGATGGCCTGCTCCTACGCCATTGCCTTGGTGCAGACGGGGCAGATAGGCGAGCGCCTCTACGACATCCGCCTCGACTACGACTCTCTCCACATTCATGGAATGGACGGGCATCACAACAATGCAAGCGGCCTCTATGTGCCCGAAGGCAATTACTACGGGGGATTCGTCGAGTCCTCGCAACACGCCTGCATGGAGCAAATGGTGATGACGGGGCCGACAATCCGCCTGTTGAAGCTACAGACGAAATGTGCCCTGATGCGCGAGGAATGGAACTTGGCAGAGAAATATCTGGCTATGTTGAAGCGTGTCCCCTTCGAGGGCGCTTTCTGTGAGAAATACGGCAAGATGGTGCGCCGCATCGATTTGGTCAATGCCGAGCCTGAGATGGCTAAGATACGACTCACGGAGCCGCTCCACGACAGCTTCGAGGGGCAGTACCAGCAGCCGCTCTTCATGGGCTACAACCTCTTGCTTGTGGAGGGTAGGAGCAAAGAGGCGCTCATCAACAGCCTTAGCGTCTGCCTCTACACAAAGCTGATGCCGCAGTTCGTGGAACGCCTCGAACCACTTGTGGGTTCCACGCCGCCAAGTATCATCCTGGACGGCATCATGCTGGCAGAGAACAAGAACCCGGGCATCTCGCAGCACTTCACGGGACTACAGTTCCGCCAGCCACAATTGCAGAGCTTCGTCGAGAACACCAGGCAGTATATGAAAGACCGTCCAGGCCATGCATACGAGCTATTCCCTCGCTACAAGGGCTACTACCCGTATTACTACTTCTTCGGAAACCTCAAGGCTACGAAGAAGGGATATACCAGCCTGTCGTCGAGCAACTCGGGAGTGAATTGAGTTTAGTCCATAGTCCATAGTTCATAGTCCATAATTCATAGTTATGAAACGATACACATTATTATATATTTTATATTCCTTATTATTTATTGTTGTTGGCTGCAAGCCGAAGGCAGAGGTGCCGAGCCAATATACGGAGGCTGAGACAACGGCACAAATTCATCCCGACTACAAGGACGTTGTAGTGCCGCCAAACATCGCGCCTCTCAACTTCATCTGCCGCGACTCGCTTGCAACAGCTTTCGTGGCACAGTTGAAGGGCAGCGGAGAAGAACTCCTTGCTGCTGCATCGAAGGACGGCTGCATAAGGATGGACTCTACGGCTTGGCGCTCCTTGCTGACAGCCTGCAAGGGAAGCGAAGTGTCCGTTGATATCTATGCAAAGCGACCTGACGGCTGGGTACATTTCAAACCTCACAAAATCTTTGTGGCAGAAGAACCCATCGACGCCTTCCTCAGCTACCGACTCATCGAGCCTGGCTACGAACTCTACCGTCAACTGGGCATCTATCAGCGCAACCTCACCACCTTCGAGGAAGTGCCTGTCTATGAGAACAATCGCCAGTACAACGACGGAGAGAACCATTGCATCAACTGCCACAACTTTCGCAAGAACAGCACAGAAAGTATGTTGTTTCACGTCCGCTCCAATCACGGCGGAACTATTATTGTGCAGGACGGCAAGGCTCGCAAGGTGCAGCTCAAGGACAGCACCATCATCACCAGCGGTGTCTATCCCTCCTGGCATCCTACGGAAAACCTCGTAGCCTTCTCGACAAACAAGACAGGGCAGGCCTTCCACCTCTATTATCCAGAGAAACTCGAGGTGATGGACGAAAAGAGCGACCTGCTCCTCTACGACGTCACGAAGAACGAGGTGAGCCACATCATCCGCACCACATTCGACCTGGAGACCTTCCCATGCTGGGCACCCGACGGACGAACACTCTACTACTGCTCGACCAACATCAAGCCGCTCCTCGAACCCTCCTTGCCCGACAGCACCATCACCCAGCAACTGCTCTTGAAGTTCGACAGCCTCCGCTACAACCTGATGTCCATCCCCTTCGACCCTAAGACACGCAGCTTCGGGCGTCCCAAGATGGAAATCAACGCAGCAGCTGAGCAGAAGAGCATCTCCGTGCCTCGCGTCTCGCCCGACGGACGTTATATCCTCTACACGAAAGGCAACTACGGGCAGTTCCACATCTGGCACAAGTCGAGCGACTTATGGGTGAAAGACCTTCAGACAGATAGCCGCTATGCCTTGACAGAAGCCAATTCGCCCGACGTTGATAGCTTCCATTCCTGGAGCTCCAATGGACGCTGGTTCGTCTTCAGCAGTCGCAGAATGGACGAGAACTACACACGCCCCTTCATCGCCTACTTCGACAAGCAGGGCAAGGCGCACAAGGCTTTCGTCGTACCGCAGGAAGACCCCGAATGGGACATTCTTCTGTTGAAGAGCTATAACGTGCCTGAGCTGAGTCGCGATGCAGTAGGTATCTCCATGGAAGACCTCCGTCAATGCATCTACGAGACGGAAGGCGCCAACGCCATCTACAAGCCCAATCCCACAGCCATCATACACCTCGACGGCACAACGGGAGCATCAGCCCCCCTCCAAACCTCCCCCCGAGGAGGGAGGCTTAACTAATAAGAATACTATAATCTGTTTATGATTAAGATGCATCACTCAAATAAAAAAGCCTCCCTCCTCGGGGGGAGGTTTGGAGGGGGGCTTTTGTTCTTCTTCCTATCTATTCCCCTTTTTGCCGAGCAGGTTCGCATCTACACGACGACTGCCGACGCTGGGAAGCAACTGGAATACACCACGGCGAAAAGCCTGCATAGCAAGACTTCGCGTCACATTACACTCCAACCCTCTACCGTTTATCAGGAGATGGACGGCTTCGGCTATGCCATCACCTACAGCGCCGCCTACAACCTCCTGAAGATGGCTCCTGCTGACAGGAAAGCGTTCCTGACAAGAACCTATTCCCGCAAGGATGGCTATGGCGTAAGCTATGCCCGCATAAGCATCGGCTGCTCCGATTTCTCCAGCACTGAATACTCGCTTTGCGACACAAAGGGACTCGAGAACTTCCGCCTACATTCCGATGAGACGCAATACGTCATCCCTATCCTCAAGGAAATACTTGCCATCAATCCCGACCTTAAGATAATGGCTGCACCCTGGACTTGCCCCAAGTGGATGAAGGTGAAAAGCCTTTCGAATAGGGTAGGCTACGACTCATGGACAAGCGGCTCGCTCAATCCCGACTACTACGAGGACTATGCCCAATACTTTGTCCGCTTCGTCCAGGCTTTTGCTGCAGAAGGTATTCCCATTTATGCCGTCACGCCACAAAATGAGCCGCTTAACAAGGGCAATTGTGCAAGCCTCTATATGCCTTGGGCAGAGGAAGCAGCTTTCGTGAATAAACTTGCTCCCGCCTTTGCTCATGCAGGCATTACGACGAAGATTTACTGCTTCGACCATAACTATAACTACGACAACATCTCCGACCAGCAGGACTATCCCATCAACTTCTATAATGCCCTCGACCCCAACATGGACGGCAGGGAACTTGTTGTAGGCTCTGCTTGGCACGACTATGGAGGCAGCGTGACGGAACTTGACGACATCAATCAGAAAGCTCCCGACAAAGAAGTTATCTTCACCGAAACAAGTATCGGCACTTGGAACGACGGACGCAACCTCTCGGCACGTCTGCTTACGGATATGAAGAACCTTGTTTATAATACTGTGACGCGCAAAAGCAAAGCTGTGATGGTGTGGAATTTCATGCTCGACCTCAATCGCGGCCCCAATCTCGATGGAGGATGTCAAACTTGCTATGGAGCCGTGGATATAGACCAAAATGACTACCACACCATTTCCTACAACTCGCACTACTTCGTGATGGCTCATGCCAGCCTTGCCGCACAGCCTGGAGCAAGACGCATTGGCGCCACTCTTTCGAGCGGTACTTCCGACGTCAGCTATGTGGCTTTTCAGAATCCCGATGGCAGCTATGGATTGGTAGCCTTCAATCAGGGAAGCTCCAGCCTGCAAATGTCGATGGCAGTCACAACATCGGCAGTTGCCCGCTTCACCTTGCCTGCCAAAAGCATCGTTACTGTCGTGCTTGGCGGAGAGGAAGAGAAGGCGGTAAAGCTTGGCGACAACACCATCCCTTCCACAAAGCGGCTCGGCTGCTACAAAGGAACAATTGAGGCGAGACAATGGGAAAGCCTCGCACAAAACTTCATAGACAATCCGGAGGAATGGCTCATTGCTCCGGATTTCTTTTGGTACGACGCTTCAAACGATATGCTCACCTTCCTGCCCATCGACGGGAAATACGAGGTCGAGATAGACAAAACAGCCCGCACCCTCTTGTGCGCTCCCTATTCCCATCCCTATTCCATTTACATTTGCGGGCCTGCAAACAGCGTTGGTCGCGTCTTTTATTACCCAAGTACAGAGACGCTTGCAGAGAATGCCATCGCAATGGCTGAAATGGAGAACGGACTCTATCAGTATAGTTTTTTCGTTGGGGAGCAGTTGAATGATGCTGCCATCGACTTAGCCTTTTACCTGAAGAGCGACCTCTCGGAAATGTTCTCGGGCAAGACATCTGCATCCCGCTATCTTACCTACGACTCTTCTTTGGGCAGCAACTGGTTTGCCTTAGGCAAGGGAACATCGGGCCATGCAGACGGACATATCTACAAACGATTGAGCTATAGGCACCTCGAACAGGGAAGTCTATGGACGGTAGTTGTAGATATTCGTGGCGGCGAACAAGGTGGAATCGTCTATTTCAAGGAAGCAGAAGACCCCACCTCAATGCTCTTTCCACAGAAAACGGGAAAGAATGAAGTGGTAGCAGAAGGGGTTTACGACCTTTCGGGCAGGCGCATCGGTACTTCTTTGCAAAAGAAAGGAATCAATATCGTAAAAGGGAAGAAAGTCCTGGGCGGCAGGATGTTTTGAGCTTTCTGAACAAACGCAAACTTTGGGTTGCAGAACTCTGAGGCGCAAGCCTTCACTCCACTTTCTCTGATGTAAACTTAAGGATGTTGTCCTTTGTCTTTGTAACAACAAAGATTTGGCGAAGCAGGGAACAGCTTGCATGGTCGAAGATGCGGTCGGAATTGAAGCTCTTGCCCTTGACGCGAACCTCGAAATGCAAATGGTCTGTAGTTGCTCTGCCGGTACGCCCTTCAAGACCTACCGCATCGCCTGCCTGTAACCACTGTCCCACCTTGACAAGATTGCGAGAATGGTGGCTGTAGAGTGTTTCAAGCCCGTTAGCGTGACGCAAAATGACGCAATTGCCATAGCCATAATGAGGCCCCGAAAGGATGACTTCGCCAGGGAAGGCAGCGCGGGTTGTATCGCCTGCATGGGTCTTGATGTCGGTTCCGCCATGATGCCGAGCACCACCATAGGGGCTAATCACCTTGCCGGAAGGAAGCGGATAGCACCACTCTTCTGCGGTATAGTTGGCAAAGTTTATGGTGAACTGATTGCCGTGAACAAAGGGGTCTTTAGCTGCCTCCACCTTCATCACCTGCCACTCGTCGATGTCAACCTTTTCCTCCTGAGCCATTAAAAGGTGAAAAGGTGAAAAAATGAAAAGGTGAAAACAAAATAATATGCCGATAAGTTGCTTCATTGCATTAAACTCCTTAACTTTTAACTTTTTAATTTTTAATTTTTAACCTTTTCACCTTTTAAAATAAGGATTCCGTTGTAGTTTCTTCCCGTGTTGATGGTCTCGCGTCGGGCACTATAGAAGTTTTCCGAGGTTCGGGTGCAGGTACCTTCTATGAAGATGTCTTCCACGCCTTGCTCTTCAAGAAGGAAACGGTTTGCTTCCCAAAGGTCGATGTGCCAGCGGTCGAACTTCTTCGCAATGCGTTCCATTGGGAAACCAGCCTGCTTGAAAGCTTCATAAACCTCATCGCCAACCTCAAACTGTTGGAGCGAGATGCCTGGCCCGATGATGGCATGAAGATCGCTTGGACTTTCCGGCTTCATCAGTTCGATAGTCTTTTGCACGATACGGCTTACTGTTCCCCGCCAACCAGCATGAACGGCAGCAACGATACGCTTCCTTGTGTCATAAAGCAGGATGGGAATGCAATCGGCAGTCTTCACGCAAACGCAGAGACCTGGCTTATCGGTAATAACAGCATCAGTAGCTTCGGGTCTTCCCGCTTCCCTCATCCAACAAACATTGTCCGAATGAACCTGCCTTGGTAACGCCAAATCCTCAAGTCGAAGCCCCAACGTCTCCACCCCACAGCCTTTCCCTGTCGAGAATGCCGTAAGCCAAGAAGGAGTCTTGTAAGTAATAAGTGACCCCCTACCCCCCTTTAGGGGAAACCTTTCATTACTTATGGACTCTGGCATATCTGACATAATTATCCCCCCAAAAGGGGGTTAGGGGGTCCAGTTCTCTTCCTCTTCCACATCCTCAATGGCATCGGCATCAAGGATTTCTATCTCTTCATCTTCGCCTTCGTCGAGCAGTTCCTGACGGAAGGCGTTGATGTCTTTGTTGCGGTGTACGATGCTCTCTTGTTGGGTGATGGCTGCTATCTTGTTGCTCTCGCTGTTGAGGGCTGTCCAAAGACGGTCTTTGAGTTCATTCAAGCCATAGCCAGTAACAGCACTTATGAAAACGTGCGGAAGGTCGTCAGGCAAGTCTTCGGAGAGCATTTGCTGAAGTTCGTCGTCGAGGAGGTCGCACTTCGCAATGGCGAGGATGCGTTGCTTGTCGAGCATTTCGGGATTGAAGTTTCGCAACTCGCTAAGCAAGACTTCGTATTCGTGGCGAATGTCGTCAGTATCGCCTGGCACCATGAAGAGCAGAAGGGAGTTGCGCTCGATGTGTCGCAGGAAACGAAGCCCAAGTCCTCGACCCTCGGAAGCGCCCTCGATGATGCCTGGAATGTCGGCCATTACGAAGGATTGTCCGTCGCGATAAGACACGATGCCGAGCGAAGGTTCCATCGTTGTGAAAGGATAGTTGGCAATCTTCGGCCTTGCGCTTGAAAGGGCACTCAGCAATGTGCTTTTGCCTGCATTGGGGAAGCCCACAAGTCCGACATCTGCAAGCAGTTTGAGTTCGAGAATGACGGTACGCTCCAACATCGGTTCGCCAGGCTGAGCATATCGCGGAGCCTGATTGGTGGAAGTGGCGAAGTGCTTGTTGCCCATACCGCCGCGCCCGCCTTTGAGTAACATTACGACCTGTCCATCGTCGGTTACGTCACAGATGTATTCACCTGTCTCAGCATCATAGACAACTGTTCCGCAAGGCACATCGATGTAACGGTCTTCACCATCTGCTCCTGTGCTTCCGCTTGGCCCTCCGTTGCCTCCGTGACCAGCAAAAACATGACGTTCGAAGCGAAGGTGAAGCAGCGTCCAATAGTTATGGTTGCCTCGCAGATAAACGTGTCCCCCACGTCCACCATCACCGCCATCAGGCCCCCCGTTGGGAACATACTTGGCACGATGCATGTGCATAGAGCCTCGGCCACCCTTACCAGAGCGGCAGCAAATCTTGACGTAATCTACAAAGTTGCTTTCACTCATTGAACATTAAAAATTGAACATTGACCATTATTCCTCCTAAAGGGGGTTAGGGGGTCTATTTCACTTTGTCCAGGAACTCGAAGATGGAGGCAATCATGCTTTCCTTTGTTGGGGTGTTGGCCCAGTAGAAAGTATTGCGGATGCCTTCGCGCTCGAACCATTCAATCAGGGGAGCCGTTTGCTTCTGATAGACCTCGAAACGCTTCTTGATGGTCTCTTCGTTGTCGTCAGCACGACCTTGCTCGCTTGCTCGGCGGAGCAGGCGGAACATGAGGATGTCCTCTTCCACCACCAGTTCAATCATGATTCCCAACTCGTGACCGCGTTCTGCAAGCATCTTTTTGAGGGCTTCGGCTTGTGCTATGGTGCGGGGGAATCCGTCGAAGATAACGCCCTTGCCAGCAGGTTGTGCGTCGTAGGTCTTGGCGAGAATCTCAATCATCAGGTCGTCGGGGATAAGCTGGCCGTTGTTGATGTAGCCCTGAGCTATCTTGCCAAGCTCCGTTCCGTTCTTGATTTCAGCACGCAGCACATCGCCTGTGCTGATGTGTCCCATACCATACCTTGAAGCAATCTCGTCGCTGTAGGTGCCTTTACCAGAACCTGGAGCACCGAAAATGATGATATTTTTCATTAACTTTGAATTTTGAATTTATCAATTTTGAATTAATGTATAAATGTCCTTTGTGTTCCTGCCAAACCCGTCGTAATCAAGCCCATAGCCAACAACAAAGTCATCGGGAATTTGGAGGCAGCAGTATTTGACGTCGAGGCTGACCTGCAACTTGTTGGGTTTGAGGAGGAGAGTACAGATGTCGATGCTTGCGGGATTGTGTTTCTCGAGCGTTTCGAGCATGTGAGCCATGGTGAGACCCGTGTCGATGATGTCCTCGACGATGATGACTGGTCGGTCTGTGATGTCGATGTTCAGGCCAATCACTTCGCGGATGCTGCCCGTTGAGTTGGTGCCTTGATAGGAAGCCAGCTTGACGAAGGACACTTCGCAATGCAGGTCAACTTCGCGCAACAGGTCGGCTGCAAAGATGAATGAGCCGTTGAGGACAGCCAGGAAGACAGGCTGCTGGCCCTCGAAGTCGCGGTCGATTTTCTCTGCGATACGCCTTATCTGACGCTTTATCTCTCTCTCGGAAATGGAAAGGGTGAAGTTCTTGTCCTTTACCTGTATGATTCTGTGTCGCCGCATAAGCATGGAGTTTTATTCAATTCTGTTCACTTGTTGCTGCTGGGGTCGCTGGTGGAAGTGTTCTTTGCAGCTCCCACGCTTGCGCCTCGAACTCGGCTCAATGTCTCGGGTGTCATCTGAAGGAAGCTGGCGATATGCACCATTGGAGCGCGTAGGATGATTTCGGGTTTTTCGCGAAGCAGTCGCTCGTAGCGTTCCGAAGCGTTCTCGAATCGTTGGCTGTCGGCATGTTCCTGGCTGCTGATGGCCACATGTTCCAGTATCTTTCGGTAGAGCATCTCTATTTCCTGATTGCGCACCATCAGTAAATGAAGCTTGTCGTAAGGAATGGCGTAGAGCAGAGTGTTTTCGAGTGCTTCTACAATGAGACGGCTCGGCTCCTGCTTGAGGAAACTCTCGATGCAGAAAACGATGCGCCCCTCGAAAGAGAAGTGTTCGGTGACGTCCTTCTTGTTCTTGAAGTAGTATTGCCGAACCATTCCTTTCTCGACGAAATAGAGGTTGCGGCAGACGGTTCCTTCCTCCAGAATGGTGTCGCCCTTCTGGAACTTCATGGGGACAAGAATACTGCTCAGAGCCTCAGTCCCGTTTGGGGTCATGGGGCAGTAGATGCGGGCTATCTCCCGGGCAATGTCTTTACAGTTCATAGTTCATAGTCCATAGTTCATAATTCATAGTCCATAGTTCATAGTTATTATTTTCGCCATAGTTTAAGGCGTAGCCCAACTATGGACTATGCACTATGGACTATGCACTGTTTTAGTCCAGTTTCAGCACAGCAAGGAAGGCTTTCTGCGGCACTTGCACGTTGCCGATTTGTTTCATGCGCTTCTTGCCGCGTTTCTGCTTTTCGAGTAGTTTGCGTTTGCGGCTCACGTCACCGCCGTAGCACTTTGCCAGCACGTCCTTGCGCACCTGCTTCACTGTCTCGCGGGCAATAATCTTGGCTCCGATGGCTGCTTGGATGGCGATGTCGAATTGCTGACGGGGCAGGAGTTCCTTGAGCTTCTCACACATCCTGCGGCCAAAGGTCTCGGCATTGTCGAAATGCGTCAAAGTTGATAGCGCATCCACAGGCTCGCCATTGAGCAGGATGTCCATCTTGACGAGTTTGCTGGGGCGGTAGCCGTCCTGATGATAGTCGAAGGACGCGTAGCCCTTGCTGATGCTCTTCAGCTTGTCGTAGAAGTCAATGACGATTTCGCCCAAAGGCATTGCGTATTGCAGTTCCACGCGGTTGCCGCTGATGTATTCTTGCTTCAGCAGCTCGCCGCGCTTGCCCAAGCAGAGCGTCATGATAGGGCCGATGAAGTTCGCCGTCGTGATTACGGAAGCGTGGATGTAGGGTTCCTCGATGTGGTCGATGAGCGTTTGGTCGGGCATTCCGCTCGGGTTGTGTACTTCGGTGCAAACCCCTTGCTTGTCATAAACGAGGTAGGACACGTTGGGGACGGTCGTGATAACGTCCATGTTGAACTCCCTGTCGAGCCTTTCCTGAATGATTTCCATGTGCAAGAGGCCGAGGAAACCGCATCGGAAACCGAAGCCGAGGGCCACGGAACTTTCGGGTGTAAAGGTGAGACTGGCATCGTTGAGCTGAAGTTTTTCGAGCGAGGCTCGGAGGTTCTCGAAGTCCTCTGTCTCAATGGGATAGACACCTGCGAACACCATTGGCTTCACCTCCTCGAAGCCCGAAATGGCTTCTTTGCAGGGATTGTCAACGGTCGTGATTGTGTCGCCCACCTTCACCTCAGTTGCCGTCTTAATGCCCGAAACGATGTACCCCACATCGCCGCAATGCAGCACCTGTCTGGGCACCATATCCATCTTCAGCACACCTATTTCATCGGCCTTGTATTCCTTTCCTGTGTTGATGAACTGCACCATATCGCCGCTCTTCATCGTGCCGTTCACAATCTTGAAGTAGGCGATAATGCCTCGGAAGCTGTTGAAGACAGAGTCGAAGATGAGTGCCTGTAGCGGAGCTTTCTCGTCGCCTTTGGGACAAGGGATGCGTTCCACAACAGCCCTCAGTATTTCCTCTACGCCCATACCAGTCTTGCCGCTGGCGCGGATGATTTCCTCGCGCTTGCAACCGAGCAGGTCAACGATTTCGTCTTCCACCTCTTCGGGCATTGCATTGGGCATATCGCATTTGTTGATGACAGGGATTATCTCAAGGTCGTGGTCGATTGCCATGTAAAGGTTGCTGATGGTCTGCGCCTGAACACCTTGCGTAGCATCCACCACAAGCAAAGCACCCTCGCAGGCAGCGATGCTTCGGCTCACCTCGTAGCTGAAGTCAACATGTCCCGGAGTGTCGATGAGGTTCAAGATATAGGACCCACCCCGACCCTCCCTTAAAGGGAGGGAGTTCTCCTCCCCCCTGGGGGAGGATGGGAGGGGGCTGTAGGTATACTCCATCTGTATCGCATGGCTCTTGATGGTGATGCCTCGTTCCTGCTCCAGATCCATATCGTCGAGCATCTGCCCTTTGGTCACGGTGATAGTCTTGGTGTACTCCAGCAGTCGGTCTGCCAGCGTGCTTTTCCCGTGGTCAATATGGGCGATGATGCAGAAGTTGCGAATGTTTTGCATTTTGAAAAAACAATATATTGCGTTGCAAATTTACGAATAATTTCTGTAAATCACAATGCGAAAAGCAGAATTTATTTAATAATGTGGAAAATTGAAAGAGTCCTCCCCCTTGCGGGGGAGTTAGAGGGGGTCTGCTAGACGGGTCTTTTATGTCTCAAAACAACTTGTTTGTTTTGTTTGTTTGTTTGTTTGTTGGGAATTTAGCGGTAAGAGGTTAGGGGTTAGAGGTTAGAGGGGGAATTAAAAGTTAAAAGTTAAAAATTATTGCTGTCCGGTAAAACTCCAAATCAAACAAACAATAGTAAAACTGTTAGAATGCCTTTGGCCTGAAAGTGTTGATGAGCCGGCAGAATATAGTGTCCGGCAGGATGAATATTTGGGTGAGTATTTTACACTGAAAG
>JAEEGL010150062.1_pt1 | contig 33880 bp, 37 predicted proteins | sample 9134231 | NCBI WGS metagenome assembly JAEEGL01 (sample SAMN16246548, study PRJNA631951) | gut metagenome | biome: gut microbiome; feature: rumen; material: fiber-attached | host: Bos | place: Iran: Karaj | collected 2018-10 | reverse complement strand
ACATACAACGAGAAGGATTAAAAAAAATATAATTATATAAACAAAGTATTTTATATGTGAACCGAGGGTTTCCCGGAGATCGCCTGTACCACTTACTATGCTTAGCATTAGCGGCAATTAGGCAGGAATCAAATGAAAAATACAATTACTCAATATGAGTGAGAATTGTATTATGATGAAGAAAGGAAAATATTGAAATAAAATATTTCCCTCTGTAATAAAACTATATTTGGGTTATTACTCATATTTCCCTCAAAGCAAGGTTTTCTACAGAGCCATATTTTTAAAATGTTTAAAAAAAGAGGAAAAGATATGGAGATTAATATAAGGATGTTTCCGGAAGTATTTTTACTAGGATATGATCATACATTTTTGATTTTTTAATTTCTGCAATATCACCCAAACGGTATCCTTCAACATTTACTTCAGCTATTTTTTCATGGAATTCATCGTAAGGCAATTTTACACGAACACCATCCAATTGACTTACCAGTGCCATAGGAGAGTTAATGTGTTCAACTTCTTCCACACTTCTTTCAATAGCTATTTTTGCAATAACAGGTGATATAATCAGAGGATCATCAGTCTGTTCCTCTTTTTGTTTTGCGATAATGTCTTCAGCAGTTTCTGCTAATTTTCTTAAAGCCCTGATGTTTTCACCACGTTTAAGTCTTCTTGGAATTCTTCCAAAACCTGAAACGTAGGCATTGGCATTTATTTCTTCAGCTTCCAGTTCAGGACTGCCCACAACAATGACGGGTATGTCAATATCTTCAAACAGGTGTGTTTTTTTACGAATACAGTCTTCAAAACTACCTAATGAAAAGATGGCAAGGTCATGTTCTTCAATTAAATCCTTTTCAGGTTTGCTGATCTGGGAAATACCCTTACCTGCACCTCTGGCCAATCCGATCATGTTGGTTTTTGTTCCATATCTTCTAAGGTATTCTGCAATATCACATGCTGCGTGAGGCAAGTGTTGTCTTGCAAGAGTAGGTGAAACTACAGCTATTTCCGTACTTGCCAATGGTGATAATTCAACATCACCCAACAGTTCTTTAGCTTTAACTTCAATCTTATCCACATCTTCTGCAGGTATGGCTATTGTCAAAGTAATATCTAATTGGGATTCATTCTTTTGTAAAATAAATCCACCTAAATCTTCAATTAACTCTTCAATCTCATAATGTTTATGAATACCACCGGTATATGTCATTGTTTCATACATAATTTCCTCTCCAATAAATCATATCTATTTTTAACTCTTTCTACAATGCTTTTTGAAACATTTTTATGTGATGGGATGACAATACAGTCCTCATTATTTTCTTCGATATCCAAATAATCGGGAACTACCATATAATCATAATCATCATCTATTGTAAAACCCATATCAAGTATGATATCCTTTAAAAAATTACTGTATACTTTTACTTTAGTATCTTTTCTATTATCTTTTTTTTCATTATTCTCATCAATTAAATTCTTTATAATTTCCATTTCTTCCTGATTTATTTCTGTATTGAAACGGCTTTGAATTTTAAGAACACTTTCATATACCTGGGAAAATGTATTTAACTTAATTGATAATTTCGGAATTTCGGATCTGGTTTCAGATAATAATATCGCAATATCGGCATCTTTAATCTCATCTGGATTAACAACCTGATACTCAGTCAGTCCGGATATCCTAAGAACATCTTCGCACATTGGTGTAGTAATAATTTTCATCATATCCTGTCCTTATATAATATATATTCATAACTAATAATTGTTTTTTTGTAATTGAAAATTAACTAAAATTGAAATAGTTTAAAAAAAATAAGTTATATATAATTTATAGATATTACTAAATAAAAAAATTGTATTCAATATAAATAATTATAATTGTGATAAAATGAGTGACATTAATCAAAATGAAGATAAGGACCTTTATTTTCACAGACCACCAATACTTAGAATTTATCCTAATGACAACACAGATTCAGAAGAACATATTGATGTAACCGATTCCGCCGAAGTTGAAGAAGATATTATTGAACCAATACACGAACCTTCATTGGAAATTGTGGGAACTGCACACATATCCGAAAAAAGTGTTGATTCCGTAAGGGAAACAATTTATGAAAAAAAACCGGAAATAGTTGCAATAGAACTGGATCTGGGAAGATATCAGAGATTATTGGATGAAAGTTACGGAGTTGTACGTGAAGAAAAAATGGATTTGAAAACCCTTTTAAAATCATCCAATCTGATTGTAACATTAGTCACGGCATTCTTGTCCAATACCCAAAAAAGGATGGGTGAAGATGTTGGTGTCAAACCGGGTTCTGAAATGTTGGAAGCAGCAAGAATAGCCAAGGAAGTAAATGCTGATGTTGCCTTAATAGACCGTAATATACAGATTACCCTTAAACGAACAATTAACGGTATGACTTTAAAGGAAAAACTTACCTTTATATATGAACTTGTTGCTTCATATCTTTTCGGAAATGATGAAGAGGAATCAATCGAGGAAGAGATTGAAAAATTAAAACAGGAAGACACAATTACCGAAGTGATGAATTACTTTAAAGAAGCATCTCCCGGAGGATATAATGCATTGGTTCATGAAAGGGACGCATACATGGCATACAATCTGAAAAGTCTGGAAGATAAAAACGTTGTGGCGGTAGTGGGTGCAGGTCATAAACAGGGAATATTGACTTTCCTAAGCAATCCTGAAACGATTCCGTCATTGGATAGTTTAAATTACATCAAGGAATCAAGATTTTCCATAACCAAAATAATCCTGTATCTTATTCCTCTGTTATTCGTTTTAATATTCATTGTAGCATTTTTTCAGGGTATTAATATAGAGGGTGGATTGATAAACTATCTGATATTTGCAGGGGGAGGAGCTTTTCTTGGTTCATTGTTGTCAGGTTCAAAAATACAGTCTGCAATAGTGGCATTTCTCGTTGCTCCAATAACTGTAATTCATCCATTGCTTGCAGCAGGATGGTTTTCCGGATTGGTGGAAGGAAAATTACGTAAGGTAGGTTTTGATGACATGCATGAACTGGCAGATTTCGAAACGTTCGGTGATTTATGGCACAATAAATTATTTAGGGTTATACTGGTGGTTATCGGAACCAATCTGGGATGTACAATAGGTGTTCTGATAACGATTAATAACGTATTTTTACCGTATCTTCATGCAATATTTGGTATTTAATTATTAAAGGTGGTGCGATGACATATTTAATTTACAGGTGTGATTGTGGTAGGGTGTTATACTCAAAAGAAGGTTCAAAAACTAAAAAATGTACCTGTGGAAAAACATTAAACGTTAGAAAAAGACGAATATTAAAAATAGCAGAAACGGCTGATTTGGCAGCAAGGGCAGTTCAGGATATGCAGGAAGAGATATATGGCGGTACTATTTTCAAAACCGCTGACCAGTTATAATTTACTTTTTATCTCTTCTGTAATTTCACAGGCTTTACATGGACTTCTGGCTGTTGGTTGTCCACAATTTTCACAATTATTTAATTTTATATTTTCCTGTTTGATTTTAAATGTTTTTTCGAAGGAATTAAATATATTCCTTTTAGTACCCTTCTCTTTTTCTTCTATTTTATTCAATAATAATTTTACTTCACTTCTGAGTGATGTTACGGAGTATGGACATTCTTCATTATGGATTGGAATATTATTTACAACACACCATATTCCAACATCTTTTTCAGGTAATCTCCATAATGGTTTAATTCGTGGCACCATGTTTTCGTGTATTTTATCCAGTATTGGAGAAAATTTTGGAAATTTGTTCTGATCATTTCTGGCAAAGGTCATTAAAAATGATTGTATCTCATCGTCCATATTGTGTCCTGTTGCAATTTTATCACAGTCATGTTCGGAAGAAATCTTATTTAACAGGTATCTTCTATAAACACCGCAGGGCATGCACGTGCTTTTATAAATGTCACTGATGTCATCTAAATCATAGTGCCATTCATCTTTGAAGGAATAAACTGTTAATGGAATGTCCAATCTTTTACAATTATCTTTTGCAGTTTTAATGCCTTCTTCTCTGTATCCCTTAATTCCCTCATCAATGCACACGGCTTCTATGTCGAAATTAACCTTATTTTCTGTTTTATATTTATTTAACATATGTAATGTTAAAATACTGTCTTTTCCGCCGGATACTCCAATCATTATCCTATCATTTGGATTAATGAGATGGTAAGTTTTTATGGTTTCAAAAACATTTTCTTTAACATATCTGTTAAATGATGTCTGTTCTATTTTCATGCTGATGTTCCTAAGTTTTTTTATAAAAAAAGAGAATAAAAAGGGGGAGATTAATTATAATAGTTTTTCAGAACCTTTTTTAACAGTTTCTATAATTGTATCCAGTTCTTCGGTAGTAAGTGAAGGATGTACTGGTAATGAAATTACTTGATTTGCAGCCAATTCAGCTTCAGGACAGTTTCCGGTTATGCCAAGGTTTTGGTAATATGGTTGTTTGTATAATACTATAGGATAATGAACTCCGGTACCAATTTCATTGTCGGTGAGGAACTGTTTGAATTCGTCTCTGTCTTTGGAAACTCTTATTGTGTACTGGTGGAATACGTGGGTAACGTTACTGTCAACACATGGGGTGGTTATTCCTTCCACGTCAGATAAACCTTCAGATAAATATTTTGCATTTTCATTTCTTTTTTCGTTGAATTTATCTATTGATTTTAATTGAACTATTCCTATACTTGCTGCAATATCTGTCATTCTGTAGTTGTAACCTAAAAGAGATTGTTCGTATCTTTTACTTTCACCATGAGCACGAATCATTGCTGATTTTTCAGCTAAATCATCATCATTGGTTGTAACCATACCACCTTCACCGGTAGTCATGTTTTTTGTAGGATAGAAACTGAAACATCCTAAGTCACCGATACTTCCGATTTTTTTTCCTTTGTATGTTGAACCATGTGCTTGAGCAGCATCTTCAATAACTTTCAAGTCATGTTTTTCTGCAATTTCTAAAATTGGATCCATGTCTGCAGGCTGTCCATAAAGGTGTACAGGTACTATTGCTTTGGTTTTGTCGGTAATTTTTTCTTCAATCTTTTCAGGATTTAAGTTGAATGTTTTTGGATCAATATCCGCATATACCGGTGTAGCATCAGAATATAAAATAGAATTTGAGGTTGCTGCAAATGTAAATGGTGTTGTGATTACTTCGTCACCTCTTTCAACTCCTGCAGCTACAAGTGCTGTGTGTAATGCAGTTGTACCTGAACTTGTTGCAATTCCATATTTTGCTTCGGAATATTCTGCAAATTTCTTTTCAAATTCGTCAACTTTAGGACCTTGAGCTAACATTCCTGATTTTAGAACTTCGGTTACTGCTTCGATTTCTTCATCACTAATTATAGGTTTTGCTATATTTATCATAATTTCGCCACTTATAGTAATCAATTATTTGGTAGTTGATGTTAATTGTCTTTTTCATCAATTATCTATAATATTTATTATCTTGTTTTTACTTAATAATTTTTTTCACGCTACTATCTTTAAAGTATATTAGGAATTTTTTAAATATATACAAATATTATAAAATCTAAATTAAGGAGTTACATAGATGGACACACATTATATTGAAGAGGGGCTTGTAAAGATAGAAGTTCCTGATTTTGAAAAAGTTTCTGCAAAGGCACCGGTTTTTTATAATCCTGTAATGGAGTTAAATAGGGATATTTCGGTAGTGGTTCTAAATCAATATAGGAAATCATTGGATCATGACGTGGTAATATTCGATGCATTTGGAGGTACCGGTATAAGGGGAGCAAGGTATTCCAAAGAAATTCAGGGAGTAGAAAAGGTTTTGGTTGGGGATGTAAATCCTTTGGCAGTTGAAATAGCTAAAAAGAACATGGTTTTGAATGACATTTCCAATGTAGAGGTTGAAAAAAATGACGCAAATGTATTATTGCAGTCAAATAAGGGTTTATTTGATATAATTGATATTGATCCGTTCGGTACTCCTTCAATGTTTACTCAGTCAACTGCAATAAATATCAGGCCTGGTGGTTTAATCTGTATAAGTGCTACGGATACTTCGGCTTTATGTGGAACATATCATGATCCTTGTCTAAGAAAATATGGTGCACAACCATTAAAAACAGAGTATTGCCATGAAAATGGTATTAGAATACTGCTGGCTTTCATTGCAAGAAACCTTGCAGTCAATCAGAAATACATGCATGTATTATTTTCACATAGTACTGAACATTATATGAGAATATATGCAGTTATAAAAAGAGGCGGAAAGAAAACAAACGAATCTTTGAATAACATTGGTTTCATAACTCATTGTCCAAATTGTTTGCATAGGGACACATTTTATGGCTTTGTTCCAAAGGTGCCAACTACATGTCCTGAGTGTGGAGAAAAATATCTTGTAGCAGGTCCATTATGGTTGGGAAATATTTCTGATAAGGAATTTATTGGTGATATGATTGATACTGCTGAAGAGTTGGAGTTAAACAAAAAAGAGGATTTATTAAAATTATTTAATCAATGTTACGAAGAAGCGGAAGGTCCTGTAACTTTTTATGATATTCATAAAATATGTAAAAATTTAAAAATTAGTTCTCCAAAGATTAACGATGTAATTGATGAAATTAAAGCAAGAGGATATTTTATTTCAAGAACTCATTTTAAATTAACAGGTATGCGTACTGATATGCCTTTAAAAGAGTTGAAAGAACTTATAATAAAAATAAAAGAAGAAAAATTGGGAGTTGATGTTTAAGATTTTAATACTATTCATAGTTTAACATATTGTGTGTGTAGTAATATTGTAATTCCGGTGCGTGTTGTATTTCGTAAAATCTGTACGGATTATTGAAATATGGGAATATTGAACCTGTTGCTGCACGCATTATTCCACCAAAGTGTCCGAATTCTTTTGAACATACTTGGTAATATAATGGGAATCCACATCCAGGGTTAATGAAAATATTACCTTCTCTAACTGTTCCATGCCATACTACAGGTATAGGTCCTTCTTGTCCTTGTGATTTGGCCATTTCCAATACTCTTGCCCAAGCATCTTCATATTTATCGTAAATTTCTCCATCTACTTTATAATTCCATTTGTCATCGGGTACTCCATGAATTCCATAGTCTAATACCTGATTCCAGTCAATGTTTACTTGTGCTCCTGCTGTATCCATGAATGCCATTTCAATAATGTATACTTTTCCATTATAAAAATTTCTATAGTTAGAACTTCCCGCAAAATGTAAAACTATGGCACATTTTGAATTTCTTTCTTCAGCATATTGTGCTAATAAATTTGCATGCACATGTTCTGGATACATGTCCGGATTTGCTATTTTAACAAATGCTAACCTTCCCAAAGGTTCAATATCATCTGATGATGAAGATGTTGATACATAAAGAAAGCCAATCAGTATTAAAATTATTATTATAAAAGATATGTACCATTTCATTATGTTTCACCATTGTATTTTAAAATTCTTTTTTTTATTAATTAATTTATAATTTGTATTTTGATTTTCTTAATATTTTTTATATTCATCAAATTGAGAAAAATAATCGAATTTTGATTAATTGAAAAAAATACATTTTATTCGAAAAAATGATTATTTTTTTTATCATGGTTTATTAATATATTGAAAATATTTTATTGTTAAATTTTTATTTTTCCATATGGGCTATTTTCATTTTTTCAAAATTTTTTTTTATTAATTTAATATTTATTTTAATCGATTTTTGAAATTTTTATTTTTTTTCATTACTATTTTTGTAAATTATCATTATTTTTTTCTTTTTTTTAAAGAAAACTCAAAAGGTTTATATAATGTGTATATCATAATAAGTATTATAAATTTGGTAGATGTATCAAAAAATAATATATAATAATTGTAGGGATGTATATGAATCAAGATTTAAATGACTACAGTATTGAACCTCAAAATATTGCAATGAACATGGATTCACTTGATAAACAGATATTGGAATTATTAAGTGAAGATGGAAGAAAATCCTATAGGAAAATTTCAAGAGAATTAGGTGTTTCTGTTGGAACAATACATAATAGGGTAGATAAATTAACAAAATCTGGTATTATAAGTAAATTCGTTCCAGTTATTGATCATGAAAAATTAGGTTATACTTTGACTGCAGTAATCGGTATTGAAATTAAAGGTGGAACAATATCCTTTTTAACAGAAAAAGAACCATTTAAAAACAATTTACTAGCAGTTTATGATGTAACAGGTCAATTTGATGGAATAATAATAGCAAAATTTAAAAACACATTCGAATTAAATAAATTTATCAAATTGTTACTTCAAGAAGATAATGTAACAAAAACATACACGCAAACAGTACTAAATATTGTTAAAGAAGAGTTAAATTCTTCAATGATTAATTTTTAGTCAATTCTTTTTTTTAATTATTCTTTTTAAAACTATCTCTTTTTTTCTATTCTAAATTCTATGGTAAGATATTTCAAATATAAAAAATATATAACATTACATAGATAAGTTAATTTTTAATAAACAGGAGAGAAAATAATAATGCCGGTTCAAGAATTTCCAGATACGCAAGATAAACAACCTAATGCACCTATATCATTGACACGTGTGGGTGTTACTGGAGTTAAAAAATTAGTGAAGATTCAAAGAGATAATAAACGACCAATAATTTTATTACCGACCTTTGATGCTTTTGTAGATTTACCAAGTACACAAAAAGGTGTACACATGTCCAGAAATCCGGAAGCGATCTCTGAAGTAATAGATGAATCTGTTAGTGATATGGAAATTCATATAGAAGATATTTGCGCTAATTTGGTTAAACGATTATTAGAAAAACATGAATATGCAGTAAGAGCCGAAACAGAAGCTACAAGCGAATACATAATTAACAAATTTTCTCCAGTCACTCATAAAAAAACTCAAGAAACAACACATATCATTGCCAGAGCAATAGCTATGAAAGATGATTTAGGCAATATTTCTGTAAGGAAAATGGTTGGTGCACAGGTTGTGGGTATGACAGTATGTCCATGTGCTCAGGAATCAGTGGAACAGGAATCCAAAGAAAAATTATTGGAATTTTTGGATGAGGAAACCACTCAAAAAGTTTTAGAAGCAGTTACTTTTGCATCACACAATCAAAGAGGTATTGGAACAATTCTTTTGGAAGTTTCTGAAAACCAAAATGTCAATGTTGATGATTTAATAACAATTATACAAAATTCTATGAGTTCTCCTGTATGTGAAATTTTGAAAAGACCTGATGAAAACAAAATTGTAACAAATGCACATAAAAATCCTGTTTTTGTAGAGGATTGTGTACGTAACATGGTATTAGGTTTATTGGAGAAATATTCGGATTTGCCTGACAATTCAATGGTAACAATAAAACAAGTTAATGAAGAAAGTATTCATCAACATAATGCTTATGCTGAAAAAGTTGCATCAATGGGCGAATTAAAACAAGAAAATAATATGGAGTGAAAATATGGAAGTAATGGAAATATCAAGACCTATCATGGAGAAAATGGATGCCTTTGAAGGATGTAAACCAGTAGTTCACAGTACGGAGTCAATGATAATTAGGGGAAAAACCCATAATAAAGTTAAACCTGAGGATATGTATCCACGACTGATGGAATTGTTTGAAGAATTAAATATTAAAAAAATAGAAAAGGAGTCCAATAAGGCAAGGGAATTTACTGATAAGGTAGATACCATATTAAGAAAAACAGAAGAGGTTTACGACCAGTCAAACGGTTTGGATGGGATAGAAAAATTAAAGAATACCTTTGAAATGACCGGATTTTATGCAGAGTATGCAATTGGTCAGATAGATGATTTGGCAGTTTATGTAGTTCTTTACATGGACAAATCTGGTTTTGGACCAATGTTTGTTGAAACAATGGTTCTTCGTATGACCGAATTCACATCCTAATTTCTTTTTTTCACGTGATTAAAATGATTAATGAATTATCTAAGATAGAAGCTAGAAATATTTTAAATGCTGATTTAAACACTTTTTTGGATTTTATTAAGGAAATAAATCATAATCGTTCAAATGAGATTACTTTTTCTAAAAATATTTTTTTACCTTTAACACATATCTGCCAAAATAATTGCGGATACTGTACTTTTAAACAGGATGTTGATGAAGCGGAATATCTTGTGATGAACAAGGAAACTGTACTTAACATGGTTCAAAAAGCTAAGAAAGTCAAATGTACCGAAGCATTATTTGCTTTTGGCGAATCATCAGATAAAAATGATTATGTAAAAAATGAATTAGAAAAGTATGGTTTTGAATCAATGGTGGACTATGTATATTATTTATCAGAAAGAATACTGGTGGATAATGAAATGTTACCTCATACCAATATGGGAATAATTTCAAGGTCTGATTTAAGATATTTGTCAGAAGTAAATGCATCAATGGGTTTGATGTTGGAAACAACAAATAAAAAATTACTTAAAACAATAGTACACAAGGACAGTCCTGGTAAAAATCCTGATAAAAGAATAAATTTCATAAAAAATGCAGGTAAAGAGAATATTCCATTCACTACAGGTTTATTGATCGGTATTGGTGAAACAACTGATGATCATATAGATTCTTTATTTGCATTAAGAGATTTACAAGACAAGTATGGTCATATTCAGGAAATAATTATTCAAAATTTTAAACCTAAAAGTAATATTCCTATGAAGGATCATCCTGAACCATCTTTAATTGATTTGTTAAAATTAACTGTTCTGGCTACAGTCATGTTTCCGGATGTCAGTATACAAATTCCACCTAATTTAAATCATGATTGGATGAGTTTCTTTATTTTATGTGGAGCTGATGATATGGGAGGAATTTCTCCATTAACAAAGGATTATGTTAATCCTGAGAATGATTGGCCTTCCGTTAATGATTTATCATCAACGTTAAGTAAAATTAATTTTTCGTTAAAAGAAAGATTGCCTGTATATGAAAAATATATTAATGATAAATATTTAAAAGAAAAAGTTTATGATACAGTCATTAAACTTCAACATGAGATTAATTAACTTTTATGTCAACAACTGTATGAAAAACGCCTGGGGAGTATTTTTTTATTGTACGTTTGTTTAATACTTCTATTTCTCTACCTACTTTTTTTGCAGCTTCTTCAACTCTATTCACAGGTCTTTCGAATAGTATAGGTTCGGGTGTTGATTCATGATAATGGATAATGCCTCCTTCTTTAAGATATTTCATAGCACTATCCAGGTAATGATGTGTTCCTCCAATGTAACCCATCATAATTCTGTCTGCTTCATGATCAAAGTTCTGTAAGCTACAATCACCTAAAATAGGGGTTACAATATCCTCGACTTTGTTTAGTTTCACGTTTTCGCAAAGATAATTGTATGATACGGGATTTATTTCTATTGCGTAAATTTTTTTAGGTTTTGAATGTACGGCCATTGGAATAGTAAAATAGCCTATTCCTGCAAACATGTCGATAATTGTCTCATTTTTATCCGGCATCTTGCTCATTCTTAGTCTTTCGCCAGTATTTCCTTTGGACCACATAATTTTGGCTACATCAAACTTAAATTTACAGTAGTTTTCTTTGTGTATTGTTTCAGTTCCTTCACCATATATCATCTCAACTTCAGGTTCTCTTTTTTGGCCATGAATTTTACCTAATTTAACAACCTTGTTAACATAAGGTAATTTGATGATTTCCTCTAAATTATCCGGTTCTTTTTTTACTACCAGTATGTCCCCTATTAGTTTACCTTTCATTATATGAACCTCTTATATTTTTACACCCATATAATTTATTAACTCAATTAAATCTTCAAAAGCATATAATTCATGTTTTAAAACATCATTTTTAGTTAAAGTTCCACTCATTTCTCCGTCAACAGTTAATAAATCAGGTCCTCTATGTATCAATCTGAATTTTCCATCGCTTCTGAATATCTCTTCAGCAACCATGTCATGTACAAAACATCTTCCCGGAATGATTACCGTGTCTTTTACTTCTTCTAAGTTAATTTCTCTTAAATCCTGTTCTGTAATTAAACAAGCAATTTCCTGTTCGGTTCCGATTACATTGACATGTTCTGAAGCACCTAAATTTTCAATTATTTTTGAAATGTATTCTGCTGAAATTTTTCCCGTGATTATTGTTGCTTCTGCTTTTATAGGTGTTAATATTTCAAGGTATTCTTTATTTTTATCTTTAGCTAATGCATAAGGGCTGTCTGTTTCGGGATCACAGACTGGTGTTCCAGTAACTCTTAAATTATATTCTTTTGATGTATCAATAACTAGCTGTTTGAATTCTTCTATGCTTTGTTGTTCAATTCCCGGAATAATCGGTTTTTCACTTAATATTAAACCCTGATTTCTGGTGTTTGCAAACCTCATTAAAATGAGGGCTTTAGCACCCCAGGATTCTAAATTTTCACAGGTACGTGCCAATTCTTCACCATCATTAACTCCCGGAATAATAATTGATGCCGCATGTACGTCACATGATTCACAAAAACGTTTTAAAGCTTCAACGGATGCTTCAGGAGTAGGATCATGCATCCATCTTTTTCTGAGAGCAGGGTCTGTTGAAAAAGTTGTATATGTTGTTTCTACAACTCCATGGTTTATCAGAGTATCAACAATATTGGCATCATCAATACCCTTTCCACTTGTATAACCTAAATGCATGGGTAAGCCCATATCTTTTATTCCACGAGTTAAATTTAGAAGATCCGGATAACAGCTTATATCTCCATCTCCTGTAATATTTACCATAGTATCTTGTGGAATGTTTCTCTGGAAAATATCTGTTTGTAATGTTGATAACACTTGATAAGCAGGAAAATAATCTCTTGTCATGTTTGTATCAGTACTACAGTGAGGACATCCTATCTGTCCCGGCGGACAGTTTTTACAGCCAAGTATCTTGGCTTCACGGACGGTTTTGAAGTAACAATATTCACAAAAACCTCTACAATTTTTTCCAGGTATTCCACCTACATCAGCCATAATTTGCATAAATATTAATATCTAAATTATAATTTTTATTTGTATCGTATATTTTCTACACAGTTATCATATTTAAAAAAAGATATAATGAAAGAAAATCAGATAATTAATTAATATAAATATAAGATAATAATATTTCAGGTAGTGTAATTATGATTGGAAAAAGTACTCATATAGTAGATTGTAGGGAAACAAGAGGAATAGGTGAAGGTGGTGGAATTGCACAAAGGGGAACTTATGCTCAATGTGGTGATGATTTACTGGCTGTAGCTATGTCTCCCGGCCGTAGACACATTACAAAACCTGTTTGTGAAATTACCTTTGCTTTAAGGGAGGCAAATATTCAAACCAGTACTTTGGTGCTTAATGCAGGTTCTGGTGTGCCAAAAGATACGCCTTCTGGTGGAGGTCAAGGATTATTTGGTGTTACACCTAAAGAAATATCTCAGATGAATAGGCATAAAGTTGTTTTAATTCACTTTGGTGGAGTAAAAAATCACATAATTTATAAAGCTAAACATGTATTGAAAAATATTAACAAACCTGTTATAATTATTGCACAATACCCTGTGGATTATGAGGATTTTGCACGTATCGGTGTAAAAACTGCCGCAGTTATGCCAGAAAAACCAGAGACTAAAGGAACAATTGTTGAGTTAATTACTGATGTAATTCGTGGTGAAACATGTTCTCAGGATAAATTGGATGAAATTATTGATAAAGTAGAAAATACTATACAGACTTATGGAAATTAAATTGGGGAAAAGTGTATGGATATGCTTTTTAATTTAGTGCTTGTTGCTTTAATGGGGCTAATTGCTATAATTGCAGGTATATTTGAGGATTTGGAATCTGATGTAGCATCTACCAGTAATCCAAATTCTCAAGTACAATTAGCACCTCAGGTAGGTAATTTGCACAAACTTTTCAATAGGGCAGTTTCTGGTGAACCAGTACTAATGGGTACAACAGCTACAATTGCTGGTTCCATAGCATATGTTTTATTTACATTAAATTATCCTGTTGTATTGGTATTATTAATTTCTGCTCTTATTGCAACTCTTGTTCAGGTAATATTATCTATTACTTCATACATGGGACGTATAACTAGTCAGGCATTATATAATCAGCCATTGTTTTTGGATGTATTAATTAAACATATTCCTATCAGTGCAGCACATGCATTCATAACTCTATTTTCAATTACAACATTATCTTATATTATGGTTTATTTATTGGATCCTGCTGTTCCATTAAGTTTACCTGTAACAGCTTTACTGATGGGGATTTCTTTAGGAACTATAGGTTCTGCTATTGGAGATATTCATTATGGGGCAGAAAAATTATATCAGAATCATGAGTTCGGTTCTGGAATTGCAGTTTCAAATAATGGAAATATAGCTACAAAATCACCTTTAGGTTCAAGAAATTCTATTGATGTTGTTAGATTCTGTTCTAAATTTGGTGGACCTATTTCAGGATTGTGTTTTGGACTAATAATTTTCCTAACATTTTGGATTAATCTGGTATTCGGAATAAACTATGGATTGATAGCAGGTTTAATAATTGTGTTGTTGTTTTTTATTTTAAACATAATTATTGAAAAGAATGCTCGTATAAACTTTGGAAAATATGAAAAATAATAAGGGTGTATTTAATTGATGTGGGAATTATTAATTAGTTTAATTATAGGTTCAACTCTTATTGGGATAGGGGTTCATTTTATTCCTGTGGGTGGAGCACCGGCAGCATTATCAACTTCTGCAGGAGTACCTACTGGGGCTCCAATGATAACTATAGGTATGGGTATTACGGGTATATTGTCAGCAGCATTGGCAATTGGACAACCTAATTACATTATAGCACTAAGCGGTGCAGTAGGTTCTATGATAATGATGTCAATCACCATGTTTTTTTCAAACGTAATACATATTTATGGGGTTGGTGTTCCTCTTGCATCCTCAAATTTTGAGAAGGATCCCCTCACAGGTTTTGAACAGGACGCTTTTGTAAGTCCCGGTACAACAGGTCATGGAATTCCAACAATTTCATATGTTAGTGGTTTAATAGGTTCATTGCTTGGAGGTGTTGGAGGTAGTTTAGCATTTGCATCTATTTATTCCACATTTTCAACTTATTTGAATTATTCAACAGTAATAAATGGAACATTGGCAACGATTTTTTCATTAATGTTGTTTTTTATTGTTGCAGTTATGGCATCCTATAATATTGGGGGAACGATTCAAGGTTTCTATGATGAGAAATTTAAACAAAAGATTATTTCCGGAACAATATCCTGTTTCATAATCTCGGTTGTTCTTTCACTAGTGTATGTTTTCATAATATGGGGGTTAATATATGGCTGAGGATTTAATACCAAATCAAATTATCATGTTGGTAACATTAATTATAAGTATCTTGTGCATATATGGCAGTCAGATATATCTGGTGGGAGGTATCCTTGTAATCATAGCTTCAGTCCTGGCAACAGCATACGCTACCAATACGTTGCGTCATATAGGAAAATATAGTTTGGGTACGGGTGTTCCTTCTATAATATATATGCTGATGGCTGTTGCATTAGTCAGTTATGTTTCGGCAATCTTAATATCATCCTATCTAAAACTGTCAATAGCATTTCCTATAATGGGTATATTAATAGCTATAATTCTTTCATATATTGTGTCAATGATTTGTAAACATATTTTTAAGATTCAGGTAGAAATATTATCCAAAGCATTCATATCAATTACATTAGCTTCATTGATAGTGCTGATATCAATGTCTTGTCTGATTGCACATACATATAATCAGAGTGTAATTTATGAAGAGGTTATTCAGACCGGTCTAATATTACTAATAATGATTATGGCAGTAATGGCAATTCAGAATCCGTATAATTCATGTATGGGACCTAATGAAGATCAATATAGGACTTTGTCTTTGGCATGTTCAAATGCATTTTTAATGTTAATGGTAATTTCTATTATCAGTATCTTAAATTCACAGTTCTGGATGCTTTATCTTTTGATATCATTAATTGGATGGATTGTATTTTTCAGAAAATATGTCATATATACTAAACAGCAGGCAGCATCGATTAGAAGATTTGGATTATGGCCGATTGATGACGGGGATGATTAAATGGTTATTGAAACATCAAAAATTATAATAGATGATAATTTAGAAATGGATGTAAATACTGGGGTTATAGGTCAGGGTATAGTTGGTGGTGTAAAGTCTACAGCATTTCCTACTGAAGAACTCTTATCACAATTGGATAAAATAGAAGAAGCAATAATTGATTTGGAATCCTCTTTTGATCCTAATTCAACTTCAAGGTTATCTCAACCAGGTCGTGAAGGAATATATCACAAAGCAGGTATGTTAACAAATATTGTAATTGGAGTAATATTGGCATTAATATTTATATTATTGTTGGTGTAGAAAAGGTGAGTCTATGGTTGATAAAAAAGAAGTTATTGATGGATGGCCTTTAGAGACAGGAGATTATAGTGTTGGTGATCCACAATGTCCTGTAGCAGTAGTTACTTTAGGTTCAAAGATGAATGATGAAGTGGTTAATTTGGGGGCAGCTATCGCCGGACCATTACATACAGAAAATTTGGGAATTGAAAAAGTAGTTACAAATATAGTTTCAAATCCTAATTTAAGATTTTTAATTGTCTGCGGTTCGGAAGTACAGGGACATATAACTGGAGAAACAGTTAAAGCATTGTATGATAACGGTATTGATCCAGATACTAAATCAATTTTAGGTTCTCCAGGGGCAATTCCATTTGTAGAAAATTTACCTATCGAAGCAGTTGAAAGATTTCAGGAACAATTAACAATAATTGACATGATAAATAATGAAAATCTTGATGATATTTCAGCTAAGATAAATGAGTGTATTGAAAATGATCCGGGTTGTTTTGAAGAAGAACCGATGATAATTCAATTGAATGAAAAAGAAGAAGAGGAAGAGGACGATTCATCATATGAATTAATGGAAACTTCAACATCATCGGTTGATTCATCAGCATTAAAATTATTGGAAATTGAAAACAGAATCCGTCATTTAAAATCAGAAGTTAATGAAATTGGAAGTTTGGAAAAATTTTCTTCAGGTTATTATGCCGGTAAAGTTCAAGGCATTGTTATAGGATTTGTTCTAACTTTGGTTCTAATATTAATATTATTCTGGAGTTTAAAATTATGAAAAATACATTAAACAATATAAAAAAATTAACAGAATCCATAGAGTATAAAACTCAGATTATCGGTAGAAATCAGAGGTTGGTTTCTGCAGTTGGCAATACTCGGATGGGTATTATCATCGGATTTATATTAACACTCATAGTTGTTGGAATTCCCATAATTTTTTATAGTGGGGGATTGTAATGTCTGATAATTTAAAAAATGATTTAATGGCCATTAATGAAAGATTGGATAAATTGGAAGAAAAATTAGAGGAATCACACGGTGAATTTTCACAGCAAACAGGAAAAACTTTAGGCAGAGACATTGGAATATTGTATGGTATAATTATAGCATTATTGTTTATAATCATTATGCTAAAATTTCATATTATTTAGAGTTAGGGGATAATCATGTTCAAATTTGAGAAAAAACAAGAAGTATTTGATATATATGGTGTAAAAATTGGAGGGCAGCCTGGTGAATATCCAACAGCATTGGCTGGAACAATTTTTTATGCAGGACATAACATACTGTCTGATGAAAACAAGGGTATATTTGATAAAGAAAAAGCTGAAACATTATTAAATGAAATGGATGAAATGGCTGATTTAACCGGAAATCCGGCAATTGTACAAATATTCGGTTCAACACCTGAAGCTTTACTAAAATATGTTGACTTTGTAAGTGAAATTTCAGATTCTCCTTTTTTAATAGATTCAACAGCTGCTGAAGCTAGAATAGCAGGTTCAGCTTATGTGACTGAAATAGGATTATCCGAAAGAACTATCTATAATTCAATAAACATGTCTATAGACGATGAAGAAATTGAAGCTTTAACAAATTCTGACATTACATCCTCAATAATTTTAGGTTTTAACCCTACAAATCCAGGTTCTGATGGAAAAATAGATTTATGGGAAAATGGTTCAGGAATTTTAGAAAAAGGTCTATTGGAAATTGCCGATGATTGTGGTATTATTAAGCCATTGATGGATGTTGCTGTTACTCCATTAGGACAGGGTGGAGGAATTGCAATCAGAACCACTTTAAAAGAAAAGAGTAAATGGGGATATCCTGCAGGCAGTGGTGTTCACAATGTACCTTCAGCATGGGAATGGATTAAACAATATAAAAAAGAAAACCCTGAAGTATGGCCTGTATGTGATGTGGGTGCAAATATTGTTCAACAAATGGTTGGAGGAGACTTTGTTCTATTTGGACCGATTGAAAATACCAAAAAAGCTTTCACTGCCTGTGCAATGACGGATATGTTTATTGCTGAAGCAAACGAAGAAATAAAGATACAACCTGTTGATTCACATCCTTATAATATTTTACTATGATACTATGTACGAAAAAATATCACTTCCCCAAATCTCCCCTTCTTTAATCAAAGATCAATTTTTTACAGTATTGTCTGTTGAGTTAGGAAATACTACTATTAAATCAATTATTGTAACAACCAACATTAAAACAAATCAAAGTTATCAGATTAATAAAGTGGTTAATCTAACCAGAGATATCAGGCCTCCTAAAGAATCTGAGGAAGTATTCGGTTATACTATATGGAATAAAGAACTGTCAAAAGAGGCTATAGAAGAAAGTATTTCCCAAACTATTCTTGATTCTTTAAAACAAGTTCAAATGACTGTTCAGGACATTGATTTTGTTGTTCGTTCAACGGGAGTAATAGCAATTTCTAATTTGTCTAATGAAATGGGTCTTATTATCAAGGCGCTCTCCGATGCTTGTTTGAATATAGGTATTAAACCTTCACAAATGACGGCACCTTTTTCAGTTAACAATATTCCTGAACATATAAGAAAATTTTCATTCTTTAACAACATTCAATTTGATGGCTCTATAGTAAGTGTTACACCCCCTAAAACAACAGGGGTTCTTTCCAATGAAATGGAGGGGGAACTTGTTACTGCAGGTATTAAATTGGCTGCAAAAAGTTCATCGATAGATTATCGTAATCCTATAATATCCATCGACATGGGAACAACACTTGCTGGTCAGGTAATTGATGATACAAAACCATACGCTAATTTGTTATGTAATTATGTTGGTCTGGCAGGCGGTATTTCTGATATATTGTTAAGGGGTTGTGGAATATTAAACGATAATTATTCAACCATTGACATAAAGAATAATCATAAAACAGCTGAATTAAATGAAGAAACTTTGTATGAAATAACAGAAAAAATGCATACATTTATTGATATTATGGAAGTACCTTTGGATGTTGATAATTTTGGATTGGTGAATGTATATTCACAGAATAAAAATAATCTTGATGTAAAAATTATCGGTTCTCGTATAAACAATGAAGAAAAATTATTAAACACATTTAATGATTGTGTTGATGTTTCAGATATTAACGCAGTCATGCTTCAGATTGATGATTTTTACGCATATTACATTAAAAGATTACTTGATGAAACAAAAAGGTTAAATCTCTTGTCTGAAAATATGACTCTTGGTATAACAGGACGTGCAGGCACTACTGGTCAAAAACCTAAGTTAATTCATAAATATTTAAACGGAATGTTCAAAGAAATAATATTTGCCGAGGATGGTTTGGCTATGGGGGCATTGATGATGGCTCGTTGCATGAACTCATTGGGTACACCTACTAATCCGATAGGCGGTTCAAAAAAAGGTTTTTGTATAATGCAACAAAGGATTTTAAAAAATAAAAAATAGAAAAATTAGTTTAATGGTCTTCCTGCCATACTTTCTAATCTTCTAATTCTTTCGCTTGTTTCAGGATGGGTTGAGAATAAATTTTTTAGTTTATTACCGGCATTTCCAAAAGGATTCATTATAAACATATGAGCATCCGTTTCTTTAGCATTTTGCATTGGATGTTGTGTTGTTCCAAATTCTAATTTTCTTAATGCACTGGCAAGTGCTAATGGATTTCCACAAATTTCTGCACCTGTTGCATCAGCTTTAAATTCTCTTGCTCTACTGATTGATAATTGGATAATTGTAGCGGCTAATGGACCTAATATTGCAAGTAATATTGAACCAACAACATCCATTAGTCCATTATCATTATTTGAGAATATGAATGCATATCTACCCCAACTGGCAACAGCCACTATCATTCCTGCAATTGTTGCTGCTACGGAACTTATTAAAATATCTCTATTTTTGATGTGTCCCATTTCGTGGGAAAGTACTCCTCTTAATTCTTCTTCATTTAATAATTCCAATATTCCTGTTGTAACTGCTATTGCTGCATGACTTTGGTTTCGGCCTGTTGCAAATGCGTTTGGATCATTTGACCTGATTATTGCAATTCTAGGTTTTTTGATTCCTGCATGATTAGCCAAATCTTCCACTATTCTATGGAGATTTGGTGATTCCTGTTCTGAAACAATTTGAGCATTATATGAACCTAATGCTATTTTATCACTATAAAAATAAGACACAAAATTCATAACTATTGCAAATAAAACTCCGATAAGTATTCCCAGTCTTCCTAAATTTAATAGGCTACCTATGAATCCAAAAATTATTACCAGAATTGCAGACATAAAACCTAATAAAATAACGGTTTTTAAATTTTCTAACATTTCTTTTACCTTCGTATTATTTGATTATTTTAATATCTTTTTTTTCTATTAATAAATATTTAGTATATCTTCTAATTATAAATAATATTATCTTAAATTAAAATCTTTGTATTGGGTGTGATTATGACTACTGCATTAATTATGGCAGGTGGAAAAGGAACTAGGATGGATTTGGATTGTGAAAAACCTATGGTTGAAGTCAATAATAAACCTATGATTAATTATGTTGTTGATGCGTTGTTGGAATCCAGATATGTTGATAAAATATTGGTGGCTGTTAGTGATAACACTCCTTTAACGGCTAAATTCATGAAAAAATTTCCGGTTACAATAGTGCCTACTTCCGGTAAAGGTTATATTGAGGATTTATCTGAAGTTCTTTCAAATAGGGAATATGTTGAAAAAGATGAAGTAATTATGACCATTGTTGCAGATTTGCCATTAGTGACTGCTGAACAATTGGATGATGTATTTAAACATTATTTTGAACGAAATAAACCCGCTATGTGTGTTTCAGTTCCTGAATCTTTATTTATCGAACATGGTATCAAGCCTACTCTGGTTTTTGAGGGATTGGTTCCGACGGGGGTAAATTTATTATTAGCCAATAATGATGAACAAGATCAGACAATATATCAATCACAAAACATTGAGTTGGCTTTTAACATAAACACATTGAATGATTTAAATTTATCAGAGATTTATATTAAAAAATGATTTTTTGTAAAAAAAATAAATTATATATAGTTTAGATTACATAGATTATATCATAATTATACCAAAATAAGTAACTATAAAAACTTTAGGTGGACAGTAATGACTAATGAAAGGGAATTAATTAAAGGAGAAGAAAAGTTATGGGCGGATATCAAAGGATATCAAGTTGCTACAAGTAATGCTCGTATCTTAGGAAATCTTGAAGAATTAACTATTGATGAAAAAACAGGAAAAATCACCGATATTGTTATTAGAACAGAAACTGAAAGAAATATTAATGTTAAAGGTGCAAAACGTAATGGTGACTTATTAATTATACCATTCGGTAAAGTTGAAAAAGTCGGTGAATTTATTATTATCTCAGGATAATTCGGAATATAAAATAATCAATTGGTTATTTTATCAATAACTTTTTTTATAAATCTTATTTTACAAAATTTTTATACATATTTTAAAAATAGTCTTTTTTTATTTGGAGTTTAATATATTTTTTTTAAAAAAAAGATATGAAGAAATATTACATTCCTTCCATACTTAAATCCATGATGTTTTTAGTTTCTTTTGCAAGTTCTTCAGGTAATCCTTTAATATCAATGTCTAAGAAACCTCTAACAATCATAGAAGCAGCTTCATCTTCGGTTAATCCTCTTGCCATTAAGTATTGTATTTCTGCTTCAGCAATTTTTCCTACAGCTGCTTCGTGTGATAGTTCCATATCTGTACAGTCTCCTCTTAATTCAGGAATGGAATATATTTTTGAGTCATCGGATAAGATTAATCCCATACATTCTAAGTGACCTTTTGCTTCATGAGCCTTTCCGTGTAAGTCTCCTCTTGTAATGATTGTTGATTCATCTTCGGAAATTGCTCTGGTAATCATTTCTGATTGAGAGTTTATACCATTTAATTCTGTTCTTGATCCTTGGTCTATTACTGAATCATCTTTTCCTGCAAGTATTGATTGGAAGAATACTTTTGTATTTTGTCCGTTAGCATATGCTGTTGGGTAAGCTTGGATGTTTCTAACAGGTTTTGTTAATATGTAATTTGAGATGTATGTACTATTGTCATCCATTATTACTCCAGTTCTAGGTCTTACATCCACTTCTTTAGCCCAGCTATGAACCATAGTAAATGAAACTTTTGAATCTTTTTTAAGATAGAATTCGGAAACTCCTATGTGAGCTGCGTTACTTACGTGTTTTGCAGTTGAACAACCAGTTATAATATTCATTTCTGAACCTTCTTCAGCAATGATTATGTTGTGTGCTGTTTGTCTTACTGTGTCTTCACCAATATACATACATGCTTGGACAGGTAGTTCCACTTTAGCACCAGGTAAACTTCTTATGAAATATCCACTTCGTGAACCTAATTCAGTTGTTGCAGTATATTTATCTGCATCTACTTGAACAGCATTCCACATGTAATCTGCTAACCAATCATATTTTTCTAATGCTTGTGCAGTACTCATTATTTCTATACCTGGGTACATATTATTAACAAATACTTCTGATTGATCCATTTGTAAGAATGAAGCTGATCTTTCTTCTTCGTCAGTCATAATTCCTACGCTTGTTAAAGTTTCTTTATCGTTTTTAGTTAAATCGTCTAATGAATCAATATGTTCATGTGCATCTATATCAGGAGCTTGATATTCATTTAAATCTATATCTGCACCTATTTTTGCTTTTTTATTTACCGCACTTTCTGCTTTATCTTTTATTGAAACCATGTTATGCCTCTCCAAATCCTGATTTTCTAATATCGGTCATAATTTCTTCTGGATTTCCAGTTCTAGCTATTTTACCATCAATTAAAACATGTGCATGTGTTGCATCTACAAATCTTAAGATGTAACCAAGGTGTGTGATTAATAATCCACCTTTTTTGCTGTTTTCATCGTCCTGGCCTAGTAATGTACTAATTTCTTTAGAAATTAATTCAACGTTTTCAATGTCTACTCCAGAATCCGGTTCATCAAACATAATAAAATCAGGTTGTTGTGCTAATAATTGTAATAATTCTGAACGTTTAACTTCCCCTCCAGAAAAACCTAAATTAACGTCACGTTCTAAGAATTGTTCGTTTAATTTTAATCTTTCACCTAATTTTACTACTTCTTCGTCTAATTCATCGTCACTTTTGTATTCGTGTCTTTCATCAACGATTTTTAGTAAATCTTTTAATTTTACTCCTCTAATTGCAGGTGGATTTTGGAATGTAACTCCTAAACCTAAAGCAATTCTTTCATGAGTTTCTAATTCTGTAATGTCTTGACCTTTGTAAACTATTTTTCCGTTCGTTACTTTGTAATTTGGGAATCCTAATATTGTCATGAACAATGTACTTTTTCCGGCACCGTTAGGTCCTAATAAAACGTGTGTTTCACCTTCGTTAATAATTAGGTTAACACCATTAAGTATTTTTTTTCCTTCTACTTCTACTTCTAAATCCGATATCTCAAGTAGCATTTAATCACCAAAATTTAATTTATAATTAATTTTATTTTATATAAAAAATCGTTCTATCTTTTTCTTTATTAATTATATATTCTATAATATTTTTAAATGTTATGTAACATCGTTATATAACATTGTTATTTTTTAATATTTTCCTTTTATTAAAAATATTAAATTTGGTGTATTTTTCTATAATATAATGTTAAATCATGATATTTTATTTAGGTTAACCTAAAGTTTTCCGTTCTTTTTGTAATAATATCTTATTTTGAAATATCTCTAAAATCTAATTATTTAATGAATATTTACTTTGAAAGCTTTTTTTAAATTTTTTATTCCATATAATTTTCTCTTAAAAAGTTAAAATTTTCATTCATTATATTTAAACTTAACGGTTTTTTCTATAAAATAACCTTTATAATAATAGTTAAAGTGATATAATATTGTACATTATTTTAGTTAATTGTACAATTGTACATAAAGTACAACACGTGTTTAAATTATTAAATTTAAATGTAAATCATTTAAAATTTTAAATGGTTATTATTAGTTAAATAATCATGTTTTTATAATAGGAGGAAAAATAATGGCTAACGACGATATTAAGATAATCGTTTTCAGTTGTAACTGGTGCTGTTACGGTGGAGCAGATACTGCAGGAACATCAAGAATGCAATACCCACCTAACATAAGAATGATCAGAGTAATGTGCTCTGGAAGAATTGAACCTCAATTTATACTCAAAGCTTTAAGAGAAGGAGCAGACGGAGTATTCATCGGTGGATGTCACATGGGAGACTGCCACTACGATGCAGGAAACTACAAATTCGATAGAAGAATGAGATTAATCTACAGATTATTAGATGAACTTGGAATTGAAAAACAAAGAGTTCAACACGATTGGATTTCAGCTTCAGAAGGAGAAAAATTCGCAAGTACTATTAGAAGAGTAACTGCAGAAATTCAAGAATTAGGTCCTTCACCACTTAAAGCACAATTAGCAGAGGGGGAATAAGTACATGGCAGATAAAAAAAGAATAGGAACTATGTGGCTCGGTGGATGTTCTGGATGTCACATTGCATTTACAGATTTACACGAATTATTATTAGATGTATTAGAAGTAGCAGAATTCGAATTCAGTCCTGTACTTATGGATACTAAATATGATGAAATTCCAGAAATGGACATTATATTAATTGAAGGTGGAATTCGTAACGATGAAAACAAAGAATTAGCTGAAGTATTAAGAGAAAAAGCTGATTTCGTTGTAGCTTACGGTTCATGTGCAGAATTCGGTGGAATTCCTGGTCTTGGAAACTTACACACCAACGACGAATTAACAACTGAAGCATACATTAACTCATGCTCAACTGTTAACCCTGAAGGAATTATCCCTAATGAATCTGTACCTCACTTAGAAAGCAGAGTAAGACCATTATCTGACGTAATTAAAGTGGATGCAGCATTACCTGGTTGTCCACCAAAATCAGATGTAATTGCACAAGTACTCATTGCATTAGTTAAAGGGGAAGCTCCAGAAATTCCTGACAACAACTTATGTGATGTTTGTGAAAGAGAAAAACCACCTACGGGTATGGCAATGGATACTATCAAAAGACCTTGGGAAGTTGGACCAACTGACAAAGACTTATGTTTAGTACCACAAGGTATAATTTGTTTAGGTCCTGCAACAAGACCATTATGTGGAGCACAATGTCCTTCTGTAGACACTCCATGTAGAGGATGTTACGGTCCTACTGACAAAGTATTAGATGCAGGAGCAAAAATGATCAGTGCTATCGGTTCTGACTTCGGTGTAGAAAACGATAAAGAAATTGATCCTGAAGAAGTTGCAAACCAAATAGAAGATATTGTAGGAACTTTCTATACTTACACATTACCAGCAGCTTTAATCCCATTAAAACTAAGAGATTAATTGTAGGAGGCTAAAATAAATGGTAGAATTAACATTAGAACCTGTAACAAGAATTGAAGGTCACGCAAAAATTACTGTAGACCTCGACGAAGAAGGAAACGTAAAAGATACTAAATTACACGTAATGGAATTCAGAGGATTTGAAAAATTCTTACAAGGAAGACCAATTGAAGAAGTACCAAGAATCGTACCTAGAATCTGTGGTATTTGTGATGTACAACACCACTTAGCTGCAGCTAAAGCATGTGACCAAGTATTCGGTTACAACGATGATGAAATACTTCCAACCGCATACAAAATGAGAGAAATCATGAACTGGGCTTCAGTTATCCACTCTCACACATTAAGTTTCTACTTCTTAAGTGCACCTGACTTTATCGGTGGAAAAGATAGAAAAACCAGAAACGTCTTCCAAATCATTAAAGATTACCCTGAATTAGCAGGAAAAGCATTAGAATTAAGAAGACACGCACAAGATATCATCACAACAATCGGTGGAAGACCAATTCACCAAGTATCAAACACTCCTGGTGGAATCACCACTGAATTAAGTGATGAAGTACAAGCTGAAGACTTAGAAAAAGCAAAAAGATGTTTAGAACTTTCCATGGACACCTGGGAAGCAGCACAACCTATCTTTGAAGAAAACTTAGACTTAATCAAAACATTAGGTTACGTAAGCACCTACCACTGTGGTTTAGTAGATAAACAAGATGGTAGTTGGGATATGTACAACGGTAATGTAAGAATGGTTGACAAAGAAGGTAAAGAATATGCTGAATTTGCACCACAAGATTACACAGACTACATGGCTGAAGGTGTAAAACCATACTCCTGGTTAAAATTCCCTTACATCAAAGACATCGGATATCCTGAAGGTGTATACAGAGTAGCACCATTATCCAGATTAAACGCATGTAAAAAAATGCCTGATGCAGCACCAAAAGCTCAAGAATTATTAAATGATTTCAGAGCAACATTCGGTCAATGTCCACAAGAAACATTATTATTCCACCCAGCAAGACTTATCGAATTAGTTGCAGCAGCAGAATTAGCAGTTGACGGTCTTGAAGGAGACTTAAGTGGAGAAAAACGTCCTGGAGCTATCGACAGAAGCCAAATCACCGGTGAAGGTGTAGGTATTGTTGAAGCATCAAGAGGAACTTTAACTCACCACTACAAAACTGATGAAAACGGTTTAGTAACTGAAGCAAACATTATTGTAGCTACAGTACAAAACAACCCAGCTATGGAAATGGGTATTCAACAAGTTGCAAACACATACATCAAACCTGGTGTAGAAGTTGACGACAAAATCTTCAACTTAATGGAAATGGTTATCCGTGCATACGACCCATGTCTTTCATGTGCAACTCACCAATTAGATACCCAAATGAGATTATCTACTGTAGAAGTATATGATCACATGGGTAACTTAGTAAAAAAAATCTAAGTAAACTAAAATAAGTACATTCTTCTTATGAAGAACAATGAGTTGAAGTTTTTTCTTCAATTCATTTTTTTAATAGATTGTTAAACAGTATTATTTGTTTATCCAGTCTTATAACTTAATATGACTAAAATAATACTTTTCGGAACATAGAATCATAGTATAAGAATTAATTCTTAACTAATGAATCTATGCTTTTTTTATTTGATTTAATTCTCATTTTTTTTAATTTTTATTAATTTCTAAAATATGCGTATTTTCCAGATTACTGTTTAGGTTTTTAGTATATATTCCAGTAATTGTATTGATACCAATTTTTTTGTATTCATCTAGGAAATTGTTACCGTTTGTCGCATATTGTATTTTTAATTCTTTATTTGGAAATGTAATTCTTAGTAAAGCTATAATTTTTAATATATACTCTTTAGTATATTGGGGATTATATTCTTCGGGACTATCAATGAAAGGATCATAACCTATAATTTCAATGTAATCCGCATTATATTTTTTAATTTCCAAAATTTTATTTAGTATATCCTCATAACTTTCTCCATAATTAATTAAAAATTCATACGTCACTTTTAAATTCATGTTTTCTTTAATGTATTTTATGGTTTCTTCTTCAAGTTTTACAATATTTTCATCAGTATTCTTATTAAATGCATGGGGTTTATTCTTTGTGCTTTGGATAATTATTGAATTAATATTATAATTTTTTAAGTGTTTGACATGTTCAAAATTTGAGACTCTTACGTTGATTTTTAAATTATTCTTTTTATCTAATGCATTTAGTATAAACATTAATTCACGGATTCCTGATATGTCTTTGTTATAACAATTTATTCCTGATATGGGATAATTCTCAATATTTTCCAGTTTATGTTCAATGCTTTTGATGATAAAATCTTCAGTATATTTTCGTCTGGATTCCTTTGTTCTATATCCGCAGGTAGGACAATTATCTTCAATTTGATAAACAGTCGGATAATAAATGTTACATTCATAACTTAATTTTTCAAAATTTTTCCTATTAATATCTTCAGATAAATCGAATATTTTTTCCAGCTTATTTTTCTCCGCTAATTTAAAAAAACACTCTATGTCATTTAAATCAACATCATTTGGTAAATTATAATTAATATTTTTTTTAATCATATAGAACCCCATCATTATTTGAATATACAAATATTTTAATTTATTTTTATTAATTATCTATTAACTTAATAGTTTGATTAAAATTATTAAGAATGTGTTTATTTAATTCTTGATAAATCTATAATAATTCTATAATTACTTTACTTTTTTTCTTTAAAAATTGAAAACATTTATATGTTTATTTTATTATATATTTCAATTGTAAGAATATTTATTACAAATACAAAATAATACAAAATATTCTAAATGTTTATCTTTGTATTACTCTAATAAACGTACTTTAAAACGGTTAAATATATCCTAAACTTTTGGGTGTGTTTTTTGTATAAATATTTGAACACAATTATGGAAATGTATTTTAGACAGTTGGAGGGTATATTTTATCTTATTTAAGTTTTATACTGAATTTTTTTTCACTTTAGCAATATAAAAACACGTATTACTATTTAATATTTCATCATTATTTTTACCAACTAAATATTTGATGAATAGATTTTTATTTAGTGATGTGAAAATAAAGAATAAGAAATTTATAACCCGGAATGAATATGATAATTTCATTTCTTAATGAATATACTATTTTAAGAGGTGTACATATAAATGCCAACATATGAAGACAAAATAGATTTATATGGGGTAGATGGAAAACTTTTAGAAGAACAAGTACCTCTAGAAGCAATCAGTCCAATAGTAAACCCTACAATTAAAAATATTATACAAGAAATTAAGCGTTCTGTTGCTGTAAACCTTGCAGGAATAGAAAAATCATTAGCAAGCGGAGCTTACGGTGGAAAAGCTAACTTTATTCCAGGTAGAGAATTAGATTTAGCTATTGTCGACAATGCAGATGCAATTGCTGACAAAATGACAAAAATGTTAAGAGTAAGCTGTGACGATGATTTTAACTTAGAATTATTAAATGGTGGAAAACAAGTATTAGTACAATTACCATCAGAAAGATTAAAAGTTGCAGGTGACTACTCAGTTGCACCATTAGCAACAGGTTCAGCTTTAATCCAAGCTATTATCGACACTTTCGATATTAACAAATACCAAGCATCAGAAATTAAAACTGCTGCTATGGGTGGATACCCACACAACGTTCAATTAGGTGGAGCTTTAACCACTTTATTAGGTCAAACCACTCACCTTGAAGGTTTAGGTTACAGTTTAAGAAACATTGGTGCAAACCACGTAGTAGCTATTACTAAGAAAAACACTCTCAACGCAGTAGCTTTATCTTCTATCTTAGAACAAACAGCTACCTTTGAAATGGGTGACGCAATCGGTGCATTCGAAAGAAGCCACTTATTAGGTTTAGCATTCCAAGGATTAAACGCAAACAACTTAGTTTACGATTTAGTAAAAGAAAACGGAAAAGGTACTCTTGGAGATGTTGTAGTATGTTTATTATCTAGAGCATTAGACGATGGAGTAATCAAAGTAAAAGAAACATTACCTTCCGGATACAAATTATACGAACCAGTTGACTGGGCATTATGGAACGCATATGCAGCAGCAGGTCTCGTTGCATCTGTAATTGTAAACGTAGGTGCAGCAAGAGCAGCACAAGGTATCGCATCATCCATTCTTTACTTCAACGATATTTTAGAATACGAAGCAGGTTTACCAGGTGTAGACTTTGGTAGAGTAATGGGTACTGGTGTAGGTATGAGTTTCTTCTCACACGGTATTTACGGTGGAGGAGGACCTGGTGTTTTCAACGGTAACCACGTAGTAACAAGACACAGTAAAGGATACGCAATTCCATGTAACACAGCAGCTATGTCCTTAGATGCAGGTACTCAGATGTTCTCTGTAGAAGCTACATCAGCATTAGTTGGAGAAGTATATGGTAGAGTAGACAATTTAAGAGAACCAGTTAAATATGTAGCTGAAGGAGCTTGTCAAGTAAAAGATACACTCTAATTATAGGATGTTAAATCATGTCAACAGAAGTAGAAGGACAAAATGAAAATATTATAAAAGCAACCGATGTAAAAATTTTCCCATACAGAATTTTAAAACCTAGTACAACTGAAACAATATTGAATCAAGTATTGGTTTTGGATGGAGTATTAAGAGTATTAATAAATGGTGAATCATTACCAACGATGGTTAATTTTGGTCCTGCAAAAGGGTTACCTGTTAACCACACGGATAGAAAAACTATTAATGTAAAGGGAAATGATGTTCCACTACGTGTATCTGTTGGAGAAATAATTTTAACAGTCCAATTAGACAATCTCGAAGATTTTGTAGAACAAGTGGATCAAATATTGAATGATACATTAAGCTTTGGTTATGATATCAAAGTTGGAGTATTCACTAAGAATCAAACTTCTGTTTCAGATTTCATGAAATATGGAGAAGGATTCGAAGAAAAAATTGATTCTAGACTTATTGGATTAGTTGATCCAAATGCAAAATCATCAGAAACTGTAAGATATATCAGGTGATTGTAAATGGCATATGACGTACAATATTATCCTGGGGAAAGTAAAATTGCGGAAAACCGTAGAAAACACTCAAACCCAGATTATGAACTCGAAATACTAAGAAGTATTGCAGATGACGATATAGTAAAACTTTTAAGTCACAGAAATCCAGGGGAAGGTTACAAAACAGTACACCCACCTCTCGACGAAATGGACTTTGAAGCAGATGATATGAAAGACTTCGTAGAACCAATCGACGGAGCTAAAAAAGGAATTCGTATTAGATACGTACAATTCGCAGATTCCATGTATAACGCACCAGCTCAACCATACGACAGAGCTAGATCATACATGAGAAGATTCAGAGGAGTAGATACAGGTACACTTTCAGGAAGACAAGTAGTTGAAATGAGAGAATCTGACTTAGAAGAAACTTCCAAATTATTAATTGAATCCGAATTCTTCGACCCAGCTAAAACAGGTTTAAGAGGAGCAACCGTACACGGTCACTCATTAAGACTCGACGAAAACGGTTTAATGTTCGACGCATTACAAAGATACGTATTTGATGAAGACGAAGGCGTAGTAAAATACGTAAAAAATCAAGTAGGTGTAGAACTTGACGAACCTATTTCAGTAGGAGAACCATTACCAGAAGACAAACTTAAAGAAATCACTACAATTTACAGATACGACAATGTAAGTTTAAGAGATGACCCTGAAGTAATTAAAGTAGTAGAAGAAGTACACTTTGCAAGAACTGCTGGTGGATATGGTTTAGAAGTATTCAACGACGATTTACAAAGTAAATTAGGTGGTAACTAATGGTAGATGAGAAAAAATTATTCTTAAAGGCTTTACAAGAAAAATTCGATGAAGACCCTGAAGAACAAAACACTAAATATTACTGCTATGGTGGATGGGAACAATCCGCAAGAAAAAGAGAATTTAATGAACAAGCTGAAAAAGCTATGGAAGCTCGTGGAGGATTACCATTCTACAACCCAGATATCGGGGTACCTCTCGGACAAAGAAAATTAATGGCTTACCAAGTATCTGGTACAGACACTTATGTTGAAGGGGACGACCTTCACTTCTGTAACAACTCTGCTATCCAACAATTAGTAGACGATATTAAAAGAACAATTATCGTAGGTATGGATACAGCACACGGTGTACTTGAACAAAGGTTAGGTGTAGAAGTAACTCCTGAAACAATCAACGAGTACTTAGAAACAATCAACCACGCACTCCCTGGAGGAGCAGTAGTACAAGAACACATGGTAGAAGTAGACCCTGGATTAGTAGTAGATTCATACGCAAAAATCTTCTCTGGTGACGACGACTTAGTAGATCAATTAGATCAAAGATTTGTTATCGACATCAACAAAGAATTCCCTGAAGAACAAGCAGAACAACTCAAAAAATACATAGGTAAAAAAACTTACCAAGTATCAAGAGTACCTACTTTAGTAGTACGTGCTTGTGACGGTGGTACCACTTCAAGATGGTCTGCTATGCAAATCGGTATGAGTTTCATCTCTGCATACAAATTATGTGCAGGGGAAGCAGCTATTGCTGATTTCTCATACGCAGCAAAACACGCAGACGTAATTTCCATGGCTAGCGCAATGCCAGCAAGAAGAGCAAGAGGTCCTAACGAACCTGGAGGAGTAACCTTCGGTGCATTCTCTGATATGGTACAAACCAGCAGAGTATCTGACGACCCAGCAGAAATTACTTTAGAAGTAATCGGTGGAGCATCCCCATTATACGACCAAGTATGGTTAGGTTCATACATGTCTGGTGGTGTAGGATTCACTCAATATGCTACAGCAGCATACACTGACGAAATCTTAGACGACTTCATTTACTACGGTAAAGACTACGTAGAGAAAAACTACGGTGGATTATGTCAAGCTGAAGCAACAACCGATGTAGTAAGAGACATTGCAAGTGAAGTAACTTTATACGCATTAGAACAATACGAAGTACCAGCAGCACTCGAAGACCACTTCGGTGGATCACAAAGAGCATGTGTAGCTGCAGCAGGTGCAGGTTGTTCAGTAGCATTCGCAACTGCTAACTCCAACGCAGGTGTAAACGGATGGTACTTAAGTCAATTATTACACAAAGAAGGTCACAGCAGATTAGGATTCTACGGTTACGACTTACAAGATCAATGTGGTTCTTCTAACTCCTTATCCATAAGAAGTGACGAAGGTCTTATACACGAATTAAGAGGTCCTAACTACCCTAACTATGCAATGAACGTAGGTCACCAACCTGAATATGCAGGTATTGCTCAAGCACCTCACGCAGCAAGAGGAGACGCATTTGCACTTAACCCATTAATCAAAGTAGCATTTGCAGATAACAACTTACTCTTCGATTGGGCTCACCCAAGAAAATGTATCGCAAAAGGTGCAATCAGAGAATTCATGCCTAGCGGTGAACGTGACTTAATCAACCCAGCTTTATAATTGGGTTAAATTTTAAGGAAAAATAGGGGTATATTTATATATAACAAGGAATATATATAGTAGTGAAGTTTTCCAAGTAAACTTTAAGTATTGAAATATATTCAATAATAGTTGATATTGGAATTAGCAAGGTACGGCCCGTATTACAATCGTAGATGAGGTACGATCTGCATTCTTCCTTTATTTTTCTATTATTATACTTTTACTGGAAATAGTTGAGGAATAATTTGTACTTACTTAGAAAACATGACCCTTATGCTATTTTCCTTATAAAAAACTTTTTTTATAATATTTATTTATTTTAATTTAAAAATTAGATTTTTTAAGAGATTTTTTTTTATAAAATTTGTTAAAAATAGATTATT
>JAEEGL015159720.1_pt1 | contig 33883 bp, 25 predicted proteins | sample 9134231 | NCBI WGS metagenome assembly JAEEGL01 (sample SAMN16246548, study PRJNA631951) | gut metagenome | biome: gut microbiome; feature: rumen; material: fiber-attached | host: Bos | place: Iran: Karaj | collected 2018-10 | reverse complement strand
GCTCGCCACGCTCGCGCTTGCGCTGTTCATGCTCGTTCTGCCTTCGTGCGGTCAGAACGCGCCCGCCGCGACGACCGCCGCGGATACGGAAACGGCTGAACGCCTGACGGAAAAAGCGTCCGATACCGAAAACACGGTAACGGACGAAACCGAAACGGAGGCGGCGACTGAAGAACCGTACGTACCGCCTTACGACGATACGCACGCCTACCTGTTTGCGGACAATAAAAAACAGACGAAATGGACCACGCAGGGCGTTGAAGTCTCGCGCGAGTTCAACGTGCTTAAACTCGTTCCGACGAATCACGATCCGATGATCTTCTGCACGTTTACCGAAGACGAGCAGTTCGATTCGCAGGAGTATCCGTTCGTCGCGTACAGATACAGCGTAAAATCGACTTATAACCAGGGCGTGTTTTTCGTCACCTCGGAAAACCATCCTTCTTTCAGCGACGACGGACTTACCTGGATCAACGTCAGCAACCGCGGCGCGTGGACGAACGTGATAACCGATATGCGTAAAAACGCGTTCTGGGAAGGCGTTATCACGGCGTTCAGGATAGACCCGATAAACGGCGGTTCTCTTGACAAAAAGGCCGTAATATATCTTGACCGCGTCGGATTTTTCAAGACGGAAGAGGACGCGCAGGTGTTCCTCGACGACGCGAAAGGACCTGATTATTCCGAATCCGTTACGTTTTCAAAAGACTTTGCAAAAGCCGTTGTGCCGGGCAATACTCTGTCTGACGGTTACAATTCGGCGGATTATCTGATGATTCAAAGCGCGGCGGCTGAGATCAAAAACGGCGTTTCTCCGATCGTTGTATGCAGCGCCGACGGCAAAGAAACCGTCGTTGCAGTCAGTTACGTCAATTCCATCGGATTCGTCTCGTATCTTGCCTCGAAGGCGGGCGAGTATTCTCTGTCTTACCCCGATAAAAAAGTTGAAACGGACGCCGATTTCGTCACCATACGCGGAGTAATGACCGAAGCCGAACTCAAAGCTGAAAAAATAACAAAAGACAGAGCGACGGCGATACTGTTCGGCGTTTTCGAAGAAATACTGCCGCCGGCGAATACCGATGATCTTAAAGATCCGGCCGACGCTAAGTTCACCGCGCAGCTCGTCGGTTCTCTCTTAAAAAGATTCGATCTGTCGGTTTATACAGATAAGTCGCTTTCGGTAAAAGGACTCTCAGACGCGGAAAATCTCGCGGTATGCAGCGGTGTGATAACCGATATCAACGCAAAAACTCTGTCGGGCGCAGAATTCGCTTCGATAGTGACAAGGCTTATAAAAGCCGTGCTCGGTCAGCCCGTTCTCGAGTCGAACGTTTCAAATAAAGACGGCATAACAATCGGCGCGTGGTCGCAGTTCCCTTACGGCGTTGACGGCAATACGATAAAAACGTTTTCGGAAGCCGGGCTTTCGCTGCTCATCAACCTCGGCGACATCGAAGAGGGCGCCACGCTCAGGACGGTAATGAACGACGCAAGAAAATACGGCGTCAAAGTGCTTCGCTATATTTATTCGCCCTCGAAATTCAACGCGTCGAAACCCGATCCGGTCCCGGCGTCCTGTTACGAATATTACGATTACGATTCTTATTTCGGCAATATTATATACGACGAGCCCGGCACCGACGAATTCGGCAGAATGTCGGCGCTTACCGAATATTATAACGGCACTCTTCCGGGCAAGCTCTGCTACTACAATCTGCTCCCGATGTATGCAAACGCCGCCCAGCTCAAATACGGCGCCGGCGCGGCGAAGATCGATTACTATGATTCGGATCCGGATCTATATGAAAAGTACGTCTCCGAATACGCCGAAAGCGTACCCGGCAGTTATATGTGCGTCGATATCTACCCTTACCGGTCGAGCGGAAGGACGAAAAAAATATATGGTGAATATCTGAAAAACATGGACGTGTTCGCCTCGGCGTGCCGCAGATACGACCGTGAATTCTGGCTGTTCATTCAATCGGTAGACTACGACGGCGGCAAATGGACGCCGAATTATAAAGATATAAGATGGCAGATGTACGTAGGTCTTTCGTTCGGCGTAAAGACGTTTCTCCACTATCTTTACAGCTACACTAACCATTACGCTTTTGTAGTTGACGGCAAGACTACCGAAGTGTACGACGCGGCAAAGAAAGCCGACTTTGAAATACTCGCGTTATCCGACGATTACGTAAGGTTCAAAAACGTCGGCGCGTTCTGCAAAAACTGCGACGGATTAAAATTCGCGTACGCCCAGTTCGACAATCAGTACGACGGTTTCAACGTGATCAAAGAAATAAAATCGGACGATCCTCTGCTCTTCGGATGTTTTGAAGAAAAGAACGGCGACGGTTTCGCTTTTACCGCTGTCAACATGAACAGCGTGAACAAAGATACGAAAGCGGATTTCGTTTTCACCCTTGACGGCGAATACAAAGTCACGGCATGGAAAAACGGCGAAAAAACGACGCTTGAAAAAGTCAACGGCGAATATTCCGTAACGCTCGATATCGCCGAAGGCGTGTTCGTAATGATAGAAAGGTGACCGATATGAAAAAATACGATTCCATAAGACCGGGGCAGATCTGGCTCGACACGAAGGGCGAGCGCATACAGGCGCACGGCGGTTCTCTTATGTATCTTGACGGCTCGTATTACTGGTACGGTGAAAACAAGGAATTCACCGATCCCGAAAAAGGTATCTGGCACTGGGGCGTACGCTGTTACCGCTCGGACGATCTTTACAACTGGGAAGATCTCGGGCTGATCATACCACCGGAACCCGACGACCCGGATTCAAGCGTCAATCCGCATTCGATGATGGACAGACCGCATATAATCTATAACGGCAGAATGAAGAAATTCGTCTGCTGGTTAAAGATCATGCAGAAAGACGGCTCGCAGAGCGAGACGGTCATGACGGCGGATAAACTGACCGGTCCTTACACGAAGGTGCGTGAAGGGCTTTATCCGCTCGGTATGAGCGCGGGCGATTTTGATCTTGCGGTCGCACCGGACGGCAAAGCGTATTACTATTTCGAGCGCGTGCATTCGGAGACGATATGCGCGGATCTTACCGACGATTATACGAACGTCACCGGTTATTATTCGACCCACTTTCCTCACAGTCACCCGCCGTACGTACGTGAGGCGACGGCGCATTTCGTACGCAATTTCAAACACTATCTGATCACTTCCGGCACGAGCGGCTATATGCCGAACCCTTCCGAAGCGGCGGTCGCGGATACGTGGCACGGGCCTTACACCGTTCTCGGCGATCCGCACGTGAACGATCCGAGCAGAACGTCGTTTCACAGCCAGATATCTAGCGTATTCAAAGTCCCGTGCAAAAAGGATCTTTACATAGCCTGCGCCGACCGATGGATGCCGAACGCGATGGACGTGCCGTACGAGCTGTACGAAAAGGCGTACGATATACTGTTCGATCCGTTCGCGCCGGAAGACGAAAAGGCGAAAGCGTCCGTCGTTATGCGCTCGCTTCCGAGGGAAAGAACGAAAGAAGCCGACTACGTCTGGCTGCCGGTCCGCTTTGACGGCGATAAGCCTTATATCGAATGGCTCGACGAGTGGCGTATCGAAGATTTTGAATAAAAAAATCGGCGCAAGCCGATTTTTTTATTCGTTTTTATTATACGAAAAGCTCGATAAAACGCCGCAGTCTTTCGGGGCGTTCGCCTTCGGGCAAGCCCGTATCGCCGAGTTTCACGAGTTTGTTTTTACCGTGATAATCGCTGCCGGCGGTAACGTAAAGGTCGTATTTATCGGCAAGAGCGACGGCCTGCTTCTGCAGTTTCGGCGAAAATCCCGAATAATACGCCTCGATCCCGCAAAGTCCCGCTCTTTTGAGCCTGCGGATACGTTTTTCCATCTCGTCCCCGAGTATCAACTCGTCGCCGCTGCCGTAAAACGGATGGGCGATCACGGCGGCGCCTCCTCCCCCGATTATGCCGGATATCGCGTCTTCGGGGGTAAGATAATCGTCTGATATCTCGAGTTTGTCGATATAGTTGTCTATCGCGTCTTTTATAGATTCAGCGTAACCGTGGCTGACCATAAGATTGCCGATATGGGGTTTGCCGGGATTGTCGAGCGATAAAAGACGTTCGATCTCATCATCCGAAAACTCGAACCCGAATTCCCTCACGACGAAATCAAGCCTCGCTTTTACCTTTCTCATCCGCAGAGCGTGACCGAAACCGACAAGCTCAAGTATCGGTCCGCTTTCCGGATCGAACCCGTAGCCGAGTATATGGTATCTGCCGTAACCGTCGCGGCACGAAAATTCCGCGCCGGGTATAAAGACCGGGGAGTTTTTGCCGAGAAGTCCGCGTATGACGGACGCGGCTTTTACAGCGTCGTGATCCGTCACCGAAAACACGCCGATACCGGCAATCGTTACGTTATGCAAAAGCTGTTCCGGGGTGTCGGTCCCGTCGGAAACGGATGAATGCATATGCAGATCGATCCTGCACGGTCCACCGTACATAAATAGCTCCTTATCAGATCGTTTTTTTCAGCGTCAGAATGTTCTGACCGTTTTTGTATTCGTAAGAGACGTCGTCCATCATTTTCTTCGTCATGAAAATACCGAGCCCGCCGATACCGCGCTCTTCCGCGCTGAGCGTCACGTCCGGATCGTCTTTCTTCAGCGGATCGTAAGGTACGCCTCTGTCGATGAACGTGAGCGTCACGGTCACGGGATCGTCCGAAACTTCAACGCGTACGGTCGCGTTGCCTTTGCCGGGCGTATAGGCGTAATGCGCGATATTCACGAAGATCTCTTCGACCGCGACGTCTATCTGCATTTTCGGTTTGAGCGGACAGCCTGCCGCCTCAAGACGCGCGTCGACGAATTCCGTGACTTTTTCGAGGTTCGCCGTATCCGCTTCGATCACGAGTTCGTTCTGTGCGCCGCCGTCTTCGGGCGCGGCTTCGAAACAGAGCGAATCGACACGCTGCAGAATTTCGGTCAGTCTGCCGATCCACAGCGAACGCGCGCCTTCTTCGTCAAGTCCGCGGCGTATGGAGCGCTCGATCAGATACGCGTATGACAGGCAGCGGATCTTCTCTTCGACCCCGTTTATATAATTTTCATCATTCGTATTGAGATAAGCCGCGAGCGATGCGCGCCAGAAGCGTTTCGACGTTTCGTAATCGTAACCCTGGAATTTCAGTACCACGTCGTGATCGTACTCCGAAAATCCTATATATGAATTATACATATTGACAAAATCGAATATCGGATGACCAACGGACAGCGTATCCATATCTATTACAAGCACCTCGTCGCCGGCGAGCACAATATTTTTAGTATGATAGTCGCCGTGGATCATGCGGTCGCTTTCCGGTATCGCTTCGGTCATCCCGAGCAGTTTTTCAAAGAGAGCGTCGGGCAATACGCCTTTCAAATTCTTCACACTGCCGAGCCGCTTCTGCCTGATCGACGGGAGTTTGCCTTCCGGTACGGTTATGCCGTGGATCTTTTTCAGCATTCCGACGTATTCGGATACGCACCAGTCGAACTTGTCCGGTTCTTTTGCGAGTATCTTTGAAAAAGACTTGGCGTTCAGCAGCTCAAATACGGAACCGTAGCTGTCGCCTACTCTGACGACGTCGTACGATATCGCCGTAGGCACGCCGAGTATAAGGGCGAGACGGGCGACCTCGCGTTCGTGCTGTATCTCGGCAAGCGCGTCGGCGTTTTTATACGTCTTTACGACGTTGTCGCCGTCGATGCGGTAAACCTTGCCGTTTGCGCCTTCACCTATTACCTCGCAGCCTTCGACCGAAACGGTCCTGTAAGCTTTTACGACGTCCATCATCTCCGTAAAGCCGGTCATTTCAAGTATATCGTACACTTCCGGGCTGACGTTTTCTATCCGCAGATCCGGAAACGCTTTTTTTAAGCGAAGTATAACTCTGAGTCCCGCGCTCGATATATATTCGAGCGCGGATGCGTCGAGCCGGACCGGAACGCTGCCCTTGCCGGCAAGCTGCGCCAGGATCTCGGTTTCCGCAGCGGCGGCGTTGCCGGAATCTATTCTCCCGGTCAGAACGACCGTTATGGGTTGATTATTGTATTCTGACATATACGTTATCTCCGTTCTTTGATTTCAATGCACAGCATCGTCAGATCGTCGAACTGTTCCGCATCTCTCACAAATCCGTCGACTGCCGCTCTTACGTTTTTGAGTATCTGTTCGGGCGACGCGCCGCTGTCGGCGTTCAGTGCGTCTGTCATGCGCTCCGCGCCGAACATCTGCCCGTCCGCATCGGTCGCTTCCGGCACGCCGTCCGTATATAAGAACAGCTTCGAGCCGGGTTCGAGCGTCAGCTCGTATTCCTTATACTTTGCGCCCGCCATACCGCCGATGATGAAGCCGTGTTTGTCTTTCAGCAGTTCAAATCCGCCGTCGGGCGATTTGACAGCCGGGTATTCGTGGCCGGCGTTCGCCGCGGTAAGTCTGCCGGTCGATATCTCGAGTATGCCGAGCCATACCGTCACGAACATTTCCTCGCGGTTATTCGAGCAGATCGCGGCGTTTGTATCCGTTAGTATCTGCGACGGGCTCTTGCCCATCATCGCGTTGTTCGCGAGTATTATCTTAGAAGCCATCATGAACAGCGCCGCCGGTACGCCCTTGCCCGACACGTCCGCTATCACCATGCACAGATGATCGTCGTCTACCAGGAAGAAATCGTAAAAATCGCCGCCGACTTCCTTAGCCGGATCCATTGAGGCGTAAAGATCGAATTCGGTCTTTTCGGGGAAAGGCGGGAAAATGCTCGGAAGCATCGCCGCCTGAATGCGCGTTGCGAGAGTCAGCTCCGCACCGATACGTTCCTTTTCTGCGGTGATCGAACGGATCTTTTCAAGGTGATCGTCGATCTCGCAGGCGAGTTCCGAAACGTCTTCCGACAGCTCGCCTATCTCGTTGTGCGGTCTGACTTTCTCAAGGTTCTTTATAACGTTTGCGCTGTCTTTCGTCACGCGGTACAGACGTATGTTTTTCTGCACTTTTTTAAGCGGTATTATAACGAATAGCAATATCAGCGCGATGCTTATGAGCGACAGCGTAAGCTGGTTGAGCATCGCATAGCGCGTGCCTCTCAGCGTTGTCGCGTCGATATCGGCGCGCAGGCTTGACAGATTGTAAGTCAGCCCGATCATAACGGCTTTTTCACCGAGCGGACACATATAAGTGTAGTGATCGACGTAATCGCCCGCGTCGGCAAGATGCCTTGAGTTATGTATCGCGTTTTCCATCGCTTTCTGCTGGCTTTCAGCAACGCTGACTTTGTGTCCCGCCGGATAGATCTCGGAAAACGTTGTCCCTCGCACCGCGCCTTCATCCGCGCCGCTGAACAGAAAGACCTGTGAATCGTACGGCGGCTCCGTGACGACGCAGAAAAGATAATCTATATGATACGATCTTTTTATCTGGTTCACGTGCGTTATGAGCCACGAATACGCGATCTCGGCGTACAGTTTTTTGTCTTCTTCAGGCATCGAAGCGATCTGACCCTCGTCAACGTATTTAAGCTGGATATCCGGATATTTTTTCGAAAGTTCCCGGCACTTCTCTTCGGTTTTCGTGCCGTTGACGTACGTCGCGTCATATTCGATATCGAGTTTGTCGGAATTATCGTACCAGTATTCAAGGAGCCACTCGTATGCCGGATACTCCGTGACGGACTGTTTCACCTCGTCCGCCATTGCAGCCGCGAGCTGCTCCGCCTGTGCCGTTACGCTTTCGTTCGAGAGGCGGCGTTCGACTATAAAAGTTATCGTTCCCGTCGTCAGTATACCGATCAGAAAAAAGATCGCTATCTGTACGATTATACCGACGTTCGGCGTTTTTTTCGTTTCTTTTATCGACATGGCCGCGCTCATATGATCGTGAGGATATCCGTAAATCCCGTCACTTCGAATATCTCGTTTACGGTCTCGTTGACGTTCTGTACTTTCATCGCGCCCTGCTTGTTCATCGTCTTCTGAGCGGCAAGAAGCACTCTCAGACCTGCGGACGAGATATAATCGAGTTCTTTCAGGTCCAATACAAGTTCCGTCACACCGTCAAGAGACGATCTTATGACTTCTTCAAGCTCCGGCGCGGTCGCCGTGTCGAGTCTGCCCTGAAGGGCGATCGTCAGTTCGTTACCGTTTTTGTTCTGTTCGATCTTCATTATCATTATCTCCTTTTCGGAAGTTATTTATTTATATCGGTAATACATCCGAGAAATACCGGAAGATTCGTATTCGTGTCGATTATTGCGTATACGAAAGGTCTGTCGAGGATGACCTCGTGCCTTTCGGTCGGCATTGCGGACGTGACCTTGTTGACGATGACCGCGGTCACCGCGGCGGCTCTCGTGCCGGATTCGTCGACTTCTATATGCGTTTTGTGTATGACATCGCTTATTGCGAGCGCCTCGCCGTTTTTGGTTTTGCCGAGACCGGAAAGATCCGATCTTTCGGTGAACGCCGTCTCCATACCCATTTCGCAAAGTACCGGAACGAGCGATGCCGACCAGTCGAATTTGAACTTGGGCAGACCGGCGCTGACGGCGCCTCCGCGGTTATTGAGCAGCGAAACGAGCTTTTCGCCCGTCAGCGACGATAGGTAATCGCTCATTCTGACGCCTTTTTCCGGCAGCAGGGCGACAAAGGCGTAGTTACCGTCTTTATAATATTTGACGAACCCTTTTTCTTTATCTCCGCTTATATATCCGCCTTCTTCCGAATACATCATCGTGACTTTGCTTGTGCCGTGCTCGCCTTCGAATTCAGCTTCTCTGCACTGATATTCTTCATACTGTTCCGCCCACAGCGCGCTGAAGCACAAGGCGTTGAGCAGTACCATTACCGTATCGGAGCTGACGTCGTCGTATTCGAGTATCTTTTTGATCATTTCATCGGTGTTGAGCTTGCACCACTCGTTTATCGCGTCGACGGTAGATCTGTCGGGAAACGGAGCCGTGGCAATCTGTGCGCGGAACGTATTGTTGATGATGTCTAAGAATCCCTTATCCGCGGTAAAATCGTCGCTGTCGGTGATCCATATCGCGTTCGCGCTCTCGAGCCTTGCGCCGTCGGTCGACGCGAGTTTTGCGTAATAGTTGAAGAGCTGTTTGTTGAGTTCTTCCGTATCCATACCCGCGAGCACTTTCTGCATTTCGGAAAGCGTCTGACCTTTCGCGCCGTTCGCCGTCATCTGCAAAGCCGTCATTACCGAGAGCGGCGAGATAAGAGCGCTCTTACCGTTTGCCGAACGTCTCAAAAGCTCGATCGCAAGTCCGGCATAGCCCTTTTTGAACTGTTCGCTTACCTTTGACGCCGTTCTGTCAGAAACGAACGTTTCGCCCGTAAGAAACTGCACGCCTTTAGCCGCGACGGGCTTCGGATCGCTTATCTGTTCGACCGTATGATCATCCGCGGTATCATCCGTTATATCCGGGATCACGCCGGTCCCCATGCACGCGGAAAGCGACGCTGCGAGCATGAACGCCAATACGGCTGCTATGATCTTTTTCATTTTCAACTCACCTCGCTCAATAAGCTTATGCCTTCCCATTCGGGAGCTTTCATCACGCCCATGACGTCCGCGGCGGTGGGAGCGATATCGAGTACGGAAAGTTCGGGGAGCTCTTTCCCTTCTTCAAAATCTTCTCCCATAAAGAATATCGGCACGGTCATATCCTCGGGCATATCGGTCCCGTGACCTCTGTCGTGGCCGCCGTGATCGGCGGTTATTATGAATGAATATTCATCTCCGAATTCTCTGTAAACGCGTTCGACGCATCCGAGCGCGTATTTTACGTACTCGAGATACGTCTCGCTCATCCATCCGACGTCGTGACCGCCTTTATCGTCGGTCTCGACGAGGTAAAGGAACACGAGATCAGGTCTGTCTTCTCTCATTCTTTTAAGACAGCGGTCGGTAAGGATCCCGTCGGTATGATCTTTCATAAAGCAGTTTATGAATTCGCCGTACTTGACGTAACCCGGTCTTGCGACGTCGCGTATATTGTCCCAGCCGTAGAATATCGCGCTGACACCTCCGGCGTATCCGACCTGTTCGAAAAGGCCGTTGACCGGTCTGACCATGGGCGTGTACGTGTTGGTCGTTACGCCGTGGCGCTCCGGCGGTACGCTGTGGAATATCGACATATGGCACGGCAGCGTGACCGACGGAAACACCGTTCTGCCGTTCAGCGAATACGTCGCTTTTTTCATGATCTCATCGGCGAAGGGACTGCCGCACTTAAGAAAGCCGTCCGGTCTCATGCCGTCTATCGAAACTATAACGAGTTTTTTCTTCATAAATTGCCTCCGCTATCGAGTTTTTATGATTTAATTATAATAGTGCTTTGTGATTTGTCAACGGAATTACGGAAAAATTAAAAAATAAATCAACATTTCTATTGAAATTTACAAAAATTATGGTAAAATGGTATCAGGAGAAATGGAGGTATTTGAAATGTACAGAATTTCCGTACCGGTAGGCAACGATACCATGATCAGACATGGCGCGAAAGAAACGCTGAATCAGCTGAAGCGTTTTGACGCCGACAGGGTGTTCATCAGCCTCGAATATTATATCACCGATCCCGTCGAAAGAGCGCGGGCGATTAAGTATCTCAAAGAGTTCATCCCTTATTTCAAGAAAAACGGCCTCGAGGTCGGTATCTGGATCTGGACGTTCATGTTCAAGGAAGATACGAAATTTGAATGTATGACCGGTCTCGACGGCGCCAGATACACGCGCTACGCCTGCCCGACCGATCCCGGGTTTATGCAGTTCGCGCTTGATTTTCTGAAAGAGCTTGCGGGCTGCGGACCGGATCTTCTGATGTTCGACGACGATTTCAGATACGGCTTTTTCGGCTCGCTGCCCGGCTGCTTATGCAAAAACCACGTCAGGATGATAAACGCGATCACGGGCGAAGAGCATTCGGCGGAAGAGCTTTACCCGCTGATAAGAAACGGCGGCAAAAACCGTTACCGCGACGCATATTTACAGGCTAACGGCGACGCCTTCAGAAACTTTGCGAAAAGCGTAAGAGCAGCGATCGACGAGGTGGATGAAAACATTCGCGTCGGCTTCTGCACCTGTATGACCGGATGGGATATCGACGGCGTCGACGCCGCTGAGATCGCGCGTCTGCTCGCGGGCGATAAGACCAAACCTTTCGTCCGTCTGATCGGCGCGCCTTACTGGGCGGCGAAGCAGAACTGGGGCAATATGATACAGGATACGATCGAGCTCGAACGTATGGAAGCGGCGTGGACGAAATTCCCCGATATAGAGGTGATGTCCGAAGGCGACGTTTTCCCTCGCCCCCGTATACAGTGCCCCGCCGCATATCTCGAAGGCTTCGATACGGCGCTGCGCGCGGCCGGCTGCAACGACGGCATACTGAAATACGGCATAGACTACACATCGCGCCCCGACACCGAGACAGGTTACGCGCGGCTGTACGAACGCAATAAACCGGTATACGAATGGATAAACGCGCATTTTGCGGATAAAGAGTCCTGCGGCGTAAGGATATATTCTTCGATGAAGAAATTTGCCGAAGCACAATACCCGACGGTATACAACACGTTAAACGATCCCGAGCATCTGTTCTTCCCGATGGCGGCGCGGTCGCTTTCCTACTGCTCCGTACCGACGGTCTATACGGGAGAGGGCGTTTTCGGCGCGGCGTTTGACGAAAACGCGAGAAATCTGCCGCTGTCAGCGCTTGATAACGGTCTGATAATCGACACGGCCGCCGCGGATATACTTACGAAACGCGGCATCGACTGCGGTTTTATAGGCGTTGACGGCATCGAACACACCGCGACGGAAACCTATGAAGACGGCGACGACGCCGGCGTCTATAACGCTTTGATATACGTCGCACGGTTCAGCGATAACGCTGAGGTTTTGAGTTACGCGGAAGTCAACGGCAAAACGGTGCCGATGTCTCTTTACTATGAAAACGCCGACGGGCAGAAATTCCTGATACTCAATTTCAGCCCGCGCGAAAGCGATCCGGCGGTAATGCGGCATAAAAAGCGCGGCAGACAGTACGCCGATTTTGCCGCGCGGCTCGGCAGAAAACTGCCGGCTTACGTAAACGACTGCCCTCAGCTTTATCTGCAGTGCAAAAAGAACGAAAAAGAAACGGTCGTCGGGCTCTGGAATTTCTTCGCAGATCCCGTAATGGACGGAATCGTCGAACTCGATCGGAAGTACGATAACGCGGAATTTTTCAACTGCACGGGGCGCCTCGAAGGCGATAAAGCATATCTTTCCGATATACCGCCTTACGGCTTCGCTTCGATCCGTTTATTTTGATGATTGAGAGGATAATACAATGACCAACAGAGAACGTTTTCAGGCTGTTTTGAATTTTGAAAAACCGGACGACAGATTGCCCGCTATCGAATGGGCGTCGTGGTGGTGGGATAAGACCGTCGTCAATTGGCAAAGCCAGGGACTGCCGTCCGACATCGGTTTTCGCGAGCTTGCGCCTTATCTCGGCCTCGATCAGCATATACAGTTCTGGTTCCAGCATCGAGCTGCAGACTGTCCTCAGCCGAAATTCAACGGCGGACCGATCTGCGAAGACGAAGACGGCTACGAGGCTCTTCTGCCTTACCTCTATCCCGATAACGAAGTCGACGCGGCGATCGAAGGCATGAAGGCGCTCAAAGAAGCGCACGACCGCGGCGATTTTCCGATCTGGTTCTCTGTAGACGGCGGCTTCTGGTTTCCCCGCACTCTGCTCGGCATAGAGAATCATCTGTATTCTTTCTACGACGAACCGGAGCTTTATCACCGGATACTCGACGATCTTGCCGATTTTCAGCTCAGAACGCTTGAAAAGGTATATTCGGTCCTCACACCTGATTTCATGACCTTCGGCGAAGATATGAGCTATAACAACGGTCCCATGATCTCGGAAGATTCGTTCAACGAGTTCCTTCTCCCGTACTATCAAAAGGTCATACCTTACATAAAAGAACACGGCACGAAAGTCATCGTCGACAGCGACGGTGATATAACGAAGATGATACCGTGGCTGAAGCACGCCGGCATCGAAGGCGTTCTGCCGCTTGAGCGGCAGGCGGGCGTAGACGTCGCGGCTCTGCGTGAAGCGCACCCCGATTTTCTGTTCATCGGAGCGTTTGACAAAATGACGATGCGCCGCGGCGTTGAAGATATGCGCGGCGAATTCGAACGTCTTCTGCCCGTGATGAAGACGGGCGGTTTCATACCGAGCGTCGACCATCAGACGCCGCCGGACGTACCGCTTGAAAGATACTACAAATACATCGATATGCTTAAAGAATACGCTGAAAAAGCGGTAAAATAGGGTGATTCAATGACTAACAGAGAAAGATGCATTAACCTTCTGCATTTCAAGCCGGTCGACAGAATGCCTGCGGTGCATTTCGGCTACTGGCCCGAGCTGCTTGACGAATGGGTAAGGCTCGGCAAGATACCTGCGGAGCTTGCGATCGGCAACTATGACGGCAGCGAAAAGGAACGTGAACTTGATAAACTGCTCGGCTGGGATTTCAACTATTACAGAACTTACGGCAGCGCAAATCATCTCATACCCGGATTTGAGACCAAAGTGCTCGAGGTCCTGCCCGACGGATCGCGCCGCGTGCAGAACGCCGACGGCGTTATCGAGCGCGTCAAGCCCGGCGTAACGTCGATACCGTCGGAAGACGATTATCTATTGAAAGACCGCGAGTCGTTTGAAAAATACTACAAACCGAAAATGCAGTTTTTTTCCGAACGCGTAGACGTTGAGTTTTACAAAAAGTTCAACGATATACGCCCGTACGACGTACCCGTGGGACTGCACCTCGGTTCGGTCATGGGCAACATAAGAAACATAACGACCGTGATCGGTATGAGTTATCTCATATACGACGAGGACGAGGAGCTTTTCGCCGACATAGTCGACACCTACGCCGAAATGCAGTACAAATGCGCCGAGGCGATCTTACAGACGGGCGCGAAATTCGATTTCGCGCACTACTGGGAGGATATCTGCTTCAAAAACGGGCCTCTTCTCTCACCCGATCTGTTCGACGGGCTGTGCGCGAAGCATTATAAAAAACGCAACGAGCTTTGCCATAAATACGGCATAGATATCATATCGCTCGACTGTGACGGCGTGACGGATAAGCTTCTGCCGACGTGGGTCGAAACCGGCGTGAACACTATGTTCCCGATAGAGGTCGGCGTATGGGGCGATCAGTTCGAGCCGGCGAGAAAGAAATTCGGCAAAAACGTTCTCGGCGTAGGCGGTATGGACAAGACCGCTCTGCGTATAGACAAAGCAGCGGTCGATAAAGAGGTCGAACGTATGAAGCGGCTCGCCTCGCTCGGCGGCTTTATCCCCTGCCCGGACCACAGACTGATGCCCGGTACGAAATTCGAACTCGTACAGTATTATACGGAAGAGATAAAGAAGATCAAAATATGAACGCCTTGAACTCACTGAAGCATCCGCTCGCCATAACGATGTGGGATTTCTCATGGCTCGAACGCCGTTTCGAAGGCGGCGGATACGAAGACTGGGAAAAAGCCGTAACCGAGTTGAAAGAACGCGGTTACGACGCGATAAGACTCGACGTTTTTCCTCATATGATATACCGTAATCCTCACGGCGTGTTCCGGCTCGATCCCGTCTGGCCGCCGGATTATGCGTCGTGGGGGACGAGAGAAACGATTTATATCGAAAACGTTGAAAAAAAGCTGACCGATTTCGTAAAAGTCTGCTCCGCAAACGGAATAAAGCTCGGGCTTTCAACGTGGTTCCGCGACAGCGGCACGAGAAGCGCCGTCCGCTCCGTCGATACGCCGAAAACGCTTGCGAAAATGTTTATCCGCGCTACCGAGACGGTCCTTGCCGCCGGCGGCGACGTTCTGTACGTTGATTTCTGCAACGAATTTGCTCATTGGGCTGATTTCGTGAGAAACGAAGACGGCTCGGTGCCGTTCCGCGACGGAGATCTTTGTCAATACTGGATACACGGCACGATAAACGAATACAAAAAAGCGTATCCGGATATACCGCTGACCTTTTCGGTATCCACGGAATTTGACAGGATAGGCCGTGAAGATCTCGAAGGCTACGGACTGTACGAACCGCATATATGGATGAACGGCGACGGCGACGGAAGATTTACAGCCGCGTTTGCAAAGGTAAGACGCGACGGAACGCCCGGCGAGATCATCGAACAGCAAAAAGAACTTTACCTGAAAAGCAAAAAATACTGGCAGCACGTTTTAACGGAACAGATACGTTACTTCGCCGCTTTTTCGGAAGAAACCGGACTGCCGCTCGTAACTACCGAGTGCTGGGGCATCATCGACTGTATGGACAGACCGGGTACGGACTGGAGCTGGATAAAAGAGCTATGCGAGATCGGAGTAAAAACAGCTTCGCAAACCGGTCGCTGGGCTGCAATCACAACGAATAATTTCTGCGGACCTCAGTTTCCGTCTCTGTGGAACGATATCGGATGGCATAAAAAAATGACAGGTATCATACATTCCGGCGCGCTGAATTATAAATAAAGGGTAATACGTATATGAAAACCTTTTGTAACCCCGTTAATATCAATTATCAGTATCAGTTAAGTTACAACGGACGCGAGTCCGCAGACCCGGCGATCGTGCTCTACAAAGAAAAATACTTTCTTTTCGCTTCGCACGGCTCCGGTTACTGGATATCCGACGATCTCGTCAAATGGGACTTTATCCGAGTCGATCTGAAAAAACAGCCGGAATTCGGGCTTTTCGCTCCCGGCGTCTGCGTCGCAGGCGAGCGGATGTATATAACGCACAGTCAGGGCGGCAGTATCTTGTATTCCGACGATCCGTTCGATCCGGATTCGTGGGTGAATATCGGGCGGCCATACGAATGGCACGATCCGGCGTTCCTTTTCGACGACGACGGTTACGTTTACGTTTACGAAGGGCTCGGCGACAGGTGTTTGCACGCGTCGAAGCTCGATCCGAACGATAATATGCGCGTCGTCGAAGGACCGGTGCCGATATTTTATTCGGATTATAAAAACCGCGGTTACGACCGCTGCGGCGACAATAACGAGATCGAGCGTATGCCGAGCCTCGAGGGCGGCTGGGTAAACAAGATAAACGGCAAATACTACCTTACATACGCCACGCCCGGAACGGAGTTTTCGACCTACTGCGACGGCGTCGCCGTATCGGATCATCCGCTCGGACCTTTTGAAAACTGCGATAACAGCCCGACCGTGTTCAAACCGACCGGCTTCATGCGCGGCGCGGGTCACGGCTGTCTGTTCGAGGACAAGCGCGGCAGCCTTTGGAAGATCGACACGGTGTCGATCAGCGTGAATCACATGTTCGAGCGGCGCCTTGCTTTGTTTCCCGCCAAGATCATAGACGGAAGATTGTATACGAACACTCTGCGGGGCGACTATCCGATGATATACCCGCACGATACCGACGATCCTTTTACCGGATCGGACGCGGGCATGCATCTACTCTCGTATAACGCGAAAGCTTCCGCCTCGTCGGTTTACGGCGATCATCTTCCCTGCCTTGCATTCGACGAGAATATGAAAACGTGGTGGAGCGCGGCGACAGGCGACGCAGGCGAATATCTCGCCGCCGATCTCGGTGTTATGCGCGACGTGTTTTCGCTCCAGGTGAATTTCGCCGATCAGGATATTACGCCATGCCACGGAAGAGACAACGGATTTTCATATAAATACACGGTCGAAGTCTCATGCGACGGTGAAAACTGGGTAACGCTGATAGACAGAACAGATAACGAAGACGATCTGTCTCACGAGTATTTCCAGTTCGACAGCGTGAAGTTCAGATATATCAAGCTGACAAACCGAGGCGGATTCCCGGCAAACGGCAGATTCGCCGTTTCGGGTCTGCGTATCTTCGGAAAAGGCGGCGAAAAAGCGCCGGATTCCGCTCCCGATTTTTCGGTACTGCGGCACGAAGACGAACGCGACATGACGGTCAGCTGGGAGCCGGTGCCCGGAGCGGAAGGATATTTCGTCCGTTTCGGCGTCAACGAAAACGAACTGCATACGCATTATCAGATCATCGGCGAATGCGGAGCCGAGATAAGAAGCCTTATCCGCGGCGTGAGATATCACGTCACGGTCGACGCATACAATCCGGGCGGCGTAACCCGCGGTAAAATCATAAAAATAATATAACGGAGGATAATAAAATGAGCATTCTTACCGAAATATCCGAAAATCTGCAAAAAGGTAAAGCCAAGATAGTAAAAGAGCTCGTTATGCAGGCTGTAGAACAGGGTTATGCCCCCGAAGAGATTCTCAGCAAAGGTCTTCTCGACGGTATGAATATCATCGGCGAGAAATTCAAGGCGAATGAAGTCTACGTTCCCGAAGTGCTCGTCGCCGCGCGCGCGATGAACGTCGGGTCTCAGGTACTGAAGCCTTATCTCGAACAGGCGGGCGTAAAAGCCGTCGGCAGAGTCTGCATCGGCACGGTACAGGGAGATCTGCACGATATAGGCAAAAACCTCGTAAAGATGATGATGGAAGGCAAAGGGCTCGAGGTCATAGATCTCGGCACGGACGTCGCGCCGGAAACGTTCATACAGACTGCGATCGAGCAGAACTGTCAGATAATCTGCTGCTCCGCTCTGCTCACGACCACCATGGGAGTTATGGGCGAAGTGGTCAAAAAAGCGGAAGAAGCCGGCATACGCGACAAAGTGAAAATCATGATAGGCGGCGCGCCGGTAGACGAAGCGTTCTGCCGTCAGATAGGCGCCGACTGCTACACGCCAGACGCCGCAAGCGCGGCTGACGCCGCGGCGGCTTTCTGCGCCGCAAACTGATATGAAAAAAGAAGAATTGTTTATACACCTTTCAGAACTCGCCGTCTCGTACGGCGCGTACAAAGCCGCGGTGATACCGGTTTCGGATGTAACGACCGATCCGTCTTTCCGCACGCTCTGCGAGAAGAACGTCTGCGGCAATTACGGCAAAAACTGGATGTGTCCGCCCGACGCGGGCGATATAGAAACGCTTATAAAAGAACTTCGCTCTTACGGTTTCATCTTCGTATATCAGTCGGTCGGCACGCTTGAAGACAGTTACGATTTCGAAGGCATGGTCGAGGCGATGAAGGCGCATGCAAAGCTGATGGCTGACGTACGCGAGGCAATGAAAGACGAACCGTTTGCCCGGTATCTGAATCTCGGCGCGGGCGGATGCAGTATCTGCGAAGTCTGCGCTAAAAAGACGAACGAACCGTGCCGCCATCCGGACGATGCCGTCGCCTCGCTCGAGACGTACGGAGTGAACGTATCCGCGCTTGCAAAAGCGGCGGGAATGAAATATATCAACGGACAGAACACCGTGACTTATTTCGGCGCGGTGCTGTTCGATATCGGTCAGATATGAAGTGTAAAGTTACCGTAAACAAAAATACACTGTTTACAGAAGAGGGCGTTTCGCTGTACTCCGCTCTTGTTCCGCGCGGTTTCGGCGGCGCCTGCGGCGGTCACGGCAAATGCGGCAAATGCAAGGTAAAGGCGAGCGGCGCTCTTTCCGCCTTGACGCAGAAAGAACGCGATCTGCTGACGAATGACGAGATAGAAAGCGGCGTGCGCCTCGCGTGCATGACGTATATCGAAGGCGACTGCGATATAAGTTATGAAGAGGCGGGCGCTTCGCAGATAAGGACCGACGGAGATCTCCGTGAGTACGTACTTTCGCCGTCTTTTGTAAAATACGGCGCCGCGATAGATATAGGCACGACCACCATAGCGCTGCGGCTGTACGACAGCGCGGGGAATCTGATATCGGGCCAAAGCTGCCTCAATCCGCAGAGGTCTTTCGGCGCTGACGTTATCTCGCGTATGGAAGCGGCGCTGAAAGGCGAAGCGGCGGCGATAGCCGCGTCGATACGAAACGGCGTGAACGAACTGATAAAAAAAGCCGCGCGCGGCGCGGGTATCGACCCGCACGATATCGACGGCGCGGTGATAGCCGGCAATACGGCGATGCTGTATCTTCTCACGGGCGAGGACGTCGAACCGCTTACCCACGCGCCGTTTGCGGCGAAGCGTCTTTTCGGCTGTAATGTACCGGCTTCGGATATCGGGCTTGACGCGATCTCCGAAAACGCCGTGATTTATTTTCCGCCGTGCATATCTGCTTTTATCGGCGCAGATACGACAGCCGCGATATGCAGCGCCGGGATGTATGAAGCGGGCGGGATAACGATGCTGACCGACATAGGCACCAACAACGAGATAGTGTTGAACGACAAAGGCTCGTTTTACGCCTGCTCCACAGCCGCGGGTCCGGCTTTTGAAGGCGCGGGCATATCGTGCGGCATGAGCGGCGGCGACGGCGCGGTCGATAAGGTATATCTGAAAGACGGAAAATACCGCGTACGCGTGATCGGCGATAAGGCTCCCGCCGGTATCTGCGGCAGCGGAATAGTCGACGCGGTCGCGTGTATGCTCGATACGGAAGATCTTGACGAAACGGGATACCTTGAAGAAGATATTACTTTAGACGAAAACGTCACGCTGACGCAGAAGGATATACGCGCGATACAGCTTGCAAAAGGCGCGGTACATGCGGGCATTGTTACACTGTTAAAGACCTCGGGCGTAAAGATCGAGGAGGTTGATACGCTTTATATCGCCGGCGGCTTCGGAAGTTACCTCGACAAAGAAAACGCGGCGAAGATCGGGCTTATACCGGCTGAACTGAAAGACAGGATCACCGTTACGGGTAACGCGGCGCTCTCCGGCGCTTCTCTGCTTCTGCTTTCGCTGCCGCTTCGCTCCGAGTGCGAAGCGGCAGTTAAGAAAATAAAGACCGTTCAGCTCGCATCGAACCCTCTGTTCGTTTCCGAATACGCCGAAGCGATGCTGTTTTAAAAAGAACGGCGAGCTTATCAGCGCCGTTATCAAGGATTTTTTAACGGTCATCAACTGACAGACGACAAAAAAGACGGTCGGAAACCGAACTTCCGACCGCCTTTTTTTCATTTATCTATGACGTAGATATATACGGTTTTTCTGTCTTCTTTTCTCGAAAACAAGTAATCCGCGCTTTTCAGCGCGCTTATCTTATCTTTGGATACGCTGTCCGCCGCTTCGGCGTAAGCTTTTTTGTCGGTAAACTTGAGCAGTATCGGCCGCTCACCCGCCTGCCTGTTTATCACGTCCGACACGACCGGATCCGAAAACGAGCTCATAAGAAAGCCGTTATAGACGAAATAATCGTACTTGTCGGAATCGCATACCGGGACCGGAAGCAGTTCTTCGTCGGGCAGATGAGACAGTCCGAGCGTTTCTTTATTCATGCAGAGGTATTCGTAATTCACGCATTCGATCGGCTTGCCTTCGTACGTGACTTCGCCGTCGCCCCACGTCGGATCGACGAAATAGTATTCGCCGTCGAGCTTCACGCAGCTCCAGCCGTGCCGCTCTTCCCCTCCCCAGCCGGTGATATAAGTGCATTCGATGCCGCAGGCTTCGCAGAGCATCTGGAACGCTTTGGCGTATCCCGCGCATACGGCTCTGCCTTCGACGAGGCAGGCGTACGGCGTGTATATCAGCTGACTAAGCGGAGAGTGTACCGTTTTTTGCGATTCGGCGAGCCTCTCGTCGTCATATTCGGTGTGCTCGGCGAGATACTTATAAAAGAATTTCGCTTTTTCGTATTCCGTTTCGATGCCCGACGCGAGAGACGCGACCTCGGCAACTTTGTTTTCAAGCTTAGCAACGTATCTTTGAGGGTTCGACGAATACTCGTAGAATTCATAACTGTGCAGTTCTATCAGCACTACGGTCTTACCGTCCGAATACGTGCGCGTCATCGTGAAGCTTCTGTTAAGCCAGAACAGTTCGGGATGATCGTATGTAAGCGAATAGACCGATCTTTTGATCATATCTTTATATCCGGGTTCGGGCAGGCCTTTTACTCTTATACTGTTTTTGCCGCTCCTGACGGCGTCGTATAGACCTGCGTAAACGACCTTTTCCGATTCGTTCAGTTGAGCGTAGTAAAAGTCGGCGGCTCTCGCCTCGTATGACGGCGAGGACGTCTTTTCCGTCTCGGCGTCGGTCTCGCCTTCCGTACCGGGCGGTATATAGGCCGTACCGCCGGGCGCGGGCGCCGGGTCCGACGTATCGGAAAGCATCAGCAGACTGAAGCCTCCGAGTATGATATGATAGCCGATATATATCACCGCCGCAACGGCGGCGACAAACAGCACGCCTTTCAGAAATTTCTTCATTGTGAATCACCCCGCCCGGTATCGCCGTGAGCACGTCTCAATATGACGTCCGCCGTCTCCGTATCCGACTTGTCGCGGCGCGACACGGCGTGAGTGATGACGAAACATACGGCGTAAAGGATTATCGCCAGAACAAAATACGCGAATCTGAAATGTCTGCTTCCGTTGATCTCCGCAAACGTGCCGATACCGTGTACGAGCACCGGCACGGCGGCGCTCAGGATGAGATAAAGCGGAGCCGTGCGGATCTTTTTTTCCGATATACGTCCGTCGGCGATAAGCGCGTTTTCTTTGTCCGACGCTTTTTTATAAACGTGCCAGACAGTATAGAAGAAGCCCGAGAGTATGCCGAAAAGCAGATGCGCGGGCACGGAGATAAACGCGCGGATCAGCAGCGTATCGGTCCCGTCGCTGTAAACGATCATAAGATTCTCGGCAAGCGAAAAACCGATTGACAGAAACACGTGGTAGACGATGCCGTCGAAAAGCGAATTGAAGTTTTTGTTTTTTCGCGTGATGAAAAATACGGCGAGCCATTTGAACGCCTCTTCTGTGAGGGCGACGGCAACGACCGCACAGAGAAAATTGTGCAAATACATCATACCGTCCGATGTATACTCAGCCACGCCGCTTACGGAAAAACTGACGTAAGGCGAAAACGCGGAATCGAAAAGCGACGAAACGAGCCCCGATAACAGCTTGGCGGGCACGCACAGCGCCGCGCCTGCGCCGAGCAGTATCAGAAGAAGCCCGACCGGCTCTTTCTCCGCTCTGTCTTTATACCAGACGTACGCGCACAGCGCGATCGCCGGTATCACCGTGATCAGATTGAGATAATTCATTCAAAGTTACCCTTGACCTTTATTTGCGTTTTTTGAGATTCGGGCAGTGATCAAGTATAAAGCCGTTCACGAAATCAAAGTCGGCTTTCGACGCGTATACCTGATTCTTTTCAAAAGTCATATTGACCTTTATAACGCCTCTTTTAGGGTACGATTTCACGCTTCTGACTTTTGAAAACTCCGATCGCATACTCGTTCTCGCGCCGGAGTTCAGACCGACGCCGACGGTCGTCGGATTTTTCGCGGCGAGACCCGCAAGCACGGTGAGCGTCGAAATGAGCTCGGATCTTTTGACTTGCTTCATCATCTGCGTATGCGTGACGCCCTCTTCGTCCATTTCGAAAAGCACGCAGTATTTGCCGCCCATAATCGCGGCGTAAACCAGATATCCGAGCAGCGATATGCCGAACATGACGAGAAGAATTATGCCGAACATCTTGAGATTGAGAAGAAACCCCTCCCAGAAGAAGCCCGGATTGCCCATATCGAAAAGCGTTACGAAAACGAATATGCCGAGTATGATGAAGAAAAATATCTTCAAGATCATAATCAGTATCGTCGGATTTTTGAACAGGTTAAGCTCGTACGACCAGCGGTATTTTCCGTCGGTACAGTAAACTATCTCTTCTCCGACCTTGCCGGGCTCTCTGATCTTGTTATCCATAGCTGTACTCCCTTGATTTTTTGATATTTTAACATACTTTCCCGTTTTTTTCAAGTAGTTATAAAAAACTAATTATATTTTTATGTAAAAGCCATTAAAATTGTTTGATAATTATTGAATTATTCAAATATCCGTGGTACAATAAGATGAATAAATTTTTGAGGTTGATAATGGCTTACGATCCTAAACCGACAAGGTACCCTTTTCCGAAAGATACGGCGTCGCATTACATAAAGATCAAAATGGACAGAGGCTTGAAATTCGATAAGAATTACCCCTACGTAGAAGACTCGGCGCTGTTCAGATTCCGCAGATTTTTCATCTTTTTACTGCTTCACGTGCTTGTATTTCCCGTCGCGGCGATACGGCTCGGGCTTAAAACGAACGGAAAAAAGAACCTTAAAAAATATAAGGACGTGCTTAAAAAAGGCGTGATCTCATGCAGCAACCACATACATTTCTGGGATTACATCTGCATAATGCGCGCGGTAAAGCCTGTCAAACCGTACGTGCTTACATGGGATAAGAATATAAACGGCGAGACCGGTCCTCTGATGCGTCTCGTCGGCGGCATACCGATACCGGTCGGCGACGTACGCGCCGCGCACGTTTTCGGCGAAAGCATAGGCGGTCTGCTCGGCCGCGGAGGCTGGCTGCACGTTTACGCCGAGGGCAGCATGTGGGAATTCTATCAGCCGATCAGACCGTTCAAGAACGGCGCGGCTTATTTTGCGTGCAGGTACGGCAAGCCGATCGTGCCGATCGCATTCTCGTACAGAGAGCCCGGATTCATCAGAAAAAAGATATTCAAGCAGACGGCTCTGCTGACAGTCAATATAGGTGAACCGCTTTATCCCGATAAAGAACTTAAAGCGGGCGAGCGTGTGACGGACCTGCAAAGGCGCAGTCACGAGGCGGTATGCGCGCTTGCCGGAATAGATCCGGCGCAAAACCTTTATCCGCCCGTTTACAATAACTCGGAGCGCGTCGACTATTACACCGACAAATACGGCATAGAATACGGAGAGACGAAATGAAAAAAGATTTCTCAACCGAACAGTACCTGTTCCATCAGGGCACGTATTTCAAAGCTTACGAATATTTCGGCGTTCACCGCGAAGAAGACGAAGACGGCAAGACCGTCACCGTTTTCCGCACCTGGGCGCCTGACGCCGACAGTATTTTCGTTGTCGGAGATTTCAACGGCTGGAGCGCTTCTCTGCCGATGACCAAGATCACGGACAGAGGGATATGGGAGGTCAAGACCGACCTGTATTTCGAGAACGGCTGGCGAATGAAATACAAATACATGATCAAAAACGGCGACAGGACTTTTTACAAAGCCGATCCCTACGCCGTATTCGACGGTACGCATAAAGAGACCGCTTCTTATCTCTACGTTCTGCCGGATTTTTGCTGGGATGACGGCGACTGGCTCGAAGCGAGAAAGACAGCGATCTGCCCGGGTACGGACAGACCGGCTTACACCGCGCCGATAAATATATACGAAATACATCTCGGCTCTTTCAAGCGCCATGAGGACGGGACGTATCTGACCTACAGAGAACTTGCGGACTTCATCGCGCCGTACGTGAAACGTATGGGCTATACGCATATAGAACTGCTGCCGGTCGCCGAGCACCCGCTCGACGAGAGCTGGGGATATCAGGGCTGCGGCTTTTACGCCCCGACTTCGCGATTCGGCGAGCCTGCCGATTTCATGTATTTCATAAACAAGATGCATAAATACGGTATAGGCGTTATCATGGACTGGGTCCCGGCTCACTTTTCGAAGGACCCGCACGGGCTGATCGAATTCGACGGTTCGCTCTGCTATGAATATCAGGGAGAAGACAGAAAAGAACATAAAGTCTGGGGGACACGTTTCTTCGACGTCGGGCGCGAAGAGGTACAGTCGTTTCTTATCTCGAACGCGCTTTACTGGATGACGGTCTATCATATCGACGGACTGCGCGTCGACGCGGTCGCTTCCATGCTCTATCTCGATTTTGACAGACGTCCCGGCGAATGGGTGCCGGCGCACGACGGTTCGAACAGGAATTACGAGGCGATAGCGTTTTTCAAGAAACTGAACAGCGCCGTGTTCGGCTGTTTTTCCGACGTTCTGATGATCGCCGAGGAATCTTCCGACTGGCCGATGCTTACCAAACCCGTGTTCGCGGGAGGGCTCGGATTCAGCTTCAAATGGGATATGGGATTCATGAACGACACGCTCCGTTATTTCTCTCTCGATCCCGTTTACCGCAGATACGAGCATAACCGCATCACGTTTTCGATGATGTACGCTTTCAATGAAAATTACGTTCTGTCGGTCTCTCACGACGAGGTCGTGCACGGCAAGGGATCGCTTATAAACAAAATGTTCGGCGATTACGGTCAGAAATTCGACGGCCTTCGCTGTTATCTGACTTTCATGATGTGCCATCCCGGCAAAAAACTGCTTTTCATGGGCTGCGAATACGGTCAGTTCCGCGAATGGGACTGCACGTCCTCTCTCGAATGGTTCATGACCGGGTATGAAAAGCATTCCGCGCTGTGGATGTTCACCGCCGCTCTCAATCATTTCTATCTCGAACACAAGCAGCTCTGGGAACGCGATCTTTCATGGGACGGGTTCAAATGGCTTAAGGTCGACGACGCCGATCACAATACCGCGGTGTTTCTGCGGTACGCCGCGGACGGTTCTTTCGTAATGTGCGCTTTCAACTTTTCAGCCGCCGAGCTCAACGGCTATACGGTCGGCGTGCCGAAAGCGGGCGCTTATACGGAAATATTCGCGACGCACCCCGGCGCTCAGAACGTCGTTTATTCGGAAAAAGAGCCGTGCGACGGCTTCGGTCTGAGCGTGAAGCTCGATTTGCCGCCCCTTTCGGCTGCTATATATAAATACGAACCTATCAAACGCAAAAAATAAAAAGGAGATACAGCCATGTTACAGAAAAAAAGATGCGTTGCCATGCTGCTCGCGGGCGGTCAGGGCAGCCGACTGTATAACCTGACCGAAAAGACGGCAAAGCCTGCCGTACCTTTCGGCGGCAAGTACAGGATCATCGATTTTACTTTATCGAACTGCGTAAACTCCGGCATTGACACGGTGGGAGTCCTCACGCAGTACCAGCCTTACGTATTGAACGAGTATATAGGCAGCGGCCAGCCGTGGGACCTTGACAGAACTTACGGCGGCGTCAAGATCCTGCCCCCGTATCAGCGCGCCACGGGCGCCGCGTGGTACACCGGCACGGCGAACGCGATCTATCAGAACCTCGATTTCATAGAAAGATACGATCCCGACTACGTTCTCATCCTCTCGGGCGACCATATCTACAAAATGGATTACTCGGAGATGCTGAAATACCATATCGAAAAAGGCGCCGACTGCACAATCGCGGTCATCGAAGTGCCGCTCGACGAAGCGTCGCGTTTCGGCATCATGAACACGTACGAAGACGGCTCGATATACCAATTCGAAGAAAAACCGGCTAAACCGAAAAGCACGAAAGCTTCGATGGGCATCTATATTTTCGGCAAGGAAGTGCTCAAAAAGTATCTCGAAGAGGACGAAGCGGACGAAAAGTCGTCGAACGACTTCGGCAAAAACGTTATACCGAGGATGCTGAAGAACGGAGCGAAGATGTTCGCTTATCCGTTCTCCGGTTACTGGAAGGACGTCGGCACGGTAAAGAGTCTCTGGGAAGCGAACATGGACCTTATCGGTCAGAAGCCCGCTCTCGATCTGCGTACGCCTAAACAGCGCATACTCTCGCGCAATTCGACGAGACCTCCGCACTTCATCGGAAGCGAAGCGAGAGTCGAAAACTCGCTCGTCACCGAAGGCTGTGAAGTGTACGGCACCGTTATAAATTCCGTTCTTTTCGGCGGCGTGAAGATAGACGCCGGAGCGGTAGTCAGAGATTCAGTCGTGTTCGAAGAGTCCGAGATAGGCGCCGGCTCCGTAATAGAATACAGTATGCTCGACTGCCGCGTACGCGTAGGTGAAAACTGCCGCGTCGGTGAAAACGCGGCTTCGGGCAAAGGCATCGCCCTGCTCGGCGCGGGTCTCGTTTTGCCCGACAAAACGGTCATCGGCGGCGGCGTGATGACGAGCGTACTACCGAAGGAGGATAAATAAAATGTCTGTAACGGGTATAATCTTCTCCAACATCCACGACAGGAATCTGCCCGAGCTTACGCGCCTTCGCACCATGGCGAGCGTTCCGTTCGGATGCAGATACAGATTCATAGATTTCACGCTCTCCAATATGGTAAACTCCGGCGTTACGAGCGTCGGTATCATAACCCAGACGAATTATCAGTCGCTCTCCGACCACATCGGCACGGGTAAAGACTGGGACCTTGCGACGAGAGCCGGCGGCGTAAAACTCATCTCCCCGAACATCACGGCTTTCGCTAACGACAACGTCAGATCGCATATCAGCTCAAGGCTTGAATCGCTGAAATCGGCGACCGTCTATATCTCGCGCAGAAAAGAAGATCTCATAGTTCTCTCGGACTGCGACGTGATCTGCAACATAGACCTCGGCGATATGATCGCGTTTCATAAAAAGACCGGAGCGGATATAACGCTCGCGACAAAGAAAATGAAGCTCACGCCCGATCTGGCTGTAAAAAACGTAATAATCAATAAGGACGGCGACGGCAGAGTGAACGATCTGCTGATCTACCCGTTCGACGTTTCGGGCGAGCATTCGGTAAGCCTCAACATCATGGTTCTCGAACGCGAAAAGCTGCTCAACATCGTAAACGACGCCTCTGCTCACGGCTACACCTCGTTCAACTCCGACGTGCTTTTGCGCAACGTTCATTCGTACAAGATAATGGCGTACGAATACGAGGGCTATTTCGCCTGCGTCAGCTCGCTTTCCGAATATTTCTCGTGCAGTCTCGAACTGCTCGATCCCGAGGTCAGAAACGCGCTGTTCGGCATAAAGAACAGACCGATCTACACGAAGATCAGAAATTCGCCTCCGACGAGATACACGGACGCGGCGACCGTATCCAACTCTCTGTTCGCCGACGGATGTCTGATCGAAGGTCACGTCGAAAATTCGATAATATTCCGCGGCGTCACGATCGGCAAAGGCGCGGTCGTCAAAGACTCGATAATCATGCAGGACAGCGTAATAAGTGCCGGAGCGCAGATAAACTGCTCGGTGCTTGACAAAAACGTGGTCGTAAAAGAGGGGGTCCGTCTTTCCGGTCATTCCACTCTGCCGTTCTACGTTCCGAAAAATACGATAGTGTAAAGGTAATTATGAAAATACTGTACGCATCATCTGAGGTCCTGCCGTATTCGTCGTCGGGCGGTCTCGGCGACGTTATCGGTTCTCTTCCCAAGGCCTTGAAGAAAAAACACGGTGATTACGACGTAAGAGTCATCTCACCTCTGTATTCCGCGGTAAAGGAAGAATACCGCAGAAAAATGATAAAAGAAAAAGAATTCAGCGTAAAGCTGAGCTGGCGCAGGATCTACTGCGCGATATACAGCCTTACGGATAACGGCGTGACTTACTACTTTGTGGACAACGAGTATTATTTCAAGCGCGGTTCTCTTTACGGCAGTTTTGACGACGGCGAGCGGTTCGCGTATTTCTCCGCGTCGATACTCGCCGCGATGGATCAGCTCGACTTTTTTCCGGACGTTCTGCACTGCAACGACTGGCAGACGGCGCTCGCGGTCATCCACCTGAAAACTAAATACGCGATCGACAGCCGCTATTCGAAAATCAAAGCCGTGTTCTCGATACATAACATACTGTATCAGGGACAGTACGATCACGCTCTGTCGGGCGACATATTCGATCTCGATCAGCGATCGTACGAGATATACGATTTCAACGGGCAGATCAACCTTATGAAAGGCGCGATAGTCTGCGCCGACAGGGTCGTTACGGTCAGCGAGAGATACGCGCAGGAGATAATGACGCCGGAATTCTCAAACGGTCTCGATCCGATTATTCGCATGTACTCGTGCAAGCTCTGCGGCGTTTTGAACGGTATAGACTACGTTTACTACGATCCGCATACCGACCCGGCGCTTTATAAGAATTATACTTACAGAAGCGTCAAGAGAAAAGCCGAGAACAAAGTCGCTTTTCAGGCCGAGGTCGGTCTGCCCGTAAGAGCTGACGTACCGATGATCTCCGTCATAAGCCGTCTTACCGACCAGAAGGGGCTCGACCTTGTGCGCGAGCAGGCGGAAGAACTCATGAGAGACGACGTTCAGCTCGTTGTTCTCGGATGCGGCGACAGGCAGTACGAAGACTTTTTCAGAGGTCTGCAGTACCGCCACAACGACAAGGTCAGAGCTATAATAGCCTATGACAAGGATCTGTCAAAGAAGATCTACGCTTCGTCGGATATTTTCCTTATGCCGTCGAAGACCGAGCCGTGCGGTCTTTCGCAGATGATAGCGTCGCGCTACGGCGCCGTGCCGGTCGTTCGCGAGACGGGCGGTCTTTACGATTCGATAAAACCGTACCATGAAGAAAACGGCGAACACGTCGGCAACGGCTTCACGTTCGCGGCGTACAACAGCCATGATATGCTTTACGTCATACGCGAAGCGCTCGCGCTTTACCGCAGCAAAGAAGAATTCGAGGCTCTTTGCGAAAAGATAATGAAACACGATTTTTCGTGGTCCGTATCGGCTGAAAAATACGCGCAGTTATACAACTCAATTTAAGAAAGGCGATACCCGATAATGACAGCAGCAGAAGCAAAAAAACAAATAACCGAAAAACTCGACAAATATTTCGCCGCCCGTCCCGAAACGGCGTCAGACGAACAGATGTATAAGTCGACGCTCATGACCGTGCGCGATATACTGATGAAGAAAAACGCGGCGTTCGAAAAGAAGATCAAGAAGAACGGCGCAAAAAAAGTCTATTATATGTGCATGGAGTTTCTGATCGGTCCGTCGCTCAAAGCAAATCTTTACAACCTCGGCGTGTACGACGCTTTCAAAGAGGCATTGACCGATATGGGATTTTCGCTCAAATCCCTTATCAAGGCGGAAGCCGATCCGGGTCTCGGCAACGGCGGTCTCGGCAGGCTCGCCGCGTGCTATATGAACTCGCTTTCCTCGCAGGATTATCCCGCCGTCGGTCACTGTCTTTGCTACGAATACGGCTTCTTCAGGCAGAAGATAGTCGACTGCGAGCAGGCGGAGCTGCCCGAAATATGGCTCCCGTCGGGTGAAGCGTGGCTCATACCGCGCACCGACTGCGCCGTCACCGTCAAATTCGGCGGCAGGATAGAAGAAGAATGGCGTGAAGGCGGTATGTATATCAATTACAAAGACGCGGAAGAGGTCGAGGCGGTGCCTTACGATATGCTCATATCGGGCGCCGGTACCGACGCGGTGAACACTCTGCGTCTGTGGCGAGCGAGAGATTTCAAGAGCTTTGACATGAAGGCGTTTTCCCAGGGCAAATATCTCAAAGCCCTCGAAGAAAGCACGCACGCGGAGCTGATCTCCAAAGTGCTTTACCCGTCGGACGATCACGACGCGGGCAAAATGCTCCGCCTCACTCAACAGTATTTTCTCGTTTCCGCGGCTTTACAGAACATAATGCACGATCATCTCGAGCGTCACGGCACGGCCGATAATCTGCCGCAGTTCGTCGCGATACATATCAACGACACGCATCCCGCGATGTGCGTGGCGGAGCTGATGCGAATACTGCTCGACGAATGCAACTATACCTGGGACAAGGCGTGGGAGATCACGACGGCGACGATCTCATACACGAACCACACGGTCATGCCCGAAGCGCTCGAGACGTGGCGTCAGGATCTGTTCAATATCCGTCTGCCGAGGATCTATTCGATCATCTGCGAAATAAACCGCAGATACTGTGAAAAGCTCTGGAACGAGTATACCCACGACGCCGACAAACTCAACCGCATGTCGATCATCGGCGGCGGTTCGGTAAGGATGGCTAACCTTTCGGTCATCGGCTCGCATACGGTAAACGGCGTATCAGCTCTTCATTCCGAAATACTGAAAAAGACCGTTTTCAGCGACTTTTACGGTTATGAACCGCAGAAATTCACCAACGTCACGAACGGCATCGATCACAGACGCTGGCTCCTGTATTCTAACCCCGGGCTCGTTTCCCTGCTCGACGATTGCATCGGAACGGGATATAAAAAACGTCCCGAAAAGCTCTCAGAATTTTCGAAATACAGAGACGACGCCTCCGTGCTCGAGAAGCTTGAGCAAATCAAAAAAGAAAACAAAGAGCGGCTCGTCAAATACGCCGCGACGGAAAAGGGCGTAAAAATCGATCCGCAGATGCTTTTCGACGTGCATATCAAACGCATGCACGAATACAAGCGGCAGTTATTGAACGTTCTGCGCATCATATCGATCTATAACGCCCTGCTCGAAGACCCGGACCTCGACATCACGCCGCAGTGCTTCATCTTTTCGGCGAAAGCCGCGCCCGGCTACTATCACGCGAAACAGCTTATCAAGCTGATAAACCGCCTCGGCGCGGACATAGCGAAACGCCCGGAGATGAAAGACAAACTCTCTGTCGCGTTTCTTGAAAACTACTGCGTATCGCTTGCAGAAAAGCTCATACCCGCCGCCGAGATATCCGAACAGATATCTCTCGCCGGCAAAGAGGCGAGCGGCACCGGCAATATGAAACTTATGATGAACGGCGCGGTGACGATAGGCACGCTCGACGGCGCGAATATAGAAATGCGCGAGCAGCTCGGCGGCAATTCGTTTTACGTCTTCGGTCTTGAAACGCACGAGGTCGACGCGCTCTGGTCGTCGGGTTATTCTTCCGTTTCTTACTATAACGGCTCGGAGACGCTTCAGGGTATCATAAAGACTCTCAACCGCGGATTCGACGGGGTCTCTTTCTCCGACTTCTCGCAGTATCTCATATACGGCAAAGGCGTGCCGGATCCTTATATGTGCATCGCCGATTTCGCTTCGTATCTCGACGTACACGGCAGAATGGTAAACGACTACGCCGATAAAAAACTCTGGTCGCAGATGAGCCTCGACAACATAGCCGCTTCGGGCTTCTTCTCGTCAGACCGCTCGGTACGTGAATACGCGAACAATATATGGGGGATCAAGCCGCTCAAATGATGCGCTTAATAAAAGACATTTTCATTGACGATTTCACCGGCTCGCCGCACGTACTGTTTGAATACCGCGGCGGCGTATGCCGGCTTTTCGTCAAGCGCGTTTACTGCGCGCACGGCTGCGAGCTGACCGTTATTTGCGATAAAGACGGTACGATAATAAAGAAAAAAGCCTCGTACATTGGGGCTTTTTCCGGCAGAGACTGCTACGAGGCGGATTTTTCTGCCGGGCCGGGGCTGTATTACCTGACGTTTGCAGTACAAACCGAAGAAGGCGATCTGTACGTACATAATACGGGCGACGAGCGTACCGGGCAGCTGCGGGCAAACCCCGACGGATGCGCCGCATTTCAGCTCACGCTCGTCAAAGAAGGCGCGTCTCCCGATGAAAGCTTTTCAAACGCGAATATGTACCACATTTTCGTCGACCGGTTCAAAAAAAGCGGCAAGAGTCCTCGCCGCGCAGACGCCGTATATTACGACGACTGGGATAACGGCGTGCCGGAATATACCGAATACCCCGGACAGGAATTGAAAAACAATACGTTTTTCGGCGGCGATCTTTACGGAATTACGGAAGAACTCGGTTATTTAAAAGAACTCGGGATCGACGTAATATATCTCTCCCCGATATTCAAAGCCTATTCGAACCACAAATACGATCCGGGCGACTACAACGCCGTCGACGAATGCTTCGGCGGCGAAGACGCTTTTGTCGAGCTGTGCGAAAAAGCACACGGTCTCGGGATGAAGATCATACTTGACGGCGTTTTCGATCACACCGGCGACGACAGCGTGTATTTCAACAAATACGGCAAATACGAAAGCCCCGGCGCGTATAACGACCCGGGATCGCCTTACCGCGGCTGGTACCGGTTCAGGCGTTACCCCGACGATTACGAATGCTGGTGGGGCGTAAAATGTCTGCCGCAGCTCGACACGCGTAACGAAGACGTGCTTGAATTCTTCACTGGCAAAGACGGAGTGATACGCAGATATCTGCGCCTCGGCGCGGACGGCTGGCGGCTCGACGTCGCGGACGAGCTCTCCGATGAGCTGCTCGACCGCATAAAAGCCGCAGCGGAAGCCGAAAAGCCCGGTTCGATCATAATAGGCGAGGTGTGGGAAGACGCGTCGAACAAGATCGCGTACGGCGTCCGCCGCCGTTATTTCTCATCGCGCCAGCTCGATTCGGTAATGAATTATCCGATAAAGGCCGCGGCGATAGACTACGTCAAAAACGGGGACGCGGAGAGCTTCGCCCGAGTATTCGGCACGATAAAAAGTCATTATCCGGATCACGTTATACCGTATCTGATGAACTTTCTCGGCACGCACGATACCGAGCGCATACTTACCGTACTCGGCGCCGATCCCGCGGGCGATCTGCCCGGCTCGGTGCTGGCGGTAAAACGCATGAGCGATAAGCAGTACGCCGAGGCGAAGAAAAAGTTTTATCTTTCCTTTTCCCTGCTTTGCTTTTTGCCGGGCACGGTCTCGGTCTACTACGGCGACGAGGCGGGTATGCAGGGCTACCGCGACCCGTTCAACCGTATGCCGTACCCGTGGGGACGCGAAGACAAGGCGATGATCAAAAAGGTCTCGACGCTGCTGAAAAACAGAAAAAAGTACAGAGGCGGCGCCGATATCGTATTCTGCGACGGCTCGGTTCTCGGCGTACAAAGAGGCGAATATCTGTATTTGTCAAACGCTTCGGACGAACCGGTGACTCTCACCGCCGGCGGATATAAATGCAGATCATTCGACGGCGACAGCCGACCGCTCACCCTCCCTCCCGCGACGTACAAAGTTTTGAAACGGAAATGATACGAAAAGCGACCGATCAAGCGGTCGCTTTTTTGTTCGCCGATACTGCGCTC